>Ga0116170_10006493_pt1 | contig 10242 bp, 2 predicted proteins | sample AD_JPNHW1_MetaG_FD_89797 | JGI IMG/M metagenome (GOLD analysis project Ga0116170, IMG submission 89797) | Active sludge microbial communities of municipal wastewater-treating anaerobic digesters from Japan - AD_JPNHW1_MetaG | ecosystem: Engineered > Bioreactor > Anaerobic > Digestate | place...
CTGACGCGCAATATAATCTAATGAGATGCTACTACAATTCGCATGCAACATAAACAGAAGGTGCCCGAGTGGTGATATATATAGTGGTATCTTGTGGTTTGCACCTACCCAAGGGAGGATAGAAGAAATAACTGTTCGCTCATTCGTTATATTTGTAATATCACGCCACCCAAGGAACCATTTGAATTTCCAACATTCAATAACTTTTGACTCTACATCAGTTGATGCAACCCAATAGCGTGGCGTGGACATGAATGTAGATTGCTTAATTTCTGCTGCGGATACATCTCTCGTATTCCCGTGTTCGTAGGTGGCCCAACGATGGTCATAGTGGTGAAACATTTTAGCCTCATAAAGAGGTAAATACATTTCCCCCTCGTTATTGAATCTATTGCCATCACGATGCCATCCATTATCTAACAGTTGTTCAGAAGTACGGAACAGGTGAGAATCATTTGCCATGTGAAACATCGTAACAAACTTAATGTCCCAGTAGTTAATTTCAGGTCGGTCTTCATGCGCATCGCGGATAAATACTGGTACACGACGGTATATCGCCTTAGTCAGTTCGGCATCGCGGCGACTTCTGAAAATAGGGCAGGTTCGCGTATTTGGGTTGAGCTTGGCAATCTCATCACCAGTTAGCGAGAATCGACGGTCCGGGTCGTGCAAGTCGTCAACGGAGTGCGCGAAGAAAATGAGTTCTGCCCTTCTTGATATAGGACGTGCGCCATTACCTATTGTGAGCAAGCAGAATTTCATACGGCTATCAATCGCAGGGAAGATACCCTTGCGATTTTCGAAGTCGTACAGCGAGGCAAGCGAACCGGTATTAACAAGATTCTGGAAGAAATACTTGGTGGTGTCGTCCGTGGCAATGCCAGTCGGCATAATACACCCTGTACGTCCTCTCGCATTTAATATGGTTCGCATATCTTCGGCGAACACAGCATAGGTGTTGATGTCTCCCCTGCCACACAGCGGGTATCGTCCGCTATTGCGTAGAAGGTGACTTTCTCCTTCGGCCTTGCGCGAATCTTCAAGGAACTGGCGGTGGAGACCGGGATTGCTAGCGACGAGCGCGGCGATAAGCCGCTTGCGAGCCGCGGCGTTCTGGGCATTGGCGATGTCCGGGTTGCGCTCAGCGAACCATTCCTTTTCCTGAATCTTTACACGTTCCCACGGAGGATTACCGAGCACGACATCGAACCCGCCCCTCCATCCTGTTGCCTGATTGGTTGGCATTTCGCCTTCCCGCGGTAACCGAAATACGTCAGCAAATACGAGGTGCCAATGGACGAATTCATATTGCCTGGTGATTCTATCGAGTTCAGCGAATATTGCCGGAGACACAGAGTCTGGTGCTTCCTGCAATTGGCGGAATATATCCTGCGTAATGGCTGTTGGCGCATCAGGTCGTTTCGGCCAGACAAATGCTGCGCACCAGGCATCAGCTACCATACGTTGATGACGATATTCAGTTGAGGCGAGCAGCTCAGAATATATACGTTCGCGTTGCTGAACGCCTCCTATCGTACTGTCGTCAACCGCTGCCAGCGCATCACATTGTTGGTTAACCGCAAGCAGATTGGTAGTTACAACTTCATCAAGCGTTGACAACAATGACATTTGGCCGGTCACACGCGCTTGTTTATTATGTTTTTTCAGGGCGGATACTGTTGGCTTATCATCGCCTTCGATTGCCACGAACGCCTCATCCGGTATGCCTGCCGCCATCAGAGCAGGTGTGGTTCCCAGCAGCGAGTTTCCCTTTTGAATATGCGCGTCAAGAAAAGACAGAGGTTTGCCCGGGGCAATCGCCTCCATCCAGAGGTTGATTTTGCAGAGTTCAACCGCCATCGGGTTGATGTCCACCCCGTAGATGCAGCGCCCGATGACATCCCGGAGGGCCGTGCGATACGCTTCCGGAGATGGTTCCTCCTCGCCGGCCCGGACGGCGGCAAGGCGCTTGCCGAGCCGGTGGGCGGCGGCAACGAGGAAATGCCCGCTGCCACAGGCGGGGTCGCAGACCTTTAGTTCGAGGATAGCCTTCTCCGCGACGGCAAGGCGTTCCGCCGGCGGCTTCCGGGCCGTGGTTTCAGCCGCCCGCGCCAGCGCCTCGTTAACGACCGGCTCGAGCGCGCTGTCCAGCAGGGTGCTGATAAGCGACAGCGGCGTGTAGTAGCTGCCGGTGGTCTTGCGCTCGTTGCCAGCCAGTATTTTCAATTCGAACAGCGGCGGGTCTGTGTCGATGTTAGGACGAAGTTCCAGCAGCGACTCGAAGATGCCGCCCCATTCCTCGGCGCCGATATTGCGGTAGTCGATGAGCCGCGTCACTTTCCCGTCGCGCACCTGGTTGAGGGCACGGATGGCGGCCAACAGGTCCACGTTAGCCAGTTCGCAGTCGGCAAGGTCGGGGGTAGCACGGCCGGACCAGAGGAAGCTGCCAAGCACAGGCAGGGCCAGTTCCGGGCACCCCTTGGGGTCGCCCAGCTTGCCGAAGACCAGCGCGAGCATCCGCCACAGGTCGTGGTGACGCGTGCCGCGCCTGCGCCGCGCCATGGCGCGCAGAGCCGTGGTCGAGTAGTGCAGGTCGTAGCGCTCACGAGCGGCGATGACCGCCGCCTTTGCGGCCGCCGACGCATCTTCCGGCACAGGCGAGTGGAGCAGTTCCCGGTCCTCTGCCGCGAACAGAAATATCAACCGGTAAACCGTCCGAAGCAGCTGATGGTAATAGGCCTGCTTGTCGAGCACGCCACGGCGCAGCTTGTCACGCAGCGCATTGTTCGCGGGATGGGCGAGGAACCCCCGACCCAGGGCGGCAATGGCCTGTTCCACGCCGCCGCGCAGTGCGTCGAGCGCACGGATTCCCTGCTCGTTCGCGGTGGTCATCCACCGTTCAAGCCAGCACTGCTCAGGCCTGTCGCTTTCGACCCGGGACTGGTGGCATACCAGCCAGAGCAGGGCGAAGTCGGCAAAGACCTTGCCTTCCATCATCGCCTCGAGGTCGAACTCGACATACGACTGGCGGGTCAGGGTATTGTTATCGCGCAGAATACGCAGGCGCAGGCCATTCGAAAGGAAGGCCCAGAGGTGGCCTTCGCTTCGGTTCAGGAACTCCTGCACCATCCCGTGCGGCGTCATCCGCGCCGCACCGGTCACGCCCGCGCTGCGCTTGTCGATGCTCACCCCGCAGCCCAGCAGATGAATAGGCGTTTTACGCCACATATGCGAAATCGGGTATTCCTTTTCCCCGATAGCCGTGGCCGCGCTCCGCTCAAGCCGGCCATAGCCGAGTTCCTGAAAGAGCGGCAGCAGCCAACGTTCGCGGGTAATGGTCGTGCCAGGGTCGTCCTTCGGCAGGGCGGCCCGATGAGCACTGAACGCCTGCCAGAAACCGAGAATGCGGTTCCAGGAAGAGCTCACCGCCTCGTTGAGCTTGGTTCCCTCGTCGAGGTGATAGTCTGTTGGATTAACACCGTCCACTCCCCCGGCAATGACCTTGCGCAGCAGGTCAATGGGCAGCAGCATCCCCTCGCAGCGGATGGTGGTGAAGACGCTTTCGCGGACCGCCATCAGACCTTCACCACGGGGAAGTAAACGTATACGCCGAGGATATCGACCGGCAGCTTCGCCTCGATGGCGTAGTCGATGCGCCGCGCCTTCGAGGCCCGTCTGACCCGCCGGTGCGCGTCGAGGATGCGCTCGCCGTTCTGCCGCGCATGCTCGTTCAGGGCGGGCAGCATGCCCGGGCAGCCGGCAAGGGCCTTCTCGATGGCGATGCGCGCCTGGTCCTCGTTCGTATTTTCGTCCGGGCCGACTTCGATGAGTTTCAGCACGGCGTCCTGGTCGAGCCATTCCGGCTTGTCCGCCGCGCCCTTGAATCCGACCAGCTGGCAGTCCTCGACCAGGGCCACCTCGCTGCGGCCGGCCACGGTCGTGGTCAACTGGTAACGGCAGCGGAGCAGCAGCAGCGTGGTCTTGATGGAAACGCTCTTCGTGCGGATGACCCCCGTCCGGCGGGCCAGCGACTTGCCCTCCGGCGGGTCGAGCGCCGTGTCTATCAGGTAGTTCGCCAGACCTTCCACCACCGGATGCGTGCGGGCGAGGTATTCGACGTCGTCATCGACCGGAAGGTCGAACGCCGCGGTCAGTTCCTTCCCGCCCAGGCAGATGTCCTTGACGACCTGCGACACGTCGGCCAAGTCGGCGTGCAAAAGCTCGCCCTTGACCTGCACCGCGGCGCCGGTGGCTTGCAATACATCTCGCGTGAACTTGGCTACCTCGCGCGCCGACCCGACGGCTTGGCGCATGGCAGCGAGTTCACCGGCGACTTCCTCGACCTTTATCGTCTCCTGGGCGAAGACCGTGCGAGACTTCTTTTCCTTCTCCGTGACGTTGTCCCACTGCGTATGTAGGGTTTCTTTCTGCGGCTTGATGAAGTCGAACGACAGCTGCCCGTTATCCTTCTGCTTCAGCAGCAGTCCCTCGAAGATGGCTTCGATGACCTGGTTGGTGTCCACGGGGACGGGCACGGCGATGCCGATGGCGGTCTTGATGGTCTTGTGCTTGCGGAGCAGCACGTCGAGCACGATGCCGTCAATCGGGTTGTCGAGCCCGTAGTACATCAGGGCGCGCACTTTCGGGCGCTTCTGTCCAAACCGGTCGACCCGGCCTTCCCGCTGCTCGTGACGGGTCGGGTTCCATGACAGGTCGTAATGCATGACTGCGTCGAAGTGGTCCTGCAGGTTGACTCCTTCGCTCAGGCAGTCGGTCGCCACCATCACCCGCCGAGGCTGTTTGCCCAATTCCTCAATTCGGGACTCGCGTTCTTCCGGTGCCAGTCGTCCGGTCACGGCCTCGACCGCGACGCCCTTCGGCAACGCCTTGGCAAGGGCAGCCGCAACGTACTCGGCAGTATCGATGAACCGGCAGAACACGATGGGGTTGAAACCGTCTCTGAGCATCGTCTTGACCAATTCGATGCCCTTCTGAAGTTTTGCGTCCTTTGCCCCTGACAGGGCTTCCGCCTCGTTCGCCAGAGCACGCAGCCGGCGACGATTGCGCTGCTCGTCATCCGCGAACTCGCCCAGGTCTGCCCCGGGGTTGAAGTCGAGCCGCTCGGCGTTCTCTTCGGCTTCTAGGTCGAGAATGGACTTGCGCCCGATTTCGTCCGCTTCCGCCTCGTTCTCCGTGTCGGCCACGTCAGCGCGGTTGCGCAGTGTGGCCGCGGCCGCCGCCGGGCTGGAGCCGAGCGACCGGAGCAGCGCCAACGCCGACCACCAGCGCACCCGCAACCGATGCCCGGATTCGCCGGTCTTCTGTACCGTCTCCCTTGCGTACGATACCACCTTGTCGAGCAGCGCCTTGTACTCGGGCGACAGACGATAGGTCTCGTCGCCCTCTTCGCGCACCGGGAACATAGTGTTCTCGTCAAGGTAGGCGCGGATGTCCGCCCGGCGGCGCTGGACAAAGTATTCGGCCAGGAGTTCGCGGTGCTTGCGATTATGCTCGCCGGATAGGTCGTTCGGGAGGTTCTCGAGAGCCGGGTCGAGCAGGGTCAGCAACGAGCGGAACGCCTGCTCGTCCTCGGAATGCGGAGTCGCCGTCACCAGGATGACGTGCCGGTTCGGGTCGGCCGCAAGTGTCTTTATCAGCTGGTAGCGCTGGTGCCGGCCGCCGCGCTGCGCCCCGCCGAAAGCGCAGGTGTGGGCCTCGTCCACGATGACCAGCTCGGGGCAGGCCCGGATGAAGTCGTCGCGCCTGCGGTCCGACTTGATGAAGTCGAGGGAAACGACCACGAACGGGTGGATGTCGAACAGCGACTGGTTGTAGTCGCAGTGCCGCTCGAGCCGGGCTGCGGTCCCGGACAGGACCAGCTCGGCGTCGATATGAAACATCCGCTTCAGTTCCCGCTGCCACTGCTCGGCCAGGTGCGGCGGCGTGAGCACCGCCAGCCGCTTCGCCTCTCCCCTGTCGAGCATCTCCCGGGCAATCAGGCACGCCTCGACCGTCTTGCCGACCCCGACATCGTCCGCAACCAGGATGCGGACCGGGTCGCGCTTGAGGGCCATCAGGAGCGGGACCAGCTGGTACGGGCGGGGTTCGACCGCGATGCGCGCGAAGCAGCGGAACGGGCCGGCAGCCGCGCGGGCGCTCAGCCGGAACGCCGAGCGCAGGAGCGAGCAGGAATGGTGGTCCCCGAGCAGTTTTGCGTCCGGCAGGCCGAAGGACGCCTGCTTCACCTCTTCGAGGCCGGCGTGGATGCCCGCAACCTCGTCTTCAGCGCCGCCGAGCGGGCGCAGGAGCAGGAAGTCTTCCGTAGAACCAGGCAACACCACCCAGTCGCGCCCGCGAGCGGAAACGATGCTGCCGACGGCGTGTTCTACCACTAGATATGTGCCCCTGTTTCAATAATGCGGTTTAGTACTGTACCAATAAGGAGCCAATTCTCTGCCGACCGCTTTCTTTTACCCACCTTGTAATGCGAACGAGCACGCAATTCATCCGCTGTTGTTATTTTAAGTTGCTCGCTGCCACCATCGATACCTACGAACACGTATCCATCTTTAATCATCGTTGAAGACCGTTCTATCAATTGTTGGATCGCTGAACTATTTCCTTGCGGTGTGACGCGTATAGAATCCCCTGGCCCAGAAGTCTCTGCTTCTGTTTGGGCTCGAGCTATCGCCGAAAACAGCACGCGCCTACAGTAATTACTTTCTGGAGTCCCGTTGTTATCTTCAGCAATGATTTCGTCTTTGAGGATTTGCCAGGTCAAACACTCAAATCCCGCCAATGTATATTTATCTGTTGCAATGAGCAATTGTTTAAAGACATGGTCAGCATAGTATCCTTCCCGAGTGAATCTATCTATGAGTTTCTTCTGGGCAAGTAATTGTTTATTCATCTCATCGTCTGTTGGGTATGTGAACATTTTCGCTTCTATCACCAAACAGTTATTACCGCACCGCAAGAATATATCCGGAACGGCAATACGGCCCTCTTCCTTGAATATCTTGGACAAGTTTTCATCTTGTACTGAACCATCGCGGATTGCATCCAGTTCAGTGACAAGTTCGAAATCGTTTATAGTTTGCTGGTCGCCACCAAAATACTTCATGAACAATTTGCGTGCGGCTTCAAAATTTCTATCCATCAGTATTTGAGCCAATAGGGTCGCTACAAAATATCTTTCCGCTCTCGCTTGTTCATCGAAAGTAGGCATATTCACTCGTCCTTTCCGAAAATATTTGGATGCTCATTAACTTTGGCTACCCAGTCATCCTGGTGATGGAAACGGACAACAGTGAACCCATTGTTGTCGAGAGCCTCTTCCTGCTCCTTGTCGCGCGTCTGACGTTCAGGATAGTCATGCGGCGGACCGTCCACGTAAACGACCGTGTTGCTCGGCGCGTAGATGAAGTCCGGCTTGGTGCTGCACGCTTCAATCAGGCGCTGCGCATGCGTAGGCAGTCTGTATCCATTGTCGTGGATGAACCGAAGCCACCGCTTTTCGAGTTCGCTGTCGCACAGTTTCAGCAGGTCGTCGAACTGGTCCGCGCGCGACTTCGCGGTCGAGCTCACCTCAACCGTCGCCTCTACCATCTTGACCAGGATATCCTTGATGGCGTGGCGGTCGAGTATCTCGTGGTCGCGCTGGTTTGAATAGCTCATCAGGCAGCTGTAGCATGCCGCGCGGCACTCCTCGGTCGCGTTGTAGGCCTTGCGCATGTCCCGCCATTCGCCGTCCTGCGGATGGAAGTGGCAGTTGTAGAGCGCCTGCCGTGCCACGTGCCCGAGCGCTTCCCGGTCGTCGACCAGGCGTTTCAGCACGCCGGCGCCACCCTCGGCCGCCTCGTAGAACAGGATAAGGCGGCGGTTGTTCTCGTCCGGCAGCGGCTCCGAAGACAGTTCTCCGTCCTCGAGCTGGAAGCATAACTGGATGGCGTTCTTCAGGGCTGCCTGAAGCGACGCGCATTCCTCTGGCGTCATCGCCTTGACCGGCTCCACCAGAAGGGCGTTCTTGCGGTCCTCGACAAAGGGGACAACACGAATCAGATTCCGACCCATCTGGTCGGCATCGTTGTCGTCCTCGTCTTTGTTCTTGGCCCAGTAGCCGCGCTCGCGGTCAAGCAGGAATCCATACTGCTGCTGGTTTTCTCTCCGGCGCTCGCCGAGATTCATCTTCGTGATGGTCGAGTTGCTGCAATAGGTCAGGACAAGCAGCGGCTCTCCGCCGGCCTTGACCACGGCCACCCGCTGTCCGGCAACGCCGCCATAATCGGGGAACCGGATGCCTGTCCGGATTTCAAACCCGTAGCGCCGACGTTCCTCCTCGTCACAGTTGATGCGGTCGCGGCGCTTGGTGGCGACATTGCGCAGGCGGAACTGGCTGCTGAACTTGGTCAGCGACTGCGACCCGCAGCGCTGGCAAAGGTCAGCTCCAATGCCCTCATGCATCGGGTGAATGTAGCCGCAATCGCAGCAGTATTTCGTCTCGCTGACCTGTAGCTCGTCCCCTTCTCCGGTGAACGGCATCAGGACACGATTGATGATATAGCGCGAGCCTTCATGATAAACGATGGCGCGCGGCCCAAATTCGGAGATGGCCATGAACCGCGAGCGGGACAGGAACTCGTCCACGCCCTTCTGACGCCGGAACCCGGGCAGGAAGGCGGACAACGGCAGGCGCGGGAAGCTGTAGCCGGGCAGGAAGCCCTCGCTGGCGAAATACCGGTAGCTGTAGAAGTCCGACTGGCTGACAAAGCGCCCCTTCTCGGTCAGGATGCCGAGTTGCGCCTCAGCCTCCTTGCGCATGCTGGTAGCGAGATTGCGTTCGCTCTGACTGCGCGTATGGTCGAGGATTATCTTGTTGGCGTTCTGCTGCTGCGCAAGGGCGCCCCGATATAAGGTACGCCAGCGCTCACAGGAATTGTCGAACTGTCGTTCGAGCTGGGTAAACACTTCGTCAAGCCAAGTGGACGTATACCAGCCGGATTCGGCTAGTTCAGCGGTCAAACCGCCGATAATCGTCTCCGCGCGGCGCCGGGCGCGTTCACGAGCTCCCTGGTCGGCGAACTTGGCGGTCAGGTCGTTCAGCAGCGCCAGCGTCGGCTTCTCGCCGCCGATGTCAAGGATGTCGCTCAGCGACCGGCCAAGGTGCGCGTCGGTCTCCTCAATCCAGAGCGCCTGCAGGTGGGCGCGGACCAGGTCCTCGTTCGCCAGGTCGATGCGCGGCGGTGCTACGGCCCCGGTGACCATTTCCTTTGGTCGACGGAAGAAATACTGGTCATGCGGACTGTGGCTCGAACAGTAGGCGAAAACGAGCGCCGGCTGGCCGCTCCGGCCCGCGCGGCCGCTGCGCTGCGCGTAGTTGGCCGGGGTGGGAGGAATATTGCGCATGTTCACGACGTTGAGTTCGGCGATGTCGATGCCGAGTTCCATCGTGGGCGAGCAGAACAGGACAGGAAGTTTGCCCGCACGGAAATCGCCTTCGCGCTCCGCCCGCTGCTCGTAGGCTACCTGCGCCGTGTGTTCGCGCGCGATTATCCCGAGGTTCAGGAACGCCTGCTTCGTGTAGAAGTCGACGAAGAACTTGTTCACCGTGCCGCCGGCAGCGGGGCGTTGGACAACGGTCAGAGGGTCGTAATAGGGCTGGCTACCGTCCCCCGACCTCCACACCATGGATGCCGCTACCAGCTGGTATCCCGGAACGTCCTCGTCCCCGCCGGCGGGAGAAACAACCTGGACGAGTCCGCCTATACGCAGCATCTCAAGCAGTTGCCTTATGATGTCCTCGGTATCACCTGTAGTCAGTGGCGCCCCGTACTCGACCAGCGTCTCCTTGCGGCGCAGGTACCTCCCGAACGCCCCGTATTTCGACAGGTAGACGTTTCCCTGCGCCAGGTCGTCACCGCGTGACTTGGGATACGCGCGCGGAGCCGAGTACAGCTGTTCGTTCTCGTCTATTGCCCATGGCGCCTTGAGCCACTGTCCGCTCTGCTGCTGAATCTTGCGCTGTTCATTCGAGTCGAGATACTCGACCTTGATGGCAAGCTGTCGCCGCAGGTGGTCGAGCAGCACCTTGCATACCTTCCGCCTTGTATCGACAGACGCATTCTTGAGGGCCGGATGCATGTCCACCGCTTCCGTGCTTGCGGCCGGCTTGTACTTTTCCCATTCCTCCTGAGCCGCACACAATTCATCGAGCACCGGATAGTCGATGCTAAGCAGTCCACA
>Ga0116170_10006496_pt1 | contig 10240 bp, 6 predicted proteins | sample AD_JPNHW1_MetaG_FD_89797 | JGI IMG/M metagenome (GOLD analysis project Ga0116170, IMG submission 89797) | Active sludge microbial communities of municipal wastewater-treating anaerobic digesters from Japan - AD_JPNHW1_MetaG | ecosystem: Engineered > Bioreactor > Anaerobic > Digestate | place...
GATCAGTAACAGGTAATACGGCAACTGCAACAATCAGTGGTCTTACAACAGGTACTTATAACTTTACAGTGACAAATGTATCAGGTTGCACTTCTGCAGCGTCAGCAGATGTAGTAATAGAAGCACAACCTGTGAAACCGGCTAACCCAGTTGTAAATGTTACTCAGCCGGTTTGCGGAACGCCGACAGGTACTATTACAGTGACAGCTCAGGAGACAGGCGAGACCTATAGCTTTGATAATGGAACGACTTTCCAGACAAGCAACATAAAATCAGGTTTGCCAGCTGGTACATATAATGTTATTATCAGTGGTGTAAACGGGTGCAACTCAGCAGCAACAACAGCTGTTGTAAACACAGCTCCGGCAGCCCCTGATGTCCCGATAGCAGGAAAGATAACCCAGCCGACATGTTCTGTAGCAACAGGTAGCGTAATACTCAGCGGATTACCATCAGGCAACTGGACTATCAATCCGGGATCAGTAACAGGTAATACGGCAACTGCAACAATCAGTGGTCTTACAACAGGTACTTATAACTTTACAGTGACTAATGCATCAGGTTGCACTTCTGCAGCGTCAGCAGAAGTAATAATAGAAGCACAACCTGTGAAACCAGCTAACCCAGTAGTAAATATTACTCAGCCGGTTTGCGGAACGCCGACAGGTACTATCACCGTGACAACGCAGGCAACTGGCGAGACCTATAGCTTTGATAATGGAATGACCTTTCAGACAAGCAACATAAAATCAGGTCTTCCTGCTGGTACATATAATGTTATTATCAGAAGTGTAAACGGGTGTAACTCAGCAGCAACAACAGCTGTTGTAAACGCAGCTCCGGCAGCCCCTGATGCCCCGATAGCAGGAAAGGTAACCCAGCCGACATGTTCTGTACCAACCGGCAGCGTAATACTCAGCGGATTACCATCAGGCAACTGGACAATCAATCCGGGATCAGTAACAGGTAATACGGCAACTGCAATAATAAGTGGTCTTGCAACAGGTAGTTATAACTTTACTGTAACCAATGCAAGTGGATGCACTTCAGGGGCAAGCGTTACTGTGGTAATAAACTCCCAACCAAATGCACCGTCAATTACTGTAGTTTCTCAAACGAATGTTCTTTGCGATGGGAATAATTCAGGAAGCATTACAGTCTCCGGATCAGGTGGAACTTCTCCCTATAAATATAAAATTGGAGATGAATCTTATCAGGATTCAGGTACTTTTGAATCCTTATCAGCTGGAACATATTTAGTTAACGTGCAAGATGCAAATCTTTGTACAGCAAGTGTCTCTGTAACTATTACAGAACCTGAAAAGCTGTCGATTACTTTTACTAAGAAAGATGTTTCGTGCCCATATGATGCTGACGGTACTATTTCTCTTGCTATAACAGGAGGAACAAAACCTTATCAGGTTATATGGTCTGATGGAACATCAACTTTGGAAAGAACAGACCTGCATTCTGGCACATTCAGTGTAATTGTATCTGATGTGAATGGATGTACTGCATCTGAGAATATCACGATCAACGCAATTGGCTCAGCAAAGTGTATTGAAATAAAAGAAATCATAACTCCAAATAACGACGGATTTTATGATACATGGAAGATAAAGAATATTGAAATGTTTCCAAATGCGAAAGTCGAAGTATTCAACAGATGGGGAGAGAGAGTATTCAGTTCAAAGAATATCTCGGCACATGAGTGGGATGGTACATATAAGGAGAAACTGTTACCTACCGATTCTTACCATTATATTCTTTACTTAAATGATGGATCAAAACCAATAACAGGAGTAGTAACTATAGTAAGATAAATTTGTAACAATTTGATTAATAACATATGAAGTACTTTAAAAGTATTTTTCAAATAACAGCTTTCATCTTTTTCACTGGAACTGCTGTTGCCCAGCAGGTGCCAATGTACAGCCAGTATATCATGAATGGGTTTTTGATAAATCCATCGTTGGCTGGTCGCGATGGTTATACAACTGTTAATCTGACGGCAAGAGAGCAATGGGTTGGGATGTCAGGAGCTCCAAGAACCCTTGCTGCAAGTTTTCAGACAAGGCTCCTGAAAAATAGTTTTATGTCAAGGTCTCATCAGGTAAGGAAGAGGGTATTTAAGCCATCTAAAGGGAGTAATGTCGGTCTTGGAGGTTATTTGTTTAATGATAATAATGGTATTGTAAGGCGTACTGGTTTTCAGGCAGCATATGCATATCATATTTCGATGGGAAGAAGCAGTGGTGGACTTGTTGATGACCTTGCATTCGGTCTTGCATTAACTACTTATCAGTATGCTATTAACGATAAAGGGTTGCTTTACTCTTATGACGATGATACATATTGGAGAGAATACGATAAAGTAAAAATTATTCCCGATGCTAATTTTGGTGTATGTTACACTTCGGAAAATTATTATGTTGGTTTCTCAATGACGAATATGTTAAGGGGATCTTTAATGGTTGACAACACATCTGATAAGAAGAGTTTAGAACTTGGTCACTTCTTCCTTACAGGAGGGTATAGCTATGATCTGGATCGTGATTGGGCTATTAAACCATCTGCACTTATTAAATCGTCTGATATGTTGTTCAAATCTATTCAGTTAGATCTTACAGCACGAGTATATTATAAAAAGGATTATTGGGCAGGGCTATCCTGGAGAACCAATGATGCAATTATCACCATGTTTGGCTTCAGATATGACAAATTCTATTTCGGCTATGCATTTGATATGGCATTAACAGACATCCGTAAGCAAACTTATGGTTCACATGAGATTACTCTTGTTGCCAAATTTGGAGAAAGTGCAAGGCGATTCAGATGGTTGAATTCATTTTAGATTATTTCTGTTTATCGCCTTCACGTATCTGTACCCGGCGGATCTTTCCGCTGATGGTTTTCGGGAGCTCGGTGACAAACTCTATTACCCGAGGGTATTTATATGGAGCTGTAACTCTCTTTACATGGTCCTGAAGCTCTTTTGCAAGCTCATCGCTCGGCTTATAATTCTTTGTAAGGACTATTGTGGCTTTCACGATTTGTCCCCTGTAAGGATCAGGTACAGCTGTGATTGCACATTCAAGAACAGCAGGATGTTCTATCAGGGCACTCTCTACCTCAAACGGTCCGATGCGGTAGCCTGAGCTTTTTATGACATCATCGGCCCTGCCTACAAACCAGAAGAAACCGTCTTCATCACACCATGCCATATCACCAGTCTTGTATACTCCATCCGACCATACCTCTTTTGTCAGCTGTTTGTCACGGTAATAGCCGTCGAACATACCAACAGGTTTACCTTTTGATGTATGTATTATCATCTGCCCTTCAATTCCCGCTTCACATGGATTACCGTCTTCATCTACAATCTCAATGTCATATCCCGGTGAAGGTTTACCTACTGAACCCGGTCGGGGAGTCATCCATGGGAATGTTGCCAGCACAACAATAACTTCGGTCTGTCCGTACCCTTCTCTGAGTTTGATACCTGTCTGATCGTAAAATTGTCTGAACACTTCAGGGTTTAAGGGTTCTCCGGCGACAACACAATATTTTAAGGCACTTAGATTAAAATTCCTGAGATCTTCCTTAATGAGGAACCTGTAGATGGTTGGTGGAGCACAGAAGGTTGTAACTTTATATTTTTCAATAACTTCCATTATGTTTTTAGGAACAAATTTGTCATAATCATAGGTCATTATTGCACTTCCTGCCAGCCATTGTCCATAAAGTTTGCCCCAGGCCGATTTTGCCCATCCTGTATCAGCCACTGTCAGATGAAGGCCATCATCCTGAACATTCTGCCAGAATTTAGAGGTAATAATATGTCCAAGCGGATATACAAAGTCGTGACTGACCATTTTAGGCATCCCTGATGTTCCTGAAGTAAAATAGACCAGCATAGTATCGTTGTTTTCAGTAGCCTCTTTGCCTGTGGGTCTTATGAAGTTCTCAGAACTTTTTTCAAGTTCCCTGGTAAGATTTATCCAACCCTTGCGATCTCCGCCTACCATTACTTTGTTTTTAAGTGATGGTGACTCGCATTCAGAATTTTCAATATGTTGAATAACTTCAGGATCGGAAACGCAAACGATCATCTTTATATCGGCAGCATTATTCCTGTATACGATATCCTTTTTTGTAAGAAGATGTGTTGCAGGTATAGCGATTGCTCCGATTTTGTGTAAAGCAAGAATACAGAACCAGAATTCATAACGTCGTTTCAGAATGAGCATGACAGGATCACCCTTGCCTATGCCTTCCGATTTGAAAAAGTTGGCGGTTTTATCGCTGTAGTATTTCATTTGTCCGAAGGTGAAAATATCCTCTTCACCTTTATCATCGCACCAGACCATAGCAATCTTGTCCGGAGTTTTTGAAGCTATCTCGTCAACTACATCAAAAGCAAAGTTGAAGTTCTCAGGGATAGTAATCTTAAAATTTTCCTTAAAATCTTCATATGAATCAAATTCGATCCTGTTCACATATTTCTCAAGTTCCATTCTTCCCGTCTCTTTAAAATTAAAATATTATTGCCAGGAACCTCACCGGTTCATTGTTTAAGGCTTTCATTGCATGCTCGTAACCGGAATCAAAATACACTGAATCACCCTCGTTCAGAATGATTTCGTGACCCTCTATAACCGTCATCATCTTTCCGCTGACCACATAATTAAATTCCTGTCCGGGGTGAGAATGGAATTCCATCAATGTCTCCTTGGGATCGACAGTGACCATGAAAGGTTCAGCTTTTTTGTGTATGAAATTATAAGCCAGACTTTCATATTTATACTGTTTTCTGCGCTCAAGCTTTAGGCCTTTGCCACTTCTGACAACGGTAAAAATGCGAAGCTTAGGATTATCTCCACCAAGCAATACAGATAGTTCAATATTGAACAACTCAGAGATCTTAAAAACAATACCAACCGGAATGTCCGTGTTTCCGCTTTCGTATTCTGTATAAGTTTCGGTCGTTATACCAAGTTTAGCTGCCAGTGCCTCAGTCGAAATATCTGAGATCTCACGTATCTCCCTTATCCTTTCAGCAATCTGTTTTATCTGTTCTGTTTGCTCTGCCATATCGATTCAGTTTTGAGAACCTCAAAATTACATAAATTATTTGTAACAGGGTGGAATATTGAGAAAGTATGTACTTCGACTCGAGGGTCTATCAAAATTCATTAATTTTACCAGATATGGTTTTTATGTTGATTATTAAGCTTTGGAAGACATAGCGCCGTTAAGTTGTTTAAAGATTTGCAATAAGCTATTATTAATCTTTTATTATTTATTACATGACAAAGACATTTCTTATCTCAATTTTATTACTGATGTGTACAGCGATATCACAGGCTCAGCAATTCAGACCGCCTTCAGTACCTCTTGTGGCACACGATCCTTATTTTAGTATCTGGTCACCGGCAGATAATCTGTACGATCGCGAAACAGTTCACTGGACAGGCAAAAATCAACCATTGCACAGCATAATCCGTGTTGACGGGAAATCCTACCGGATAATGGGAAGTAAACCTTCATATCTTGAGCCTGTTAAGCAGAAAAGTGTTAAAGTAAATCCAACCCGGACAATATATCTTTTTGGAAATTCAGAGATCGAACTGGAGTTTATCTTTACAACACCTGCTCTGGTTTCAGATCTGGATATCCTGTCGAGACCTGTGACTTATATTACATGGAACATTCGTGCAATTGACGGTAAAGAACATGCTATACAGCTTTATTTTGACTGTGGTGGTGAGGTCGCAGTAAATACTGCAGACCAGAGTGTTAAATGGAGCACACCGTCTGTTCCGGGATTAAAAACCATGAATCTTGGAAGTGCCGAGCAGGCCATGCTTCAGAAGAAAGGTGATGATCTTCGCATTGACTGGGGCTATGCTTATGTTTCTGTTCCAGAGAGTCAGAGACCTGATTTGCTGGCTGAAAGTCGGGATATCATGGCAAAGGAATTTATCTCGGGAGGTAAGCTGCCTGAAAAAAGTGACCTGTCCCAACCCTGTAAGGTTAGTGATAAGAATGTTTCAATAGGCGTTTCATGGAATATCGGAAAAGTAGGAACAAAAAGTGTTTCTTCCATGGTCATGATTGCTTATGACGATATTAAAAGTATTAAATATTTCGGCACAGATCTATCTGCATGGTGGAAACGCAACGGGATGAAAATGGAAGAACTTCTCCCCAAAGCTTTTAGTGACTATTCAAAACTTACTGAAGAATGTATAAGGTTTGACAAAGAACTATTAACTGATCTTGAATCAGCCGGAGGTATTAAGTATGCAACTATTTCATCATTGGCATATCGCCAGTGCCTGGCAGCACATAAGCTTGTTGCTGATGCAAATAATAAGCCTTTAATCTTTTCAAAAGAAAACTTCAGTGGCGGTTGTATAGCTACCGTTGATGTCATTTATCCTGCATCCCCATTCTTTTTCCTGTTTAGCCCTGCACTTACCAAAGCAATGCTTCAGCCTAACTTTGACTATGCAGTCTCTTCACGGTGGAAATTCCCTTATGCACCACATGATCTGGGATTTTACCCTCATGCAACGGGGCAGGCCTATGGTGGTGGTGAGAAATCCGAAGAGAATCAGATGCCGGTAGAAGAAACGGGTAACATGATTATCATGACAGCTGTTCTGGCAAAAATTGAAGGTAATGCATCTTATGCAAAAGCCAACTGGCCCATTCTGGAAAAGTGGAGCAATTATCTTCTGTCGAAGGGGTTTGACCCTGAGAACCAGTTGTGTACCGATGATTTTGCCGGTCATCTGGCGCATAATATTAACCTGTCGGCAAAGGCTATCATTGCATTGGGAAGTTATTCAATGCTATGTGAAATGACAGGGAAAAAGTCTGAAGCGGCCGAAATCAGGAAGAAAGCTGAATCTATGGCTCAGGAGTGGATAAAACAAGCTGATGATGGTGATCATACAAAGCTTGCTTTTGACCTTCCGGGAACATGGAGTCAGAAATATAATCTTGTCTGGGACAAAATTCTGGGATTGAATCTTTTTCCTGACAAAATTGTTCAGCGTGAGATTGAGTACTACAAAACAGTGCAGGCCGGCTTTGGTCTGCCTCTCGACAGCAGGGAAAGGTATACAAAAAATGACTGGATAACATGGACAGCAACAATGGCTGATAATAATGAAGATTTCTTGACAGTGTTTAACCCTGTTTACGATTTTGCCAATGTCACTCCACAGCGGGTTCCTTTGTCTGACTGGTATATCACCGATAATGCATATATGGTTGGGTTTCAGGCCCGTTCTGTAGTGGGAGGGTTCTTCATTAAAATGATATCTGATAAGAGGATCTGGGATAAATGGGTAAAAAAAGGCACAAATGAATCAGGAACATGGGCACCGTTGGTGGTTGTTCCCCAGTAAATTTGCCTTTGGGAATTCATAACGTATTTTTTATACCTTTAATATGTCTTTTTTTACTGGTCTTGAAAAAATGATAATTTAAAGTGGGCTTTCAAATGACGATAATGTAAATTTAAAAAGTGAATTAGTAATTTATAATAAATCAAAACATTATAGAAATATGGAACAGAAGAAATCATCTCGTCGTCTTTTTCTGAAACAGGCGGTAGCGCTTTCTGCAGTCGCAACAATGCCTGTTATTCTTACCCGGCAGGCATCAGGAAGAACCCTTCCTGCATCAAAACTTGCAAGTGGTGGTGAACGTGTCAACCTTGCATGTATAGGTATAGGTAACAGGGGGGCTGATGACGTAAATGCGCTTTATGATACCGGACTTGTAAATATTGTTGCCCTGTGCGACGTCGATATGGGTGCACCTCAGACGCTGCCAATTCTGCAGAAATTTCCGGATGTTCCCCGTTTCCAGGATTTCAGGAAGATGTTTGATAAGATGGGCAACCAGATAGATGCTGTTTCTATCGGGGTGCCTGACTTTTCACATTTCCCAATCACCATGCTTTCAATGAACCTGGGCAAGCATGTATATGTTGAAAAACCTCTTGCCAGGACTTTCAACGAAATTGAAATTATGATGAAGGGTGAAAAGAAATATAAAGTTGCAACCCAGATGGGTAATCAGGGACACTCTGAAGCTAATTATTTCCAATTCAAGGCATGGAAGGAGGCCGGCATTATCAAGGATGTCACTGCTATCACGGCTCACATGAATTCTTCACGCCGCTGGCATGGATGGGACACTAATATCACCAAATTTCCTGACGGACAGCCTGTCCCTGAAACTCTCGACTGGGACACATGGCTTTCAGCTGCCAAATATCACGATTATCACAAGGATTTTGTGAATGGTCAGTGGCGCTGCTGGTACGACTTCGGCATGGGGGCTCTTGGTGATTGGGGCGCTCACCTTATCGACACTGCTCATGAATTTCTTGAACTTGGTCTTCCTTATGAAGTCAGTGCAGTAAAACTTGAAGGACATAATCCATTCTTCTATCCACAGGCATCAACTTTATCATTCAAGTTCCCGAAAAGGAAGAACATGCCTCCAGTTGAGATAACATGGTACGATGGAATTAAAAATGTCCCGCAGGTTCCTGAAGGTTACGGTGTTTCAGAACTCGATCCTAATATTCCCCCTGCAAGCACTGGAAAAATCCAACCGGTAAAACTGAACCCGGGTAAGATCATTTACAGCAAGGAGCTTACATTCAAGGGTGGTTCACATGGAAGCACACTATCTATCATTCCTGAGGAAAAAGCAAAGGAGATGGAATCAAAGTTGCCTGAAGTACCGAAGAGTCCGTCAAACCACTACAAGAATTTTGTGCTGGCATGCAAAGGTGAGGAGAAATGCCGTTCATCATTTGAAGTATCAGGTCCTCTAAGCCAGGTTTTCACTCTGGGCGTGCTTGCGCAAAAGCTTAATACAAAACTCTCATTTGATCGCAAGAGTAAGCAGATTACAAATAATAAGACGGCAAATGAACTTCTTGTAGGTCAACCGCCGCGTAAGGGATGGGAAGAGTATTACAAGATGTAAAAGCATTATTGGATGTGGTAATATATTGTAATTCAAATAATATCAAGTAGATATTGATTAAAATTAATGTTAAAATGAAAAAATGTTTTATATATATGCTGATGGCTCTCATGACAGTCTTTTCTGTCAATGCACAGCAACAACAGCGTCCCGGACCGCAACCTGCTCCGGAAACAGGAGAAAAGTTTAAGATTGGAATGGCCGGCTATACCTTTGTCAAGTTTGGTATTGACAAGACACTTGAAACATTACAGAAAGCCGATGTTCACTATTTATGCATTAAGGATTTTCATCTGCCTCTGACTAGTACAGATGAAGAGATTGCAGCATTTCATGCCAAACTGAAAGAGAAAGGTGTTACAGGATATGCAGTAGGTCCTATCTACATGAAAACAGAGGCTGAAGTTGACCGCGCATTTGAGTATGCAAAAAGAGTAGGGGTGAAGCTTATTGTAGGTGTTCCTAATTATGAGCTTCTGCCGTATGTTGACAAGAAAGTCAAGGAATATAACTTCAATTATGCCATTCACCTTCATGGCCCGGATATTAATATCTATCAGGATGCCGACGATGTGTGGGATCATGTCAAGGATCTCGATCCACGAATCGGAATGTGTCTCGATGTTGGACATGATACAAGGAACGGTAAGGATCCGGTGGCTGACCTTAAGAAATATCACACCAGGGTTTTTGATGTTCACATCAAAGATGTAACTGGTAACACCAAGCTTGGTTATTCTCTGGAGGTGGGCCGTGGCATTATTGATTTCCCGGCATTTGTAAGGATGCTCAGGCAGGTCGGTTACACCGGAGTTTGCAGTCTTGAGCATGAGATTAACATGGATGATCCTTTCATGGGAATTGCCGAATCAATAGGTTATTTTAGAGGTGTTATTGAAGCTACGAGGAAGTAGATTCTTGTGTGACTCCAACTTTAGGCGTTTTTGTTGTTCCTGCAATCATAATTATCAGGCATCAGACCTTTTCTGCTGCCTGATGTTTTATCGTGTTATATGGTAATCAGGTATAGTACGCTGATTTATTAGATACCAGGCAGTAGTCAATAATCTATTTAATCAGGCTGCTTCCTATGGCTGGTACTGTGACTTTATATCTGTCACTATTCTCAGTTCTCAAATTTCTTTAATAGTTTTCAATAATAATTAAAAGACAGTATCTTTTTAATTAAACTTTTTTATCTTTAAGATGAATGTTTATA
>Ga0116170_10006497_pt1 | contig 10239 bp, 7 predicted proteins | sample AD_JPNHW1_MetaG_FD_89797 | JGI IMG/M metagenome (GOLD analysis project Ga0116170, IMG submission 89797) | Active sludge microbial communities of municipal wastewater-treating anaerobic digesters from Japan - AD_JPNHW1_MetaG | ecosystem: Engineered > Bioreactor > Anaerobic > Digestate | place...
CCATGACCGACATCAACAACTCGACAGGGATACCCGAGTTTGCAGGGGAATGTGAAAAAAATAACATAAGGCCCGTTGCGGGAATTGAATTCCGGAACGGCAATGAACTGCTGTACATAGGCATCGCCCGGAATAATTATGGCCTCAGGGAACTGAATGAATTCCTTTCAAGGCATAACTTCGAAAAAATGCCCCTCCCCTTTCCTGCACCCCCTTTTTCAAACGCGTATATAATTTATCCGCTTCAGAAAACCCCCGGCAGAAAAATGTTTGAGAACGAACGTACAGGAATAAGGATGTCCGAGCTTAACAGGCTGATAACGATGAAAAAATCGTTGGCGAACGGATCGATGGTGCTTTTCCATCCGGCTACCTTCGCCTCAGCCGATGATATATTCATACATAAAAGCCTCAGGGCTGTCGACAACAACATCCTCCTCAGTCATCTGAAACCTGACCAGTGCGCCGGTGAAGATGAATTTTTCAGGGAACCGGGATTTGAGAAGAAGATATCCTCCTCACATCTGCAGATTGTTGATAACACAAAAAAGCTTATTGACGACTGCTCCCTCGACTTTGATCGCAACAACCTCAAGAACAAGAAAATTTTTTCTGCAAGCCGCTACGACGACAAGCTTCTCCTTGAAAAGCTTGCATGGGATGGAATGGTTTACAGGTATGGCAAGCAGAACAGCGAGGCAAAAAAAAGGATAAGTCATGAGCTTGAAATAATCGACAGGCTTGGATTTTCTGCATATTTCCTTATAACATGGGACATTGTAAGATATTCAATGTCGAGGGGATTCTACCATGTGGGCCGCGGCAGCGGGGCTAACTCAATAATTGCATATTGCCTGAAGATAACAAATGTCGACCCCATCGACCTCAACCTTTATTTCGAACGGTTCATAAATCCGAAACGAAGCAGCCCTCCCGATTTCGATATCGACTATTCATGGAAAGAAAGGGATGAGGTAATTGATTACATCTTTAAAAGGTATGGGATGGCTCATACTGCCCTGCTCGGGACAATGAGCACCTTCAGGGGAAAATCAATAGTAAGGGAACTTGGCAAGGTACACGGGCTGCCAAAGGAGGAGATAGATGCACTCATAGACAATCCGTCGTCAGAGGCCAACAGGAACGGCATAACCGAAACAATTTTCTCAACAGGGCTTCGGATCGCCGACTTCCCGAATATGCGAAGCATTCATGCAGGAGGAATCCTCATCTCCGAGGAACCCATGACATGCTATACGGCCCTCGACATGCCACCGAAAGGATTTCCTGTGACGCAATGGGATATGTACACAGCCGAGGAGATCGGATTTGAGAAGCTTGATATACTTAGTCAGCGTGGAATCGGCCATATCCGTGAAAGCGCCGAGATAATACTGAAAAACCAGTCGGTGGACGTCGATGTCCATGCAATACAGAAATTCAAGAACGACGCCAGGGTAAAGGAATATCTTAAAACCGGCGAGACAAAGGGATGTTTCTATATCGAAAGTCCTTCGATGAGGGGACTTCTCCAGAAACTTAAATGCGATGATTATCAGACCCTTGTTGCAGCAAGCTCAATAATCCGTCCGGGTGTTGCCAGGTCAGGGATGATGAGAGAATATATTTACAGGTTTCATAATCCGGGAAAATTCGATTATATCCACCCGGTTATGAAAGAACAGCTCGAAGAGACATTCGGGGTAATGGTCTATCAGGAAGATGTATTGAAGGTATGTCATCATTTTGCCGGTCTTGATCTTTCAGATGCCGACACCCTGCGGCGGGCTATGAGCGGAAAATACAGGTCGAAACAGGAGATGCAGAGGATCGTCGACAGGTTCTTTTCAAACTGCCGCGAAAAGGGCTACAGCGAGGAGATAACAAAAGAGGTATGGAGACAGATCGAATCGTTTGCCGGATATTCCTTCTCTAAGGCGCATTCCGCCTCATATGCAGTTGAGAGTTTCCAGAGCCTTTACCTGAAAGCCCATTTCCCCCTTGAATTCATGGTCGCAGTGATAAACAATTTCGGCGGATTCTACAGGACCTGGGTATATGTTCATGAAGCACGGCGGTGCGGAGCAAACATTGAACCTCCGTGTGTCAACAAAAGCACATATAAGACAACAATTTACGGCAACGACATCTATATTGGTTTCATCCATATTATGAATATGGAAGAGAAGCTTGCAAGGTCGGTTGAAGAGATAAGGAACGAAGAGGGCCCTTTCAGGGATCTTAACGATTTCGTCGAAAGGGTTTGCCCAGGTCTTGAACAGCTGATACTCCTGATCAGGACCGGAGCGTTCAGGTTCACAGGAAAGCTTAAAGCAGTTCTGCTCTGGGAGGCGCATATGATGATGAACGGTAAAAAACACGAAAGCATCCGTCCATTGTTTTCCCAGCCTGTTCGCAGCTTCAGCCTCCCTGAACTTGCCTGCGGCAGCCTCGACGATGCCTACGATGAAATCGAACTGATAGGATTCCCCGTTTCAATGAGCTGGTTCGATATGCTTGAAACATCCTTCAGGGGAGAGATCATGGCCCGCGAACTTATAAACCACAAAGGTAAAATGGTAAGGATGGTCGGACATCTTGTGACAATCAAATATATCAGGACAATAAAACATGAATGGATGAATTTCGGTTGCTTTATTGATGCCGAAGGAAATTTCTTCGATACAACCCATTTCTCTCAGTCGCTTCTTAACTATCCCTTCAGGGGGAGCGGGACCTATCTCATTCTCGGAAAGGTGGTTGAAGAATTCGGGTTTGCTTCAGTTGAAGTTGAGAAACTTGCAAAGCTGCCTGTCAGGCCCGACAAGAGATATGGATGATCTGTCCTTATTATCCAGCATACCCGTCGTTATTCGGCTCCTTGTCTGCATCCCTGAAGGAGGATTCATCAGATGAAATTGCCATCTTTCTGAATCCGCTAACCCAGAAATAAATGAAAAACGGAACAAAAATCACAAGCATCGCCGGCGACTGGCTCATAAGGAGAAAGTCGTATAATCCGTGAAAAACAAACGGCATGAAGAAGGCAAGGAACAGGAAGAGAAACCTGTGATTATCTGAAAATCGTGCCTTGCTGAAATAATAACCCATTACAATACCGAACAAGGCATGCGCAGGGATCGCTGTTATTGCACGGACCATCCCTACTCCTACTCCTCCGGTGAAGACATATAGAATATTCTCGACGGCTGCGAATCCAAGGGCTATATAAACTGAATAGACAATGCCGTCAAATTTCTCATTGAAGTTCCTGTTATTCCAGAAGAACAGAATGAAAGCAATGTATTTGAAGGCCTCTTCGGTGAACCCGGCCACCGCGAAGGCGGTGTAGGCAGCATAGGCCAATCCTTCGGTTCCGGGAGCTGCCGACGAAAGAAACCTTTCAATGAGCACAACCGGAATCACTATTGCAACACCTGCCAGCATTGCCCGTAAAAGTACAGCCAGGGGCTCTTTTTCATATTTATCCCTGCTGTAGACATACAGGGCAATTATCAGAACAGGTGCCAGCGAAACAAACAGTAGGTTATTTACGAACATATTGTTTTTATTACTCTAAAATCCGCTCCAGAATGCCACTTCTTCCTGACTCCCCATCACCCCATCTCCCCCTCACCCTATCTCTCCTCACTCCTTCCCGCCAACTGCCAACCGCCAACTTCTTTCTTTGCTCCCTGCTCCCTGCTCACCGACCCCTGCTTCTTCCTGCCCCTATTCCCCACTCTGCCTCGAAGCCTTCAACACTCCCCTTATCGACTGAATCTTCCTGATGATCGCGTAAAGGACATCATTATTAGGGACGAGTATATTGAGTGTGCCTTCAAACATTCCTTCATCAATACTATAATTGAAGCTTCTCACTGTTATCGTATAGGAAGCCAGTATATCTGCGATCTTGTTGACGATGCCAATATCCTCCACTCCTGTTATCCTTATTGTCGCGACGAAAGAAGGAATGTTTTTTGTCCTGGTCCACCTGGCCATAACGACTCTGTACGGATATCTCGACATCATGTTGTGAGCGTTGGGACATCCTGTCCGGTGTATCTTTATTCCTTCGGAGATTGTTACAAACCCGAATATTGAATCACCAAAAACGGGATTGCAGCATTTTGAAAGCCTGTAATCGAGTCCATCGACCTTATCTTCAATTACAAGGTAATCCGAAAACTGATGGGCGGATGCCTCCTTTTGCTCTTTCTCAGGGATCGTCTGCGCAGGCGGCGCTGCTGTTTCTGTGTCTCCCTTCAGCAGAATCTCCTTGATTTCAAGCAGATCGGTTTTTCCCGATTCGATATTGCAATACAGATCCTGAGCGGTTTTAAGATCATAATGAATAATGAGTTTCTGAATTACGGCATCTCCATAATTTATCTTCCAGTTTTTAAGGCGGCGCATGAGTATTTCCTTCCCTTCTGCCGCCGATCTTGTCCGTTCTTCGCTGAGAGCCTGTTTTATCTTGGTTTTGGCTTTGCTTGTGACAACAAATGAAAGCCAGTCCTGCTTGGGTTTCTGGTTCTTTGACCTCAGTACTGAAACATGATCGCCGTTCTGAAGAACATATCTTAATGTGACATTCCTTCCGTTCACCTTTCCTCCCACACATGATGAACCGACAGCTGTATGTATATCGAACGCAAAATCGAGAAGTGTTGCCCCTGCAGGCAGCTGACGAAGGTCTCCCTTAGGGGTGAAATCAAATACTTCGTCGGTATAAAGGCCTGATCTTACCTGATCGAGAAACGAATCATCCTCTTTTTCCGACGATTCGAGTATTTCCCTCATTTTTGTGAGCCAGGTGTCGAGTCCGCCTTCTCCCTTCAGTCCCTTGTATTTGAAATGTGCGGCAAGACCCTTTTCAGCTATTTCGTCCATCCTTGACGATCTTATCTGAACCTCCACCCATCGTCCCCTTGGACCAATTACGGTGGTGTGAAGCGATTCGTAACCATTAGTTTTGGGAACCGAAATCCAGTCACGAAGCCTGCTTGGGTTTGGCTGATACAGATCTGTAACTATCGAGTAAGCCCTCCAGCAGTCTGATTTTTCATTTTCCGGTTTGCTGTCGATGATGATCCTCAAAGCAAACAAATCATAAACCTCATCAAAATCCACTCCCTGCTTTTTCATCTTCATCATAATCGAATGTACCGATTTTGTACGGCTTTTGATTATGAATTTAAAACCCTGTTTCTCAAGTTGTTCGTTTAACGGGGTTGAAAACTCCCTGATGAATCTGTTTCGCGAAGCTGTTGTCTGCTTCAGGCGCGAGTCAATATAGTTGTACTGATCAGGCTCAAGATATTTTATTGCCAGATCTTCCATCTCCGATTTCAAATTATAGAACCCCAGGCGATAGGCAAGCGGAGCATAAAGGAAATAAGTCTCTGAAGCGACAGGTATCCTGTCCTTTTCGGCAGCATTATCAAGCTTCCTCATATTCTCAAGCCTTTCAACAAGCTTTATGAGGATCACCCTTACATCATCGGCAAGGCTGAGCAATAACTTCCTGAAATTCTCTGCCTGATATGACGATTGCATCGAATCGATGCCAGTGATGCGTGAGAAGCCGCGGAGTATCTCAACAACCTTAAGCCCGAATTCCTTTTCAAGTTCCTGTTCCGAAATTCCAAGCCTGTCGTATGTATCGTGAAGAATTGCGGTAAGAATTGATGTCAGTCCAAGTCCAAGTTCTCCCGCTACAATTATAGCCACTGAAAGTGCATGGAGTATTTCAGGTTCACCAGTGATTGTATGGTTGTTTTTGCAGGCTTCTATTGCCAGGTCGAGGGCCCGTCTGAGCCTGTGTTTCTCATCCCCGGAAAGATGGGTTGATCCTGCTGCCCTGAGCAGTTTACGGTAGGCTGTATTTATTTTTTGTGCTTCCAAATCAGAAATCCTGACAGCTGATATCCGCCTCTAAGGTAACCAATAAAGGTGCACTAAGTTCGCAACGGTTTATAAAATATTATACGGATTTCACAACAGAAAGGTTTCAGATTTAAGGTTCATCATGGCTTCTTTTCATTTATTTTTTCCAGATCCTTGAGCTCATCCATCCCTGTATCGTCAGAGAGTTCCGAAAGGCTCTTAAGGTCAAGATCTCCCTTTATTGAAATAAGTGAATTACCGCCCGGACCACCAATTATAACAAGAAGTTCAGAAATCCTGTCGCCCTTTTGCTTTATCAGGAATTTTGTCACATCCTGTCCTTCCTTTACATCCATTAGTTCTTCATATCCCGAAAAATTGACTTTCTTTCCCAGCTCCCTGTAAAAATTAATTTCAGGGTTCAGGGTTGAATCTGCAACAGACAATATTTTGATTGAGCTTAGCCTGTTAACCACTTCATTTTCATTAGGTGATTGGCTTTTGCCAGCGAAAAGGCTGAGCAGCTTGCCTGATATTGTTACTGTAGTAAATCCATCCCTGTCGGCATATTTATTGAAGAACTGGTCAATCGCGTCCGGCTGAGCCTCGACCATGGCTGCAATAAGAAGAGCCGGTAAAATAAGAATCACCCTTTTCATAGAATCTGATTTATTGAATTTTCCACAATTTTTATCTGTTATTGCTTTCTGTTTCTGCTTTTCTCATAATCTCCAGCGCACCGTTCAGAGGTTTCATCTGCTCATTGAAAAGCGATGTCGAGCTGTTTATTTTTTCAAGTCCTTTCCGGGTCTCACTTTCAATAAGCCTGATTTTGTTAAGGGCCTCTGTTCCCTTATTTAGTCTGGCTGAAACATCATAAAGTATTTTCATTGTTTCGGCGTAGGCTATTTCCGGATCGGAATAGGTATCCTTTAAAGGCTGTCGATTAAAGAAGAAGAAATAAGATCCCGCCACTATCAGCAGAGCTGCAGCCACACCCGATAAAATAGAATAAAGCCTTCTTTTTCCGTGCTTGCCTTCACTGGCATCGATTGCAGACAATATCCTGTCTTCAAAACCGTCCGATGGTTCAGGTATTTCCCTGCTGCCGGTATAAAAACTGAATGCAGCCTGTTCATCCATCAGATCTGCAGGAATATCATCGCGGCTGAAGAAATTCCTGAGAATTCTCTCTTCCTCAAGAGTGCTTTCGCCGGAATAGTATTTTTCAAGCAGTTGTCTTATTTCTTCCCGATTCATCATATATCTTTTTATATACATCACGAACCATTTTTCTGGCTCTCGACAGATTGACCCTTATGGTATTGATATTTTGCCCGGTTTTTTCCGCTATTTCTTCATAATCAAGTTCTTCAATATCCCTCAGGCAAATAATTATCCTGTAAGTTTCAGGCAATCCGTCGATAATACTCCTGATTGCAAGAAATGATTCAGTATGTTCCAACCGTTCCTGAGGGGAAAGCTCATTGCTGTTGTAAAATGAAAGGGGGCCCTGGTCGGTATGAATAAAGCGCTTTTGTTTCCTGATAATGTCGATGCAGTGATTTTTTATCATTGTCGTCGCAAGAGCCTCCACACTTTCATATCGGGATAATTCCGAATTCATTTTCCAGAGTTTTACCATTACCTCCTGAACCGCATCTTCAGATCCTTCCTGGTCGTTCAGCATTCTGTAGGCAACCCCGTAAAGTCGTCTGCCAAGCTTTCTTACAAGATCATTGAAATCAGTTCTTGTCATTTAATGGGAGGCTAAGTTCCTTACGGGTAAAGATAATCACATTATCAATCAATCAATTAAGGTCTGAGAATAAATCCTCCCCATGATTTTTATTTACATCGGCGCTGAAATCTTCGGCTTCCCTCAAAGTTATTTTTCCTTTTAACTGGATTATGAAGTTATCCTCTCCGCCCCCTATAAGAAGTATCTCATGAATAACCCGGCCTTCGGCCCTGACATACATCCTTATATCCTGATGCGATTCCTTCACCGACATAAATTCATCATAATTGCGGGTATCCAGTTCTTTTTTTGCCAGGTCGTAAAAGTTACCGGCATATATATGATCATCTTCCTGTGCAAGGATGCGGAGTTCAGTCACGTTCTTCGGCCAGTGATCATCCCTGTCATTATCTTCTGATCTGAAAAGGCTGAGTATATTTCCGCTGAAGGTGACAGATACAAATCCATCGTTGCCTGAATACCGTTCAAAGAGCCTGTCAACAGATTTCTGGCTGAAAGCATTCAAAGCGAAAAGTGACAAAATCGTTATAACTGAAATTCTTTTCATGGCAGACAATTTTAATTGTTAGTTCCAATATCATCTGCATGACGAAACACAACAAAAATCATTACAGGAATGAGTGAAAAAAAAGGAAAAAATGTTATTTAAGTGGTGAATCGGGTTCCCTGGACATTTCCCTGTAATACCCGTTATCAACTACATCAGGTATTATTCTCTGGAGAAGTGCTGTCAGACGACCGTCCCATGTAAGGAGTTTGTTTCTTTTCTTTTTTCTTATCCCTTTAAGTATCCATTTTGCAACATATTCTGCGGAAACAAGTTTTTGCTCATTTCTTGGCGAATGCCCCTGTTCAGTCCCGTTGGCGGTGAGGGCATGTTTTCTTATTTCTGTTGCTGTGAATCCGGGGGCGATTATCATTACATGGAGGCCTTTCCTGAGGTTTTCTATCCTTATTGTCTCGAGAAAACCGTGCATTGCAAATTTGGAGGCGGAATACCCTGTACGTCCAGGCAAACCGTGAAACCCCGCTACCGATGAAACCCCGATGACAGATCCCTTGTTTGCCACGATATATGGGAGTGCATATTTTGTGCAATAGACGGTTCCCCAGAAATTGACATCCATAAGACGTTTGAGAACCTTAAGGTCGACATCATCGAAAAGGGCGCGCATGGAAAGGCCGGCATTATTAACAAGAATATCTACGGTTCCATATTCCGAAACAGCTTTTTCAACAAGTTTGCGGCAATCATCTTCATTTGTCACATCGGTTTTCAGGTAACAGGCTTCTCCATTTGAAGCCTTTATATCGCTGACTATTGCAGATAGTTTCTCTTCTGAACGTGCAGCAAGGACAACCTTGCTTCCGTTGGCTGCAAATTCCCTTGCAGTGGCTTCACCTATGCCTGATGATGCCCCTGTAATAATTACGACCTTGTTTTTAAAGATGTTTTCCATGGAATGGTTTCAAGTCGGTTAATAGTGTACCAAAATAAAAAATTCCTGATTTTTTGGCAGCAGTTTTTTTCTGTTTTTTAATTGTAAAAAAGATATAATTTTTTGGTTTACGTTTTTTTTATTCTAACTTTGCACCGCGAATTTTGAAAACAGATCAGGACTGCCGGCAGATATGGCATCCTGTCCGGAATAAAGTCCGGAGGTTCTTCAAAAATTGATTGATTCAGTAGCTCAGCTGGTAGAGCACATCCCTTTTAAGGATGGGGTCCTGGGTTCGAATCCCAGCTGGATCACGAGGCAAAAAGGCAAAAGTGTGGAAATCATGCTTTTGCCTTTTTGCTTTAGCCCCTAGAGTATAGTTGGAGTATAGTTAAAGGTTGCATTACGTTTTGTTCCAGAATGGATTTTGCGAATAAAAACAACTCAAAAAACCATTACGCAAGTTTTAAAATTTAATTATTCCTTTGTATATACTAGTTCTGTATGCCCATTTCCATTGGGAGTCGACGATCCTTCTTGATTGGTGAAGTCAGACATAATGCTCAAAATTTCTCCTTTTGCATATAATGTATAATTAGTAACTCTTTTTAACTCTTGATTTGAACCATTTCTTTCAGAGATATACTTTTCCTGAATAGTAAAGGTTTGTTTCCCGGAAATGAATGAACTTGTTATCGTAAGAATCCCGGATTTAGACTTTATTTGCTCCTCATTCCCAATGGTATAATTAAAGGAACTCTTAACAAGTTCTTTATTATTCATCTCATCAGTCCTGTCAATGTTTAAATTATTACCTCTTTGGGTAATTATCAATTTTGAAGAATTAATACCTGAATGATAAATGCTTTTGGATGTATCTAATTTCCAGGTTCCAGAGAAATTGTCAAGAATCTGAGAATGTATATCAAAAGTCTTGTTATTGCTGTTCCATATTGATTGAGTACATATCCAATTACCGTCAGTTTGCCGTTTGAAAAAATTAACAAATTTCCCTATGTCGTTGAATTCCTTGCCACTCTGATTTATTTTCCCTTGAACCGTGTAAGTACCTACTAAATATGCAAAATCCTCATAAACCTCAAAATCAGTAAGAACCATACTCTCGGTTGGACTAAAATAATTAAA
>Ga0116170_10006499_pt1 | contig 10236 bp, 10 predicted proteins | sample AD_JPNHW1_MetaG_FD_89797 | JGI IMG/M metagenome (GOLD analysis project Ga0116170, IMG submission 89797) | Active sludge microbial communities of municipal wastewater-treating anaerobic digesters from Japan - AD_JPNHW1_MetaG | ecosystem: Engineered > Bioreactor > Anaerobic > Digestate | place...
ATCAGCAATGAATTATAATTGTTTTATTATTAATAATTAATAATAATTCCTATATTTGAAATCGTTCTTAGGGGAGAATCTAATTTATAAAATCATGGGACGTAAAGTTAAAGTCATTTTGCAACCCGTCAAATTCAGGAATCGCTTGCATATTGCTATTTTGTGCCTTAATTATCCTGAAGTTGATGATGTTGTCAGAGAATTTGAAGATGCCGAATGGAGTACTGGTTATCGATTTTGGCATGTACCTTTGAAGTCCGGCACAATAAAAATGCTTACCGATTCTTTAAAAGATATTGCATTTGTGGATACTACGGCATTTAAAAACATCCACATTACCGAGGAAGATGTAAAAGAACAAACAATTAAAAGAAAGAGTAAAGCAGAAAAACCAACCAAAGAACAACTCGCAAAACTCAAAGAAATTGAAAATATTTTTCTTGACAACGGATATAGCCATGGAACAACAAAGGTATATTGCAGTTTATTGAAAGTGTTTTTTGGGCAGTTCAAAGATCGAGATGAAAGAGAAATCTCAAAAGAAGAGATTAACACATTCCTTGATAAATACATCGAAGAATATTCACTTACAATAAATTATCGCAAGTTAATGTACAATGCAATCATCCGTTATTATCGTTTTAGCGGAAGAGATGGCTTCTAATTTTTTCATAAAAAGTCATTTCAAACAAGTTGTATGCTTATTTGAAATGACTTTTTTATTGATTAAACTTCTGTAACCACTTTTTTAATTCCTCTCCTATTTCGGCATTCTTTAAACCATAAACAAGATTTGTTTTTATAAAATCGAGTTTATTACCAATGTCGTACCGGATTCCATCAAACTGATATCCATATATATCCTGATCATTTAACATGGTCTGCATCGCATCGGTTAGTTGGATTTCGTTCCCAAGTCCGGGTTTGGTCTGGTCCAGATAGTTAAAAATTTCAGAGGTAAAGACATACCGGCTGGCAATTACCAAATCAGAAGGAGCCTCTTCCGGTTTCGGCTTTTCCACAAAACGCTTTGCTTTAAACAAATTCTTTTCAACCTCTTCCCCATCAACCACACCATATTTATAGGTCAACTCAATGGGCACTTTTTCAAGTGCAACAATCGATTTCTGATATTTATCAAACTGATTAAGAAGTTGCTTTGTCACAGGCTCTTTGTTCCCATCCATCAAAGTATCTCCTAAAAGAACCGCAAACGGTTCATCTCCAACAAACGCACGGGCATGTGAAATGGCATGTCCCAATCCCAACAACTCTTTTTGCCATACAAAATGGATATTGGCCATCGTTGTAATGGATTGCAGACGCTCAAGCATTTCGGTCTTGCCTTTCTCCTTTAGAGCTCTCTCAAGTTCCCAACTACGGTCAAAATATTCTTCGATGGCTCTTTTACCCCGCCCAATAATCATTAAAATATCTGTAATTCCCGAATTGACAGCCTCTTCAACAACATACTGAATAACAGGGGTATCTACCACCGGAATCATTTCTTTAGGTTGTGACTTGGTTATTGGCAAAAACCGGGTTCCAAATCCAGCCGCAGGAATAACCGCTTTTCTAACTTTCATTTTTTCAAATTTTATGGTAATTCTCAGTGAATAACAATGTGCGGTTTAATCAAATCAATTCCATTTACAGACAATACTTCTTTCAATTTTCTAAACTGAATTTCATCGGAGTAAGCACCAATAATTGCCCCCCCGGAACCAGTAAATTTAGCACTGGCACCGGTTGAGCGGGCTAGATAAACCATCTTCCGGTTTTCTTCCGTAATGGGGATTAGAGACTCTCGCAAATCAAAATTTCGGTTGATCAGTTCATGCATGCTTTTATGATCTCCTTTATCCATCGCAAGTCTGAATTTTTCAGCCAATGCTGCCCACTCTTTCATCGCCGCGTGAACTTTCTCTTCTCCAATTTCAAACCGGGCCCTCAAATTATTATGCGTAACCTCCGATCCTTGTGATTGATCATTTCGGTAAGCAATATAGATTGGGGGAAGCTTATTGGCATCGACGATGGAGTAATCGCCATATCCCTGCTTTAGCATAATTTCTTTATCAAAATTCATAAACACAGGATGTTCGTACACTTGGGCAACACGATCCTGTAAACCTGCCGAAATCCCCAACTGTTCTGTTTCAACCGACAAGATTAAATTTGCCAGAATGGGTTTAGGAATATCAATGTTATAAAAAAGCATTAATGCTTTCATTCCCGCAGTGATAATCGCACTTGAACCGGCTAATCCCAACCGGAGAGGAATGTCAGAATTATAACAGATTGTAAAATTCTTCCGCTCGAGATGGATGGAATTCTTTTTACAATAAGTATAGAAAGTCAAAATTGTTGCTGTCAGCAAGCGAACGCCACCATAATAACCATTCAGCTGAATCCCATCGACCAAATCATCGAGAGAATTATAAATTGGTTGATCCAGTTTCTCTGGCTTGATCTCAAGTTTAGGGGTTTGATAAAGCTGAACCTTTGCCGAAAAATTGGAAAAGACAAAAGCGATTGTCTTTCCGTAATATCCGTCGCTTGGATTACCAATCAAAGCTGCCCTGGGGTACGATGTCGTTTCAATAATCATGCTCCAGCTATTTTACTAGTTTAGAAATATTTTTGAATGAACGATCTTTTGAGCTTTTCGTTAGTTCAAACAACAACGACTCTGAACCGGTAACCATGATATTCTCAAATCGAAACCGCTCAAGGGCCAGTTTCAAATTTTGTTTCGACCTTGAAGACACACAATCAAAGACAATTACCGGATTATATCCTGCTGCTCGAAGATCAATGGCCGTTTGAAGAACACAGATATGAGACTCGATTCCACCAATCAATACATTTTTTGCTCCACTTTTCTGAAGTGCATCCATAAACAAAGGCTCATCACAACAACTAAACGAACTTTTTTCGATATACGAAAAATGGCCTATCAATGTCGAAATCTCAGCGATGGTGTCCCCCAAACCTTTGGTATATTGCTGTGTAACCAACAACGGAACATTCAACTCCTGTAACCCCATTACCAACTTCCCTGAATTTAAAACAAATTCATCCTTTTTGTACATTACAGGAACCAATCGTTCCTGAATATCAATCACCAAACCAATACTTTCTGTTCTTTCCAATCTCATATATACTCTAAACCATTTTTATTTTTGTGCCTGCTGACGGGATTTTTGTCCCAAATAACCACCATGATGCCGTTTCGCATAGTCGGTACAGGAAAAACCGATTTTTTTCATCATCATCACCATTAAAGCATCGCCTATAACCGTCATCACGGTTGTCGAGGTACTGGGTGTCAGACCAAGAGGACATACTTCATTGGGATTCCCTGTATAAATAGTCGCTTTTGACTTTTTCGAAATCTCACACTCCTTATTCCCGGTGATAACAACAAAGGGAATTTCAGGATATAGATTTTCAGCGAGTTCAATCAATTCGATGATTTCACGGGTCTTTCCTGAATTGGAAACCAATAACAAAACATCATTCACGGCCAAAACGCCCAGATCGCCATGCTGCGCATCGCTGGGGTGCAAAAATAGAGCAGGAGTTCCTGTTGAGCTAAATGTTGTAGCAATATTTTGGGCTATTTGACCAGCTTTCCCCATACCACTTACAATCAGTTTACCACCTTTTTCATGGACCTGATGATAAATAATATCAATTGTTTTTTCAAAATTCTCATCCACAGGAATCTGCCTTATGGCCTCAGCCTCAAAAGCAAACAGTTCTTTAATTTCTTCAATCATATACAACTATTCTTTGTTTTTCATGGTTCTATCTCCGAGATATTTTCAAGAATCAAAAATAAACTTAATGAATAAACATCCGACAACTAAAACAGGAAAAAAAACAGATATCTCAATGGCTTACTGTTAAAAAAATCAAACACATTCAGCAATAATTTCGAAAAGAAAATGAGTAAAAATTGCCCTTTATAATACTGACAACGTTTTAACATACAACACATAATCCATATTTTCTATAAACATGCCACAAAAAAATGTTCAAAATTCCTTTTGCAATTCCCTTATTTTCTAACTTCAAACCCAAATTGAAAGACGATAAAAATGAGTGAGGAAAAATGGTTGGTGGTTTTAAATCCCAATGCAGGTGGTCGATTAGCAGAGAAAGAGTGGCCTCAGATTGAAAAAGAACTTAAACAACAAAATTTTAGCTTTGACCTGTGCAAAACGGAAAAGCCCTTACATGCCGTACAACTCGTTGAAAAAAAGATAAAAGAAGGATTCCGAAAAATTATTGCGGTTGGAGGTGACGGCACATTGCATGAAGTTGTGAATGGAATCATGAAACAGAAGCTTGTTAATGCCGATGATATACTTCTTGCCATGATTTCGATTGGAACGGGAAACGATTGGATTAAAACCCACGGTATATCATCCGATTATAAAGAAGCAATTCAACAAATAAAAAACGGAAATACCATCAAACAGGATGTTGGTAAGATCATTTTCAAAAACGGGAGTGTTAATCCGGAAGTCCGATACTTTATCAATTCGGTTGGTATTGGCTTTGATGCCAGTGTAGTAAAATATATACTCCCCCAAAAAAAGAAGGGGAAATCCTCAAAAAAAGAATACGTTATAGGTCTAATAAAATCGTTATTCACCAATAAGAATATCCTGACGAGACTTCAACTGGACGAAAATATTATCCAAACCAAAGTATACAACTTAACGGTAGGATTGTGCCGATACAAAGGTGGAGGCTTCAAAATGTCGCCCAATGCGGTTCCGAACGATGGAAAACTGGATATAACTCTTGCAAGTAAAATTTCCAAAAGGAAGATCATTTCCTGTCTTCCCAAATTGATGGCCGGAAAAATTGAGAAAATCAAGTATTTCGATTTTTATCAGGTAAAAAACCTTATTCTTCATGCGTCAGGGCCAATGTGCACAGAAGCCGATGGCGAATATTTAGGACTCTATCCTCTCCAGGTATCAATCATTCCAAGCAAGATAAAATTGATATCGAATTTTAAACCCGATAAACTTATATAAAGCAATACCACTTAACAGAACGTCCAAAAACAAGATAACGTTTTGATAGATAAAATAAAGCCAATATTAATTGATTGGCTTTTCTATTTTTGTAGCGCCCGACAATGCATCAATATCTACATTCGTATCAAAATTTGCCGGAAGCGCCTTGCCCCTGGCAACCTTCAGTAATTGAGGTTTGTTCACATTGACGGCCCCTTTCACCAATTCAGGAACATTATAATTATCCTTAAACGTCTGGTAAAACAGCGGATCTTCCTGAGGCAACACAAATGGCTTAGAAAACTTTCCATTCGAATCGAAATGAGAAAAATAGGGACGGGTACATAACCCATCTATTCTCTTGCTACTAAATACCAGCCACTTCCCATTGGACGACCAGCTATGATAACTGTCGACTTCGCTGCTGTTATAGGGGAATGCACTCACTTCTTTCGTTTCAAGGTTCAGCAGGTACAAGTCACTTAAATCATTATAGATGGTAAAATAGCCATGATCGGCACTTGTAAACACCAGCCATTTCCCATCGGGAGATACTTTAGGGAAAGTGATGCTTCCTTTGAAATCTTTTCCCAATAATATCGTATCAACATTTCCCCAGGTATTGGTATTCACATCGTAAGGGATTCGCATAAGATCATAGCGCACTTTGTCCCAACTTATTGAATCAGAAACCGGATAGGTTGAACAGTAATAGATATATTTCCCATCGGGAGACCAACATGGCAACACCTCCCGGCTCTTCGACGATACTTTTGGCGAGGTTGTAATCGTGTTTGTTTCAACATTATAAACCACAATATCGGATGCTTTATCAAAAACCTCACTCTTCTTCTCAATTCCATGATACAATTGATACGTTAAATCAACAGAAAAAGCAATATGTTTTCCATCGGGGTGCCACGATGGATAAACGCCTGCCGACATGGTCTTTGGTGTCTTAGTCGCTATTTTCTTTATTGATTTACCATCAATAATAATGGTACCGGCATTATCGGCCCGCATGTGGAACATCATCCTATCCGGATCGTTTTTCCAGAAGCTATGGCAATTCATGCAATTCCAATCCGTATTACGGTTCAACATAATCGGGGTTTCCTTGAACGAAGTTAAATCGCGCTGATACAATCCTAATTTTTTGTATAACATATATCCAACATTAATGATCCGGTAGGCCAAATGAGAATCGATTTCATCGGCAGATACAGTAATGTTCAGCGTTTGATATTTATTCCACTGTTTCGATTGATCTTTTACAAAAACATCGAGATGAAAGTCGGAGCCTTTGCACTCATTCAAAAGCTTTTTCCACTTTCTTTCTGAAAACTTAATGATTCCGTCGTCGGAACTAATCCAAAAAGGCTTATTATTTTGAGAATATATTTTTACACGAAAATCCTTCCCTTCTTCTGCAATGGAAAAATTCAACGGGGCTATGTTGCAGGGTATTGTCACCTCGTTAATATCGGGGAAAATCTGGGGTATCTGATTGATTTCCCTGCACCCTGATTCAGAAACAGAATGGCTGCATGAAAACAGACAAAAGGCGAAAAGGCCTATTAATAATCCGATCTTTCTCATTCGTTTACAATTTTACTTTGATTTGTAACAGGGCTATTGTAATGCACATAATACCAGTACGTATCACTAAAGTTCTTCTCCAGTAATGGCTTCGCTTTAGCTACATCCCCATTACAGGAAGACAATATTGACAGGTATTCTTTAAACCTTTCAGCTATCTCTTTTTTAAATTTCACATTGGCCAAGCTTTTTCCCTTTGCACTCAATTCATAGGCATAAAGAATCTTTGCTTCCTCAAATATCACAGGAAATTCCTTGTATCCCAAATCCTTTCCCTTTGAATAATTAGAAATGAACGACGATAAATCATTATTCATAAGAAAATAGGTCATCAGATACTCATACGCCATTTTATTTTGAGGCCGGTCGTTCAACATGCTAAGTAGTACATCCTGAGGATAGTTACTATTCACAATAAAATCGTTGACTGGTTTAATTTTTCGTTTTGCAACCACAAACTGGTCAATATCACTTACCACAGATCCATTGATATATTGCTCGTATGTTAATGCCTTTTTCTTAAAAAAAGGATTCATCTTCAAATTGTTGATATATATCTGAGCTGCTTTAGGCCGGTTTGCGACAATATTGGCCAGGATTAACTGTTCGAGTACATACGGGGAAAACTCATTTTGAGAAAGAGCTTCATTTCCATAACGAATAGCTCCGTTGATAAATCCCAAATCCATATATAGCTCAGTAATTGGCAGCATGATCGGTTCTTCGAAATGACGGGAAAGAATCAGTGCATCAACGCCCCAAATCTGAGGATAATCAAACACTTTATCTATCAGCTGTCCTTTATGATACAATGCCCGGTTCACCTGAAACTGGACAATACGATCTTTATATCCCTCTTTGGATACCTTCGTTAACAATTCATCCCATTTGTTTTGGTAAGCCAGATCATTGATTTGTTGCCGCTGTTTATCGGTCGGATCAATCTTCACAAACATCCCCACGACAAGAATAACCATCATAACAAGAACCTGTATTGCCTGGAAACGATCCGAGAAGATAAATTTTGAAGTTTGGGATTTCTCTTTTTTCATCATCCATGAAACGATCCTTTGAATGAGAATCATGAATGGCAAAGAAAATATGGAACCATATAAAAGAATGTCTGGTCGATATGCTGAAAAATATGGAACCAATTTAAGATATGCATCTTTTGTTGTTATGAAAAACAGTGATTGGGACCAATAGGGCAACAATAAGTATAAACCGATGATCAGAACAGCAATAACTGGAAAACCTTTTATCCTATTGACCAACAAATACAAGATGGCCGTGGTCGATAAAATCAAAAAGATAAAGCCACCATTAATATAATAGCAAAGAGCAAGAATCAGAAGAAGAAGCACCAATTGGGCAATAATAGATAACTTACTATCTACTATTAATTTAAATAGAATAAAAAATCCAAAAAGGAATAAAACCATCAGGAGAAAAACCGGGTGGATGGAATAACCCGTCAACAAAATCCCAAGAAGAACCACCGGGATATATTTCAAAAAGCCATTCAGAAACGAACTGCCCTTAGCCAAGATGAATCCCGAAATGGCAACCGTTGTTGAAAGCAGCAATGAAACAATCAATGCGCCCCAAAAAGCGTTGGAATAAAACTGAAAGAGGAACAAAGACAGGTATTCAACCATCCCTCCGGGATAGGATGCATATTGTGCAAAAAAAGCTTTCGATGTTGCAAAACCCAGTTGCTGAGAATGATAAATCAGTTCAGGTTTAACAGCCAAGAGGAACAACAGAAAAAAAACGACAGAAAAAATATCATTCAATACATGTAGCAGTTTATTCTTCATAACTGGTTTTTTTGGACTGCTAAAAATAAACAACGATTCAGTTGTCACCAAATATTTTTCAAATCGCCTGCTGAATATTCATGATCACGATTGGTCCAAATTGAATTATCGGTCTTTTTCAGTTGAAATGTATCTTCATTAAATAGTCGATATAACAATGAAATAGGTACTAAGAAAATATAGAACAGTAACGCTAACACAATGTTTGAAACAACAAACCCTAAAAGATCACCCAGTTTATACCAACCTTTGGCAATAATTGTTGCCAGTGGTTTTAAAAGGATTCCGGTAACTCCAACCCCCAATGCGGTGTAAAGCATCCATGTTTTTTCGTAAAATAGAAAAAACAATAGAAAGCCGGTCGAAATGACCAGAATCGCCTCCGTACTTTTTTCTTTCTTCATCCGTATTCCCCCAAATCAGAACAACGTATAAATAAATGGAGCCAGGGCACTACCCGAACTTAAGACAATCAACAAACCCAAAAGAATAAAGATGATGAATGTTGGGATTAGCCACCATTTCTTTCTTTCCTTCATGTAATTCCAAAAGTCTCTCAAAAAGTCCATAATATTATAAAGTGTTAGTTAGTTTGTCATTTACTTTTACAGGCTTAATTTAAGAATTAATCCATTACAAATTCTTCTTTCCAGTTATCTTTATTCATCCAATTGGGTTGTTTTTGTTTCTCAAATAAGAAATCATTGATTACCAGATAATCCATTTCTGTCCTCATAAAACAACGATACGCATCGTCGGGAGAGCATACAATTGGTTCGCCCCGCACATTAAAGCTGGTATTCACAATCAAACCGCAACCGGTAAGTTCCTTAAATGAATGAATCAAGTTCCAATAGCGGGGATTTGTTTCCTTATGAACGGTTTGTATCCTTGCACCTAAATCGATATGAGTAACGGCAGGCACCTCACTTCGTTCAACATACAATCGATCCATCAGTGGTAACTGAAGATAATTCTCCGGCAATTTTTTCAATTTCTCCTTTTTCACATCCGCAACTAAAAGCATATAAGGAGAATTGACATTTAAATCAAAATAATTTTCACGTTCTTCGGCTAATACCGATGGTGCAAAGGGGCGGAAACTCTCCCTATATTTTATTTTGACATTCAGCTTCTTCTGCATCTCCTTGTTTCGTGCATCACCCAAAATACTGCGGTTTCCAAGTGCTCTCGGCCCAAACTCCATTCGCCCCTGAAACCAGCCTACCACTTTGCCATCGGCCAACAAACGGGCAACATGATCAGCCAGATCTTCAAAACGATCAAAACGGGAATAAACCGCTTCATAAGCTCTTACGCTTTTCTCTACCTCGCGGTTTGTATATTCCGGGCCAAGATAGGAGCCCGACATGGAATCGCCCGTTAAAGGAATTCGTTCTTTTTCAAAATAGATATGATAAGCAGCCAAAGCAGCCCCAAGTGCTCCGCCGGCATCGCTAGCTGCCGGTTGAATAAATAGGTTTTCAAACAAACCGGTTTCCGCCAATTTCCCATTAGCGACACAGTTTAAAGCAACCCCACCTGCCAGACACAGGTTTTTGGCACCGGTTAGTTCCTTTACATAGGCCGCATTGGTGAGGATAATCTCTTCGGTAACTTTCTGGATAGCGTAAGCCAAATCACAATGGAATTGCTCAATATGCTCTTCAGGCAAACGTCGCTTAAAGCCAAACAATTCGGCCCATTTTCTATCAGAAACCATCCGCAACCCTGTGGAATAGGTAAAATATTTCTGGTTGAGCCATATCGACCCATCG
>Ga0116170_10006501_pt1 | contig 10235 bp, 1 predicted proteins | sample AD_JPNHW1_MetaG_FD_89797 | JGI IMG/M metagenome (GOLD analysis project Ga0116170, IMG submission 89797) | Active sludge microbial communities of municipal wastewater-treating anaerobic digesters from Japan - AD_JPNHW1_MetaG | ecosystem: Engineered > Bioreactor > Anaerobic > Digestate | place...
CCTCGGTCACACTCACCGAGACCGACGAAGGCTGTACCCTTTCGGTGCAGGCGGTCAGTGCGTTGTTGTTTGTGCAGACTGCATCTCCGGTGGCTGCCGACATGACCGTGCACGCGGTGCGCTCCGACGGCAAGGTGTTGCCCGCGGCCAACTGCTGGATCTCCAAGACCAAGGCCGGCGACGAGTGGCAGTATGTGATCAACCTTTTCGACACCCAGAAGGCCGCCGGGCTCACCTACGCCCTGACGTTTTCCGAGCCCCTCATGCAGAACCGTGCACCGAGCCTGACCATCGTGGGAGGCCGCACCTTCCATGTGGCGCCCGCAGGTACGCTCTACATCGATGTATTCGCCCAGGACCCCGACGGCACGATTCCGCAGCTCTCCACTGCGCTGCTCCCCGACGGTGCCCGGTTCACCGACAACAAGAACGGGCGCGGATTCCTTGCCTGGACGCCGAAGGATGGGATGGCGGGCACCTATGCGATCCAGTTTAAGGCGACCGACGGGGCGTTGTCCGACATCGAGAGTGCCACCGTAGTCGTCGGAGCGCCTGCAGGCGACGGTTTCAGCGGATGGGCGGCGCAGTTCTGGCCGGGCATCACGGATCCGGCGATCATTGGTGCCGAGGCGGATCCAGACGGCGACGGAATGGTGAACATCATGGAGTATGCGTTGGGTTCCGATCCGACCTATTCCGATCAGTCGCTTCTACCGTGGCTGGGCATCGACACGGTGGACGGGAAACGCTACCTGACGCTGACCTACTGGCGCCGTACCACTGCGCTGGATCTGGAGTACAAGGTGCTCGCCTCCGAGACCCTCTATGCTCCGCTGGATAATTGGCAGCCGCAGACCGATCTCGCGGTGATCGATGCTGCCGACACCCTCCATGGCTACGAGTGCGTGAAGGTTCGCGACAGCGTCGCGATCGAGGATTCGCCGGGCCATCGTTATCTGCGGCTCTCCGTACGGCTTGTGAGCCAAGGAGGTACTCCGTGAAGCGGATCATAGGCGCTCTCTCCTGTATCCTCGTCGCTGCATGTGCCTGCGCCGAGACGATCCCCCTCGGCGTGGTCTTTGCCGACGAGAAGGTCCCTGGCACTCTGCCGCTCGCCAACCGCGGATCGCAGGAAGCGTTCTTGCTGGAGGCGACCAGCGACTGCCCCTGCCTGACAATCCAGGCCGAGCCCGCTCCGCTAGCTGCGGGGCAGCGTCGTGAGTTACCCTATGCGTATTTGTCGCAGAGCACCGGCCGTTTCGTTGTGCAGGTGGGCCTGCTCGGGCAGGACCGAAAGCTGATCGACTCCCATACCGTCACCGGCTTTGTCGCCCGGCGCAGCTGGGTCATTCGCGCCACCGAGTTGCTGGCCAAGCCCGAGGCGGTTGTTGTCGACATGCGCCTCCCGGTTCAGTTCGCCCAAGCGCGCTTGCCCCGTTCGCTTAACCTTCAGACTTTTGCGCTCAAGAGCCACAAGGAGTGGCAGAACCGCACGCTTATCCTCGTCGACGAGGGGCACGCCCCTGCCGAACTGATGGCGGAGGTGGCCGCGCTACGAGCGGCCGGTTTCGGGGATGTTCGCGCCCTTGAAGGCGGTGTCGCTGCCTGGGCGCGCCAAGGTGGACCGCTCGAGGGATCTGCGGATCTGCCTGTACAGATCGCGCAGATAACTCCGGCGCAGTTTGCCCGCAGCCAAGCCGCTGGTCGCTGGCGGGTGATTGAAGTCGCGCCCGATGCCGCGTTGCCCGGATCCGAGTGCGTTGCCAGCTGGAAGGAACTTGAGCCGCTGCTCGGGCGGCTGCCCACGCCGCCGGCTGGCGCCTTGCCGCAGCGCACCCTGCTGATTGCCCCCGATTTGGAGACCTACGCCCATATCGAGAAGCGCTTTGGCGCCCTCGACACCGCGGGACTCTTCTACCTCGAGGGCGGCGCCCGCGCCCTCCAGCAGTTCCGCGCCCTGCAGGCCGCCATCGTCTCCGGCCCCGCGCCGACGGCCACCACCCACACCCGCTCTACTGCTCCGGCCTCCCGCGCCGGCTGCGGCGTCTGTCCCCACTAAGTTCCCTTTCCCGTCACTTCCATGCGTCCGTCGTCTTTGCTGTCCCTGCACCGTTATCTCTGTTGCTTGGTGCTTCTGTTCGCCTTCGCGATCCATGCTTCTCTTGCGGCCCAAACCGCTCCGGAGCTTCCCCGCGAGGGCCTCCGGCTCTGGCTCCGCGCCGATCAGGGCGTGGTCACGGATGCCGACGGCAACGTCCAGCGCTGGGAGGACCAGTCCGGCCGCAACATGCACGCGACGCTGGGAAATATCAGTCGCTTACGCCTTGTCGCGGGCGCTGTGAATGGGCAGCCCGCGCTGCGCTTCGCCCCGCCCGAGACAGCCGGTGGCCAGTACCCTTGGCTGCAGCTCCCGAACTTCATGGAGGGCGCGACCGCCGGCGAGATGTTCGTCGTCCTGAAGTCGTCGGCCACTGCCGGTGCATCCAACGGAGCCTGGTGCCTCGGATCGGATTACAAGTCGACCTATAATGGAGCAACGAGCTACTACTCGACCGAATATCCCGACTCAAACGGCTCGGTTGGGGACTATTTCGTGGGCCAATCCAGATACTCTCCGGCAATCACGGAGCTAGGTTCCTTCCATATCTATAACGTCTCGCGTGACTCGAGTGCTGGAGAGATGATGGCGAACTTCCAATCCAAGGGAACGCTGTATGGAGCTACCTGCACTTTCACCACGACTCCGATAATCGGGAAAAACCTCAAAGGAACCCCATTCATCGGTGAGATCGCGGAGGTGATCATCTACGATCATCGCCTGTCTGCCTTGGATCGGGTCGCGGTGCATGCGGCTTTGGATGCCCGGTACGCGCTGCTGCCGACTCCGCTAGAGCCGACAGATCTTTCGGCCTCGAGTCCAATCGAGGGCGGAAAGATCGTTCTCCGGTGGAAGCGGCCGGAAGGTGTTCGGCCGGTCTTCTATCGGGTCGAGCGGAAAGCCGCTGGAGAGGCAGAGTTTTCGTCGATCGCCCTGAGCGTGGTTCCCGAATGGTATTGCGACGCTTCTGCGGTAAACGGCCAGCTCTACTCCTATCGTGTCATCGCGTGCGTGACTCCGACACGCCAAAGTCCGCCATCTGCCTCTGTGGCAGCCAAGGCGTCGGCGGTTGCTGCAGAAGTGCCGACCGCCGGTCTGCGGCTCTGGTTGCGCTCCGATACCGGGGTTGTACTGGACGAAAACGGCAAAGCCAAGAGATGGAGTGATCAATCGGGTTGGGCGGCCGACGGTGATTCGGCGGCCTACCCGCGGGAGTATTTCACGGATCCATCGGTCGGGTGCTCCGTATTGCATGATGCGTATTTTGACGTCGCAACCCGCCTTAGCGATGCGGTGGCTGGGGAGATGGTATTGGTCGGTCGTATTGACGACGATGAGAATTGCGGTTTCTATAATGCATTTAGTTCCGTGGGGGGTGTGTGGTACTCTTTGGGAGAGCGGTACTCGTACTGGTATGATAGCTTCGGTAGCAAGACGACTGTCACGCGCCGTCCTCCAATCCAAGATTGGCACCAGTATCATGTCTATAGCGCGACCGCGAAGGGTGGGTCGTGGGCCAATTCCTTTAATTTTGTCCCCAGTTTCAGCCGAGCTGTTAACGAAGTATCGTTCAAGGACGGCGGTACGGTTTCAAACGGCTATGGAACGATTGTTGAAGTGCTGGTGTATGATCACGAGTTGAGCACTGCGGAGCGGCTGCAAGTGGCACAGCACATCGACTCCATGACCAAGGTCTTCCGAGCGCCGCTGCCTCCGACCGATTTGACCGGGTTTGCGATATGGGATCAGAGTGGCGTACGGCTTTGCTGGGCAGCTGGTGACGCCATATCGAGCTATTATCAGGTGGAGCGAGCGGTTCATGGGGGCGTTTTCGAGGTGATCGCTGACCGGGTGTCATCCTTGTCGTATGTCGACAAGAATGCGGTTGCTGGTGTTCAGTATGACTACCGCGTCAGGTCCGAGAGTTTTACGGGTTCGCTGTCGGCACCGACTGAGCCGCTCGCTCTCACGAACTCGCGTAGGCCAGAGGATGTGCCGACGGACGGATTGGCGTTGTGGCTCCGGGCGGATTGTGGTGTGGAGCTTGGCGGGCGAAGAGAGGTGTGGGCGTGGCACCCATATGCCGGCACCGTCAGCGCCGCAGTGCCATCCGATGACTACGATGACCTTCTGCCAAAGCACAGCCAGGTAAGCATCGGTGGGCAGCCTGCTGTTTCGTTTACTCACAATAGCGGATACTATACCTCCTTGAGCTTGCCATCTTGCTATCGGGGTGCGGGTAGCGCCGAGGTGTTCGTGGTGATGAAGCCGCGGGAGCTGGCTAATTCCTCTCAATATCTCTATCTTGGTGATCTCGGTTATATTTCCATTCCCGCCAACCAAGGGGGTGGGGTGTATGCCTATATCGGGGGCTGGTCGGGGAGTGACTACACCCTTCCTCGGTTGATCGATCAACCCTTGCTTGTGCACGTGTCTGCGGAACCAGGCGCATGGGTGCTCCGCGTCAATGGCAAGGAGCTCGCCCGCTCGACGGATTTTACGGCGTTCAGTCCTTATTGGAGCTCTAGGTTGGGGGACTGGGTCTGCAATGCTGATCTATCGGAAGTCATCGCGTTCAATCGGACCCTGAGCGACAGCGAGCGGGTCGGGATTTACGGCTATCTCGATGAAAAGTATGACCTCATCAACGATCAGGTCGCGAATCTTGCTCCAGCGATCGATACCCTTGCCTATGTTCCGTATGTGCGAGTTCGCTGGAACGGGGCCGCGGCGGCGTTCTACAAGGTCGAGATCGAGCGTAGTGTGGGGACCTCCGGGGAGTTTATGCCTTGTGCGACGCTTGCGGGTGGAGCAGGAGTGTACGTCGAGCCCGATGTCGCGCCGGAGGTGAGTTATACCTATCGCCTGCGGACGGAGAGCCAGTTCGGTGTGCGTTCGGACTGGGTGACTTTGCCAACGGTGACGACCGGTGCGCGACCGGATTTCCTTGGTGCGAGCGGGCTCGCGCTATGGCTGCGTGCAGACACCGGAGTCGAGGTCGATCCCGATGGGTATATTCGGAGTTGGCGGGATCAGTCCGGTGCGGACCGCGACGCGAAGACTTCGGAGTTCGATGCGTACGATCACGCTACTGTGGTCCCAGGCGCGGCCAACGGGCATCCGGTCGTGAAGACGGTGAACGGCGAGGATCTAGCGCTTGCTCGTGGGCTCAGCGGGCAGGGTGAGTCATTTGTAGTCCTGCGACTCGCAAAGCGTGAGAGCGCAGACTATGAGATTCTCTGCGGATGTTCCTATTTAAGTCGGACTGGCAAGATCGCCGGGTCGTATTCGGTAGCTGGCTCGAACGGTACCCAGTATCGGAATTTTTCTCTCGTTCCGTCGGTAGCTCTCGAGAAGTTCCATCTGTTCAATGTCTCGGCTGGGGATGCTTTTGTCGTACGAACGAACGGGGCGGAACAGTTCCGGGATGGCGGCCCTGGCTGTTCCTTCGACTACAGTACTCTCAGCGCCAATCTCGACATCGAAATCGCGGAGGTTCTTGCATTCGATCATGCGTTGACGGACGTTGAACGGCGATCGGTCGAGAAGTATCTGTTCGAACGGTACTTGCAGGTGCTGCCGGCTCCTGCCTTCAGTCCGGCTCCCGGTGCGAAAGCCTCTGCCTATGATGTCTCACTGGCGTCGGAGACCGCAGGCGCGAAAATCTACTATACAACCGACGGGACCGACCCCGTCCCGGGGGTGTCGGCGCTCTATTCGACGCCGATCCATTGTGAAGCATCGACTAGGATCAGGGCCATCGCGGCGAAGGAGGGTGAGTTTAGTGCTATCGCCAACGGGCTGTATTCGATTGGTGTCGGACGTGCCCCTGGTGACGCGCGGAGTGGCTTTGTCGGCAGCTATTTCGAGAGATACGACAAGACGGGCACATGGTGGAGGCAGCTGGAGCGCAGTCTCTACTTTGGTCCGCGAATCGGGAGTGACTACTGCTGGAGTTATGATCCCTCACTGGTCAGTGGTTCGACCTATGTTGAGTGGGAGGGGTCACTCTTGGTTCCGTACACGGAGCGCTACACCTTTAAAGTGGACTCCTGGAACGGAGGGGCTGACCTCTGGCTAGATGGCAACCTTCTGATCGATGGATCCAGCGACTGGCAATCGGTGCGTACTGCGTCGATCGATCTCGTCGCCGGCCAGACCCTGCCGATTAAGATCACCTACCGCCGTTGGTCCAGTACCTACCGCTGTGAGAGACTTCGTTTCTTCTGGAGCAGTTTTTCTATTCCAGAGGAAATCGTCCCGAACGCTGACATTATCTCTGGGCTTGATCGGGACACGATTAGCCCAACACCGGAGCTATCGCTCGACGGAGGTGCTTACTTCTCGCCGCAGAAGGTGAGAGTCTATGGTTACGGGGGTGCCATCCGCTATACCCTCGACGGCACCGAGCCGACCCCCGCGTCGGCCCTCTACACCGAGCCGGTGACGATCTCCGAATCGTGCACCCTCAAAGCGAAGTTTTTCTCACCCGATCGCGAGGAGGGTGGGACGCGTGTCGCCACCTATACGATCGTCAACGACCCACCGACGCTTTCGAATCCGACGTTCAACGGAACGGCGATCCCTGAACTGCTTGTCGGGGCAGGCACTCTCGGCGTGACCGCGACCGATGAGACTTTTGGTATCGCGCGGGTCGAATTCCATCTCGATGGCAGGGAGCTCGGTGTCGACACTTGGATATACGACGGGGTCAGCACCTATTTCGATCCCGCGCTGGTCAGCGACGGTCCCCACACCCTCACCATCCAGGGATGGAACAGTCGCGAACAGGCTACTGAGGTTCTTTCGGTCCCGATCTCGGTCGTGATGAAGTCTCCTCCCGCGCCGGTGATCGAATCCCCATCCGACGGCGCGAAGCAGAGCCGATCCGAGCTGACGGTGCGAGGGCATGCGCAACCGCGCAGCCTCGTCCGCATCCATCGGGCGGGCACCGCGATCGGCCAAGCGGCCGCCGACGCCACCGGGGCGTTCGCGATCAACGTCGTGCTCGTACCCGGTGCGAACGCGCTGACCGCCTCGGCGCAGAATCGCAACCCTGTCCCGAGCGAGCCTTCCGCGCTGGTGACGTTGACCTACGACAACACCGTGCCGGCCCCGCCGCTCGCCCTTACGGCGCGCACGCGCAAAGCCGGCGCGATCGACCTGAGCTGGCAGGCTCCGGCCGGAGGTGTGTACACGGGCTTCTATGTGTTCCGTTCGTCCAGCCCGATCCCGGCCGACGCGGTCTTGGATTCGAAGAACGCGATCGGCGGCGGCATGATCCGCACGTTCAGCCTGAGCGACACGCCGGCCGAGGACGGACGCTACTACTACCGAGTGATCACCGGCTACCAAGTGGGACAGGACCTCGCGCTAAGCACGCCCTCCAACCAAGCCGACGTGGTCTCCGATCGCACCGGGCCCACGGCCAAGGTGCGCCTTGATCCGATCTCGGGTTCCTTCGATGCGACCCTGCGCCGCTTCGGCCGCGGGATGGCCAACGTGATCGTGACGACGAGCGAGCCGTTGTCGGCTCCGCCGTTCCTCAACATCGCCATAAGCGGTGGCACTCCGGTCTTTATCGACCTCAACGCTGCCGGCGCCGAGACCTATACCGGCGTCCTTCAAATCGGTGCGCAGACGGCCTCGGGCACGCTCACCCCGCTGTTCTCCGCCCTCGACAAGGCGGGCAACCGCGGCTCGCAGGCTACACTCACCGAGCCGGCCGCCATCGACGTGCAGGGCCCGGTCGTCACCGGCGTGATGCCGGTTCGCCCCGACCATGACGGCACCCTTGAGGAACTGCCGTTGTACACTGCGATCAAGAACGCGCCGCAACCGCTCACCGTCCACTGGCGCTTTACCCTCGATGAGGCACCGAAGCCCGGCGCGATGCCCACGGTCACCGCGACTCTCTCCAGCCAGCCTTCGATGCCGCTGTCGGCGACCGTGACCGACGCCGGCGATGCCGACCCGCTCACTTGGCTGGTATCGCTCGCGTTGCCCGCTACCGCCGGCACGACCACCGAGACGCTCAGCCTCTCTTTCTCGGCCACCGACGACTTGGACAACACCGGCACGAAGATCGTGCCGCCGCATGAATTCCAGGTCTACTTGGTCAACTTGCCGCCGTTGGCCGTCCCCTCCGGCTTCACTGCTGAGCCGCGCCCGGCCGGCGAGATTGCGCTCTCTTGGCAACCCGTAGCCGGTGCGGCCGGTTACGTGCTCCAGGTCAAGGGGCCGACCACTGCGGACTTCACCGACCTTGTGATGCCCGCCGGTACCGATACCTCGTATACATATACTCCCGCCACCGACGGCACCTACACATACCGCTTGGCCAGCGTGCGCTATGAAAACGGCGCCGATGCGACGAGCAGCTGGTGCACGGGTGTCTCCGCCCGCGCCGACCTGATCGCGCCCCATGCCCCCACCGCATTGGAGCCCACCGTGGTCGCCGAGGGTGTCGCCGTCACCTGGAAGGCGCCCTCCGTCGCCCCCGAGGATGTCGAAGGCTACGCCCTGTATCGCAGCGACACTGCAATCACCGCCGACACTATCGGCACCCTCGAGCCCATCGTGGTCTCGATTCCGAAGACTGCCTCCCTTGCGCTCGATGCGCATCCGGTGCCGACTCAGCCGCATTATGCCCTGGTTGCCTTTGACGACGCCGGCAACCGCTCGGCTCCAGCTATCGGCTATACCAACGTCAGTCTGCTACCCGTACGTACCATCGATGTGTCCGTTGTCGATGACCTCGCGCCGCTGCTCATGTGGGAGAAGGCTCCTGGTTCGGTCATCAAAGGCTATCGGCTCAGCGTCGAGGGCAAGCCCGTCGAGATCGACGGCGCGATGATCGAAGTTGATCACGTTCGGCTGATTGATCCGGCCATCCAGGCGTATACCGATGCCACCTACACCGGCGGCTCCCGCCGCTACACCGTCACCTGTGTCAGCGGCCCGCATTCCAAGGAGCGCTCGCTTACGTTGCCTGCCATCGAGATCGCCTTGGCCGAGGGCTCGCAGATCACCAAGGGATTGCCCGGCACGTTGCAGCTGCTTGTGCGCAACCTTTCCACCGAACCGCTCGCTCGCGCACAGCTGCAGGTCGTGCTCGATGGCAAGGCCCACCTCTCCAGCCGCTTCACGCTTGCCGCCGGCGAACAGCGCGCAGTACCGGTCGTGGTCGGCGGCTACGCGGCGTTGCCCTCGGATCAAGCGCCGTTCCAGGCCAAGCTGCTTTGCGAGCCCCAGTCCGGGGCCAGCATCGCGGTGGCCCGCAGCCTCTCGGCTCCGGTGAGTGCCGGCGCGGTCACCGTCGAGCTTCTGCCCGTCAGCTTCACTCGCGGCGGCAATGGCAAGATCCGCTTCCGTATCACCAATCCCTCGGATCTGGACATCGACATCAAGGTTGCCCGGGGCAATGGCGAAAAGGCTTCCGACCAAGTCCACCTGAGCCTGACCGGACTGGATGGGGCAGTGCTCTCGACCGCTGACGTTCGCATTCCCCTGGGTGATGGCGTCATCGGCATGCCCAACGGCGACACCATCCTGCGCGTTCCCCACAACGATTCCCTCACATCGCCGGAGCTGACCATCCCCGTGCCGTTGTCCGCGCCGCCCACAGTGAACCTGGGTCTGGCGATCGACTCGCTCTACTACGCCTATGGTGATGCCGCGCAGGTGCAGTTGCCCGGTCCCACCGCGCAGGCCGAGGTGAGCACTCGCGAGACTGCCTATACCGCGCAGATCGACTCGATCGCGCCTACCGTTGCGTACTCCCGGCAGCCCATCGCCATCCGCGGGCGTGCGCTCTGGCGTCCTGCCGCCGAAGGCTTGCCCGCCGCTGCTGCACCGACGGTGAAGGTCAATGTCGCCGTCGAGATCCAGGGCTTCATCCGCACGGAGTCGGTGACCACCGATACCCTGGGAAACTTCGAATACGTCTTCCTGCCCGGTCGCGACGAGTCCGGCGGCGTCTACCAGGTTTGGGCCTCGCATCCGGATCTCGTCTTCCGCCCCGACAATCCCGCCACGTTCTCCATCGGCAACGTCATCGTCTCGCCGCACGTTTACAGTGTGCGTGTGCCGCGCAACTATCGCTACGAGATCCCGATCCAGGCCACCGCGGGAGCCG
>Ga0116170_10006502_pt1 | contig 10235 bp, 8 predicted proteins | sample AD_JPNHW1_MetaG_FD_89797 | JGI IMG/M metagenome (GOLD analysis project Ga0116170, IMG submission 89797) | Active sludge microbial communities of municipal wastewater-treating anaerobic digesters from Japan - AD_JPNHW1_MetaG | ecosystem: Engineered > Bioreactor > Anaerobic > Digestate | place...
AGGAGCGGATTGCAGAAATTGAAATTTGGCTTAATAATCGGCCTAGAAAGTGTTTGGGCTTTCGGACACCGGCAGAGGTCTTTAACAGTTTTGTTGCACTAGCGCCTTGAATGTGCCTCAGGCCCGGCCGCCCAGCACCGCTTTTTCCGTAAGCCGCCAGCTGTACCGGCCGCGCGCGAAAACGCTCTCGACGAACCCCTTTTTCTTAAGGCTCTGGGCGGCATTTATAACGGAATTGCCGTCGGAACAGTCGCGGCAGATCACTATTTCCTTCGCCAAAGCCAGCACCCTTTTCGTGGACGCGAGCTTTTCCCGCCGCAGGATCTCCAGCAGACAAAGTTCGTTATCGGAAAAGAACTGCGCCGGGTCCGCCGCGGCCGCGGCGCCGGGCCGGGCCGTTTTTTTCACGGCTTTGAACCCTGAAAATCCGAAGGCGCGCGCATAGCCGGCGTCCACGCCGCCGCAGCGGCCGCGCAGGGAACAGCGGGCGCAGGCGGGGGCGCGCACTTTCGCGGAGCCGGCGCTGTCATCCAGGCTCACCCTGGCCCCGAGCGGGTCCGTCACCACGGTATTGAAAAGGCCCAGGCCGACAGCCTGGCTCTCGCGGCCCGGCAGAAAACACGGGGGCACGTTCAAAAAAAGGAGCTCTCCAGAGAGGCCCGCCTTTTCCATAAGCTCCGCGGCCGCGGCGAAATATTTGCCGCATTCGGGCAGGCTGACGCCCAGCTTTTTCGTGTTGCCGGCCATCGAACCCGTATATACCGGGTAGATGACGACGAAGTTGGTGATGCCCAGCTTCAGCAGGCCGGCGATTATTTCCGGCAGGCGCCTGTAGTTGAGGCGGTTCACCAGGATATTATTTCCCAGGCGTATCTTAAGCTTGCGCAGGTTTTCAACCCCGCGCACGGCCCGGCGGTGCGCGCCGGGCACGCCCACCAGCCGGTCGTGCTCCGCCGGCCTGTCGGAAACCATCGAAAATTTGCAGAAGGTCAGGCCGGCCCGCACCAACTTCCGGCAGAGGGCCGGATCTTCCAGCTTTATCCCGTTGGTCTGCAGCCGTATGAACCTGAACCCCACGGACTTGGCCAGCGACACCGCCTTCAGCAGGCAGGGGTTCACCAGCGGTTCCCCGCCGGTCAGCCCCAGTTTGCGGTAGCCCGCTTTGTAGGCGCCGTAGATGCCGGCGGAGACCGCCTTGAAATCGGCGTTGAGGGATTTATCGAAGGAGCCCTGGGAACAGAAGGCGCAGCGCGCGTTGCAGTTATAGTTCAGGATAAGTTCATAGCACTTCTTTTCGTTAGCCTGCGCCATAGTTTTATTCCAGCTTAAAACGGTTCCCGCATCCGCGCGGCGGAGCTTATGCGCCCGGCGGGGCCGCGGCCCGGGGCGGGCGCCGCCGTCAGCGTCAGCCGAAACGCTTGATATATGAAACGTCCAGGCCGCCGCAATCCTCCCCGCCGATACAGTTAAGGCAGGCGTCGGTTTTTATCTTCCTGTCTCCGCAGATATCCTGGATCTCCGACTGCGCCCAGTATTTCTTGACGCCGGAATGTTCTTTTGAGCATACCGGCAGGTGGTTTAAAGTCAGGCGGATCTTTCCTTTCCCGGGGCGCAGCGGGGCTATCAGGCCCAGGGCCGCCGCCACCGGCAGCACGTTCCGGGCCCCGCCTATGCGGGCCATGAGAGCCGGGTCCCCGAGGCAAGGCTGCAGCACCATAAATTCGGCCAGGCCGCCGGCGGCGGCCCAGTCCAGGGCCGCCGGCAAGCCGGCGGCATTACCTTTATGCAGCGCGTAGACCAGCCCCGCCGCAATACCTTTAGTTTTCAGGGCGCTGAATTCCGGCCGCCATTTTTTCAGGAAGGAGCCGAACTTATTCTCGGCGCATACCGCATAAACCCCCGAGAAGCGCGGGTGCGCGGCCGCCGCCAGCGGGGCCGGCTCATCGGAGGAATAGACCAGCCGCAGCTGGTCAAACGCATAGCGCGCGGCGGCTTGCGCATAGGTCCCGGCTTTGGGCAGGCTTTTTTCATCTACAAGCAGCGCCAGCCTGTTCAACCCGCCGCCGCGGGCCGCCACCAGCGCCCGGGCGAAAGCGGCGCCATCGCCGGAGGACAGGTTAACGGCGGCAAAGCTGTTCTTGCCGCCCGCCGGAACGCTCAGCCTGGGATTGGAAGACTGGAACATCTCCGCGGCGGCCGGCCTCGCCTTCAGGGCGGCTATCACGGCTTTCGAATAAAAGGCCCGTTTCAATTCGAAAGGGGCGCTTACCCGGTCGCAGACGTAATAAGAATCCCGGATCCGCGCCAGCACCTTCAGCCCCAGCAGGCAGTCCAGCTCTTTTTTAAAAACGCTGTCGAGGCTGCGCCCGAAGATCTGCCTGAACTCCGCCGGGTCCAGGCTGCCGCTGGCGCTGGTAAGGCAGTCAAGTACGTGGTAGCGCATGCTGTCGTCCCGGGACAATTCAACCCCGACCGCCACCGGCAGGACGCCCGACTCCGCTTTTGAAAGGTAGTCGGCTAAATTCACCGTGTTCTGGTAGCGGCAAGCCCCGAAGACATGAGAAATGGAACCGATGCCCAGGCCCACAATGCTTTCGCCGTTCATGGTATTGTCAAAAGAGTCCGGCCAGAGCCGGCCGCCCTGGTCCAAAGTGGCGAAATGCCCCTTCATCTCATAGCCGGCCTTCTTGGTCAGGTCCGCGGCCTTGTTCCACATCCTGTGCACGTTTATGCCGTGCGCGTCCCCTTCCCCCCCGGTTATGCTGGTCCTGCTGCAAGGCTGGAAATCGAACAGGAAGATCCTGTTCGGGCGCCATTTGACCATCGTCGCGATATCTTTCAGGAAACTGCCTTCGGTCTGCCCCTTCAGCCCGCACAGCATTTCCACCGCCGTGTAAGGGATCCCGCTGTCTTTTATGCATTTGTAGAGCCCGCTGAGCCGGCTGTTATCCTGCGTCCGGCCGTTGAGCGCCAGCACTTTATCGTCGAGGCTCTGTATGCCCAGCGCCACATGCGTTATGCCGCATTTCGCCATCGCCCTGATCTTCTCAAAGGTCAGGGAATCGGGATGGCATTCTATCTCGATGCCGTAATCCTTCGCGCTCCTGTTGAAGGCGAAGCAGGAGTTGATCTCGGAGAACAGGCCGCTGAGCTGCCGCGGAGTGAGCAGCGACGGCGTGCCGCCGCCCATGCACAGCTGGTTGAAGCGCATGCCCCGCACCCGGCCCGCGACGAGCCGCATCTCTTTCTTCAGGGCCGCGAGGTAACGCTCCACCTGCGCCTGGTCGCGGACCTTAACGGCGTTAAAGCCGCAAAAACGGCAGATGCGCTCGCAGAACGGGAAGTGGATATAGAGCCGGGAATCGATACCGGGGGCGGAGGCCGCCCGCTCCCGCCAGAGAGCCAGGACTTTCTCCGGGGACAGCGCGCCCCAGGCCTGGCGCGGAGGATAGAAGGTCTGTTCGTACGGCATCCTGCCGCCGTCCACTCCGGCAAAGATGTTTTTTAACAGCTCCGTGTTTTTATCCATGTTTTTCCCGCGCGGGGCTCAGGCCGCCGCCCGGCGGCCGCTGCTCCAGCCTCCCCTGGCGGGTCCGGGACGGGGCAGTCTTAAGGGCGCTGCGGCTCACGGATTCTCCCGATATTATACAAAATGCCCCCGGCGCAGGCCCCGCCGCGCGGCGGCGGAGAACGGCCGGCAAAGGAGGCGGCTCCGCTCAGCTGCGCCCTTGTTTTCCGGACTTTGCGCCGGCGCAAAAAGTAAGGATAAGGCGCTGCGCGGCCGGCAGCGGGCCAGGCGCGGCCGGCATGAGATACTCGTTATGCCTGAGAAAAAGTTCCCGCCCCCCCAGTTTGGGATGCCGCAGCCGCATGATCCTGTCGCCGCAGGGGCGGGAGCAGACGGCCGGTATCGGCCCGGCGAAGGGACAGACGTGCGTAACGGACAGCAGCTGCAGCGGGTGATGAAAAGCGATGGGGCTGGTGCCGGCCCGGATACACTCCGAGGCGCTGCGCACGTCGTTGGTTTCGATAATGCGGATGCGGTAGCGCTCGCACAAAGAGCGCAGGAAATCCGGGCTCATCTTAAGAAAATCCCGGCTTATGAGCCGTCCCAGCGAGAACTTGACCCGGGCCCCGTACTTTTTCGCCAGCAGGTGCAGGGCCCCCACGTCGTTTACCGAAACCTCGGCCTCGCCGGAATCCCGGATCACTCCGCCCACCAGCCGCACCAAAGGGGCCAGGTGCCGCTCCGTAAGTATCGAAGAAACGATGACGACCCCCCGCGCGCCGGCGCGCAGGGCGCGGCGAACGTCGTCCGGGCCCGGCAACAGATGCGGGCAGGACTCTCCGCCCAGGTACACCAGGTCGAACCGGCCGAGAGCGGCGGGCGGCCGGGCCCGCAGGGCGGACGGGGTAATCGAGAGGGCAGTTTCGATCTTTTGTTTCATTTCGGACCGCTCCGGGGACCCAGGGTGCGCCGGGCCAGTTCCAGGGACGCGGCCTGCGCCGCTTTTAAAAAACCGGGCCGGGTGCGATGCAGGCGGACCAGCCGCAGCATCTCCAGGGCCGCGCCGAACATCTCCTTGCGCAGGTCAAAATCCGAAGTCCGGTCAAGCTTCAGGACGTCGGCGCCGCGGGCGTAATCGTAAAAACAGCCCAGCCTTTGCCGGGGGGTGAGGACCGGCATGGAGTATTCGCCGCCGCCGGCCAGGTCCAGCCGGGACTGGCACAGCTTGGTGTCGCCCTGCCCGAGACAGAAGCGGGAATCGCAGAGCAGGCATATCCCGTCGATATTCACGCACATGTACCGCGGCAGGAAAAAGAATTCCGTTTCAACCCCGTAAGGATTGCGCAGCAGGGCGCCCGCCTCGCCCGGCGGCAGGTGTTCCGGGATCACGCAGCGGGAAATGCCCAGCCCGCCGTAGAACTCCAGAACGCGGCTGTTGAAGCACAGCGCCAGCGTGCTCAGGTGGCAATCCAGGCTTATCCCGGAACTCCGCAGCAGGGCCAGCGTTTCCAGGTCTTTTACTATAAAGCCGTCCACGCCCGCGGCCGCAAGTTTTTTAAGTTGGGCGATAACCTCCCCCGCGCCGCGGCAATGCACCTCGTTGGCCGCCACATAAACCCGGCTGCCGGTCTTATGGGCCAGCCGGATCGCCGCGGCGAGCTCCTCCGCCGACGAGAAAGGCGGGCGCCCGCTGAAGTGGCTGGGCACGCCCGAATAGCCGCAGTAGATCTCATCCGCTCCCCTGTTCAGGAAATATTCCGCCTCGGCCAGGGTATTTACCCCGACGTTGATACGCAGCCTCCCGCTTTTGCCGGCGCAGCGTCCTTTCATGGGCGTTTCACCCCGTGAACCCGGCGGAAAGCGGGGAATTCCAGGCCTTGCCGCGCCATGCCGCGCAGCCAGCCGGAGACCAGGGCGCGCACCTGCGCCTGCCCGCGCGGTTCCGGGGCGCGCTCCGCCCCCGCGGCGCCGGGAAAAGTCCGCAGCGCCCAGGGCGCTACGGCGCACATCGCCTGGTTCGAACGGCAGCCCGCGGCGGCCGCGCGCCCGAAGAATTTCTCCCGGCCCTCGCCGCCGGCCCCTATCCTTAAGCTTTCGAGGCCCGCCAGCCCTCCGGAAAAGATCTTGTCGCAGGGATAAAAAAACCCGTCCGGCCCCAGCGTTATGCTGGAGCAGGGAGGCAGCGCCGTCCTTTTTTTGCGTACGAGGTCCAGCATTTCGTAGATGTTCGCTATTTCATACGCCCCGGCGCCGCTCCGTATGCGCCTGAAGTAGGCGGCCTTGACCTTCAACGTCGCGGCCTTCAGCTCGCGCAGGGAGCGGGGCTCCCAGCGCGCGAACAGGTCCGGAGCCCAGGCCAGGCTTTTGAAACCTTCCGCCAGCAAAGCGTCGACGTTCTCAGGCAGCCGGGCGGCGTTGTCCGGGGTGACCACCAGGCTCACCGCGGGCTTCTCCGGCCCCGGCCAGTTCACGGCCGCGGCGTCATACACGGAGCCGCCCCCCGCCCTGAAACGCCGCAGGCGGTCGTTCTCGCGGCGCGGGCCGTCAAGGCTCAGCACGATCTTTACCCCGCGCCTTTCAAGGAAAGCGCGCAGGGAGCGGGTGAGCAGCGTGCCGTTGGAAAAGAGCCGCACCGGAATTCCTTCGCCGCCCCTGCGCCGCACATGCGCCACGGCCGCTTTGAGCAGCGCGGGGTGCAGGCAGGGCTCGCCGCCCAGAAAGGTTATTTTCGGCGCCCGCGCGCCGGCGGCGAAAAAGGCGTCGAGCCCTTTTACAAGCCTGGCGCGGCTGACCGGCCGCCCTTTAAACCCGGCGTAACAATAGGCGCAGGCCAGGTTGCACAGCCCGCTCAGATATATCACCAGGTGGTTGGGCTTGCGCATTTATTTCACCGGCCTCAGTTCCGCGTCCCCGTAGTGTTTAAGATACTCCACCCAGATCCCTTCGCAGTCGGCATACAGGCGGCAGCCGCGGCAGCGGGCCGGTTTTTTCCTGCCCACCTCCGCCCGCGAGCCGATGGCGTCGCCGTTGCGGAAATCCGGCGCCCAGTGCTCGGCGCGGAAAAGGGACCGCTCGTTGGTCTCGCTTATCTGCTTTTCATAGCCTTTAAAATGGCACAGCGGCACGTAGCGCGCCTTCCATTGGTCCATGCCGCCCCTGAGCCCGGCCGCGAGGGCGCGCCGCATGAAAGGCGCGGCCTCTGAAATGCGCGGCACTATCCCCCGGAAGTCGTTCTTCGCGCCCCCGTAGTTAGGGTCCACGAAAATATACTCGACGTTGCGGACCTGATGGCGCAGATAGAACTTCGCTATCTCGCCCAGCCGGCCCATATTGCCTTTTACCACGGTAGTGTTCCCGTTGACGTTCTTAAACCCGAGTTTTTTCAGGTTCGCCAGGCCGCGCTCCAGTTGCCGGAAACTGCCCGGGCTGCGCGTCAGGGCGTCATGCACCGCGGGGGACGCGCCGTGGACCGAAAAGATGAGCGCGTCTATGCCCGCCCCGACTATCTCGCGCGCCCGGTCCGGGTCCGCGAACACGCGCCCGTTGGTGGCGCAGACCACGTCCGGGACGCCTATTTTCTTCGCCAGCGAGACCACGCGGGCGAAATCCGGCCGGATCGTGGCTTCCCCGCCGATCAGCTCGAGCACTTCGGCCCCTTTCTTCCGGGCCTGGTAGATCTCGCTCACCAGTTCCGCGGTGGTTTTTTCCCGCAGCAGGCGTTTGTCGGCGTCAATGCAGAAAACGCAGTTGTTGCTGCAGGAGTAGCCGGTGATGACCACCACCTTAAGCCTTTTGCCGACTTTCTTTTTCATTTGAGCAATTGCGCGAAATTCCGGCTCAGCAGCAGGGAGAGGGCGGCGCCCACCCCGATCCAGAGGGCGAAAGGCCGGCCCCTGACGATCTCGACCTTGGCGCTCTCCCGCGGGAGTTTTTTAAGCCAGTCCCTGAGCAGCGCCAGCTGCTCCTCGTCCAGCCCGTCGCGGAATGAATCGTCGAAAGCGCCGTCAAAGACCGAGTTCGGGCTGAGCTTGGCCTGTTCGGCGGCCGAGAGGACCATCCCCGGGACCAGCTCCTGCGCCGTAACGTAGGCCAGGTCTTTTCTTTCCATGAGGAAGCACAGCACATAGCGTCCGAAGAACAGCAGCAGGCTGAATTTGAACACGTTGGTAATGGCCGCTATCACGATCTCCGCCATATGCGCGTAAAAAAAGAAATAGCCCGCGAAAAAGTAGGCCACGTAGCAGCACATCGTCACGCGCATCCACCGCTGGCTCCGGAAAGACGCCCCCACCTTATCCCAGAGCAGGAAAAGAAAGAGATAGAAAATGTCCGGGCGTCCGAGGAAGCGGCCGACTTCCCCCCTGACTTCCTGCGTGGTCACCTGCTGCATGATGAACAGGAAAGTAAGGTTAAAAGGATAGGCCAGCGCGCCGGCCCGGTTCTTCACCGAGAACATGGACGCGGCCCTTTCCTTCATCTCCGCCCAGATGGTGCTGACGGAATCGGCCGGCGTAACGGTATGCACCTCCGAAGAGAGGTACCTGGCGATGGCGAATACGGAAGCCAGCACGAAGATATTTACCAGCAGGCTTATGAAAAGATTATCCGGAAAATTAGGGATCTCGGGCACGATCAGCGGCAGGAACGCCGAGACCAGCATGAAGAACTTGGCGTCGCCGGCCGGCCAGATCTCCGCGTACCACAGCACCACGCCGGCCAGCGCCGACCAGGCGAGGTGCTGCGCGTACAGCGGGTAGAATTCCCAGCGCAGGAAAACCTGGTACGCGCCCCGGTAGCCCATGTAGGTCAGGAAAAGATGGGCGCACAGCCCGGACAGCAGGAGCTTGAGCCCCAGCAGGATCTTTTTATTCGGGATCTTGCTGGTGGCCATGTCGCCGCTGACCACGGCCGCGGCCCAGGCCCCGAAGCCGGCCAGCAGGGCGAGCGAAAGGAGCCTCATCCGCGCCTCCGCACGGGCTTAAGCTCCGCGTCCCCGAACTTTTTCCGGTACTCGGCCATCAGCCCGAGGCATTTTCTCCTCAGCGCGCAGCGCCCGCATTTGGCCGCGGGGTAGACCCGGTCCTCGAGCGGCAGCGTTACCCGGCACAGCGCGCGCAGTTCCTTCCTTACCACGCAAAGCGGAAAATGGTAGAGCCGGAAAGCGGCGAATCTTTTCACCAGGGCGGCGCTCGCGCCGATCGCCGCCGCGGAAGCGGAAAGGCTCAGCGCCAGCGAGCGGTGGTTCCTTTGAGACATCCCCTCTATTTCGTAATGAATGGCGGACACTTTATAAGCGGAAGTGTCGGGAAAGGTCTCGAGAAGGAATTCGAGGAGGCCGGCGAAATGCGAAATGTTTTTCCTGTGCAGCACCAGCCGTATTTCTATGGCCTGGCCGGAACGCATGGAGAACAGGTTCTTAAGACCGGCCAGCGTCCGGGAAAAACTCCCGCGCACCCCCGTGATAGCGTCGTGCGTCCGGGCATCGGGCCCGTGCACGGGGAGAACCACCGCGAACGGCGGCTTGGCCGCCTTCAGGAACGCGGCGGTGAAGGCGGCGTCCGAGAACCGGCGGCCGTTGGACAGCAGGGTTATGCCCGTCCCGGGAAGGCGGCGCCTGAAGTAGGTGAGCAGCTTAAAGATATCGGGGTGCAGCGTGGGCTCTCCCCCCGTAAGGCTGAGGAAATTCGCCTTCCCGTCGTTCTTGGCGTAGACCGCGTTGCCCGCCAGGTAGCTTTCCATCTTCTTTATCTGGCCCTTAAGCCGGTACTGGGCGCTGTCCTGCCGGGCAAAAGAAGGATCGTTGGTGCACATTACGCACTTGTTGTCGCACTTGTTCCAAAAAGCTATATCGGGCATATATCAGCAAACCGAGCAGCGCTCCCCGGACCGGCACTTCATTGCAGCCAGCTCTCTATCACCTTCCTGCCCGCGGGCCTGGACAGGGCCCCGAAGACCGCGGCGAAAACACCTTTCTGGATGCGGCACCAGTCTCCGGCGGCGATATTGCCCCAGGGCGAACCCTGGGTTTCATAATTGTGCACCGGGCAGACCCCGCACCAGGGCTTCCACGCGCAGCGCGCGCACAAAGGCTGGTTCTCAAGGCAGGAAGCCATGGCGCACACCCTGGCGGCGGGGGCCCCTATTATTTCCGCGTAGGTGTTCTTATGGACGCTGCCGAGCCTGAAAAAATCGTCCTGTCCCCCGCCGGCCATGCGGCCCTCGTCGCAGGTATACACCCCGCCGTCCCAGTTGTAGGCGAGCTGGCCCGTGGCGGCGCCGCAGGGCGAGCGCAGGTCCAGGAAATTCGGGTCCTCTTTCTTAAGCGCCTTGCGGGCCAGCAGCGCGGCGTTGCGCTCGACGAAGAATTCCCCGCGCAGGTTCAGCCCGATGATATAGTCCAGCGCCGAGCGGTAGAACGCGGCGTACTCCCCTGGTTCGTAGCCGATCTCCCGCCAGACGGAGCCCGCGTAGCCTATAGGGGAAAGCGGCCTCAGGAAAATGCCGCCCAGGCCCAGCGCGCGGTAAGTGTCCACTATCTCTTTGTGGCGCCCCAGGGACAGCCTGGTGGTGGTCATCAGCGCGGAGGGCAGGGAGTCCCGCTTTTTTCCGCCGCGGGCGGCTGGCGCTTTTTTCAGCCAGTACGCCGCTTTTTTATAGGAGGAACCGCCGGCGTAAAGCCGGTTGGCGTCATGCAGGGAAGCCGGCCCGTCCAGGGAGGTGCAGATGC
>Ga0116170_10006503_pt1 | contig 10234 bp, 8 predicted proteins | sample AD_JPNHW1_MetaG_FD_89797 | JGI IMG/M metagenome (GOLD analysis project Ga0116170, IMG submission 89797) | Active sludge microbial communities of municipal wastewater-treating anaerobic digesters from Japan - AD_JPNHW1_MetaG | ecosystem: Engineered > Bioreactor > Anaerobic > Digestate | place...
CGGTGGGCGAGAGGATAGTGGCGAACTTTGCGCATAGGTAAGGCTATTCTCTTAACCATTTTTTTGGCGAATTGGCTGCCATCCCCGCAGTTCTTTCCCATGTCCTCTGCGTCTCCTTGTTGGCGGCCTGTGGTCTACTGGCGATACCAGCAGCTAACGACGTTTTGAACCACAGAGGCACTAGAAGCGCACAGAGGACGCACAGAGACGAGCTTACAACTGAAAAGGCCGCGAAAACTAGAGTTGGCAGCAGGAAATCGCGAAGAGCCACAACTCTAATTTGGCTCTTTGCTATTTGATGTTGGGAGAGAAATGATTCTCTAGCTCTGTGTCTCTGCGCCTCTGTGGTTTAGTTAGTACGTTGGCAAAAATTAAGCCTACTGCTACTGAACAAAACCACAGAGACACAGAGGCACAGAGACGAGTTGACATCCCGAATACAGAGTAACTCAAGTTAGCCACAAGAAATAGCGGATAGCCTCTAATTTTTTTGTATTCTGTGGCAGATGTCTTAGGAAATTATCACTGACAACATCACCTAATCTCAGCTGGCAGACTCACAAAATCGCCTTCCTCGATGATCTGCTTCAGATGCTCAATCAAACGGGCCTTCTTTTCCTGTTCAATCATCTCATCAGGCGACAGACAGCAAGCGCCACAGTCTCTTCATCTCCAGGCTGAGCAGATCGTAGCTCAGGCTGAAGGACGCCTCCACCAGCTCCACCCGATTCCTGGCCTCCTGCAATCTTTGCAGGTACTCGGCCACGCCCAGGTCCCTTCTCTCCTTCAATACGTAGGCAGCGTTGCGCAGAGCGATGGGAAGGCAGCCGCATAGCCTTGAAAGCTCATCCGCCCGGCCGCCGATGCGCTTTGCGATCTCCAATAGCAGCCTCCCGGCATCCTCAAGGGGCAGGACATCCAGGTCCTTTTCCTTGAGCCCCGGCAGGGCAAACCTGTTTCGGGAGGTGACGATTGCAGCGCAGCCTGCGGGGGCAGCAGCGGTTCGACCTGCTCGCGGCTTGCGGCGTTGTCCAGCCGCAGCATGGTATGCTTGCCATGAAGCAAGGAATAGTAAATGCCGGATAGCTCTGTTTCGCTCTCCGGCGGCACGAGCTCTCGATGATAAGCCCGAACGACTTTTGTCATGGCCTCTGCTGGCGTCATGGGCTCTTCGCTGGCGCCCCTCAGCTCGACGAGTATCTGGCCATCAGGAAAGCGATCGATCAGCTTCTATGAGCTTCTGTACCGTCTTCGCAAAATCCAGGTCTTCTTCCATCTTTTCAGCAAGAACTGACTGCAAAGCACCCTGCCTTGCCTTAGAATCGGGCTTTTCCTGAGCGCCGGCCAGTGTCTGCTCGGCAAAGGAATCGCCTTTGAACTTATCTGCAACAGATTGGCAGAGATCGCCTACCACTCCGCCAATCTTCTCTCCTGCGGTCTTGGCCAGGGCTTCCGCACCTTTGGCCACAAAAGGAGCTGCAACGGCGGCAACACTGAGAATATCCATCGCGCCACATCCAAATTGAATTTCCTCAGGTCATTATGTCAATATGATTGATAAATCTTTTTAGTTCGTCTCTGTGCGTCCTCTGTGCCTCTGCTCCTCTGTGGTTCGGTTGAAAATGCTTGCAGTATCTTGCCATGAGCACGCAGAAAATAGCCACGGAGAAACGGTCATAAATTCCCGTCACCCTCCGTTCTTTGTGCGTCCTTTGTGATCTTTGTGCCCTTTGTGGTGAAGTTTTTTAGGTTTTAATCAACAATTAGCTTACTAATAATAACCACAAAGATCACAAAGCGCACAAAGAACTCACAAAGAAGGCATTTCGTAGCACACAAAAAACAGAGATTACGAAATTTCAACAGATTCAATCCCTAATACCGCATAAAAAAGACGCGAGTCTCTTCGCTATTTCCCATGGCTAAACTGAGTTACTCTGTCTAACAGGCTCATTCTCATCTCTGTGCCTCTGTGCCTCTGTGGTTTTGTTCAGTAGCCGTAGGCTAAATTGTCGACAACTTACTAACTAAACCACAGAGGCGCAGAGACACAGAGACAAGAACCACTTCATAACCCACAGGAAATAGCGAGGTGCCAGACGCGAATACCCTCAAATCCCCAGCATCTTCCCCGCCGCCACCGCCGCCGCCAAAAAAGCCGTCAGGGCCACGGCCATCCCCTTCTTGAGCGCCTTCTGCGCCCCGCTGGCATCCCCCCGCACCATCATTCTCACGGAGAGCATGAAGAACAGGTCTGCTACTACTACTATCACCAGGTACAGCCGCCCGAAGGGCGCAAAGAAGCTCAGAGCCACTGCCGCCAGAGCGAAGGCCGCTGCGAGGCCAGCCGAAGCCCTCTCGCCTGCGATTATGGGCAGCGTCTTAGCCCCGCCCGCCCGGTCGCCGGCCATGTCCTCGATGTCCTTGGCGATCTCCCGGCTCATGCTGATCAGAAAGGAGAGGGCGAAGGGTACCAGGTTGGCCATCAGGCCCGCTTGCCCGACGGCTGCCCCGCCGAAGAGGAAGGTCGATCCAGTGAGAAAGGCGACGCAGACATTGCCCGCCAGGGGCGTAGCCTTCAGGTTTCTGGCATAGAGGAAGAGCAGCGCCGAGTTGAAGGCGGAAAGAGCCAGGCAGACGCTGTTGACCAGCCCGGCCAGCAGGCATCCGACAGCGAAGAGGGCCAGAGAATAGCGTAAGGCCGCCTGGGGAGCAATCCTGCCGCTGGGTATGGGCCGGGTCGGTCTGTTTACGGCATCGATCTGCCGGTCGTAATAGTCGTTGACCGCATTTCCCGCGCCTGTCACCAGGAAGACGGTCAGGAAGATGAGCGCTGTTGCCGCAGGCTCAAGGCCGCCGGCTATGGCGAGACCAATGATGGCCGCTGCTGCCGCCATGGCGCAGTTGAATGGACGCAGTATCTCCCAGTATGCCCTCAATGCATTCAGCCTCCTGCTCCTGCGGCATATTTTCTGTCCGGCGCTATCGTTAGATCCGGTCGAATCGATCCATTCGACCTGATCGATCCATTGGACACGATAGATCCGGTCCCATGCTAACCGGATATGCCGCGCGTAAGGTAGAGCAGATAGATCTCAGTTAAGTAACTATCGATGTGTGGGCCGCTTTGCAGAGGGTAGTCCAGACTGGCAGCAGGCCGGACCAGCTTGAGCAGATATGTGGAGCTGGCCGGGACCTTCTCCCGGCTGACCAGCCCCGAGCCCCGCAGCCTGCCCACAATCTTGGAACAGCGACTGCTGTCCACAGACAACATGCGGCGCAGCTCGGACTGGAAGAGGCCGCTCTCTCGCGAACCGATGAGGTCAAGCGCCTTGTCCTGCAATGCGGAGGCGCTTTCCCCTGAGCTATTTCCCGACTTCTTCGCCATATTCTTACCCCGGAAGAAATTAATACTTAATTTATTTTGATATACTGTCATGGCCATCTCTTGCTATAAATTCTTTTTGTTAAAGTATGCTTTTTGATGGAAAGAATAATGATAGATCTATATGAAATGATAATCTATCTACAACTCTATTCCTTAAAAATAATAACATTAGAATTTAGCCATGAGACAATATCCCACCGGAAGCATCCTGAGCAAAGAATAACTTTATATAGATATAAGTTAAGTATATCGTCAATGATACAATTACGGAGGGAATGGCATTTCCGGGAGAGCCTCACACTGGCCAAGTACTGAGAGCGCGAGGGTGCTTTCCAGACTTGAATTCGAATCGGATGCGAAGCGAATTCTGGAAGATAAAATTGCTTCTCTGGAAGAGCGTTTGCAGCAATTCGAGAATAGCTGTTCGGCCCAGAGAGTTCAGATTGCAAATTTACAGGAGAACTTATGTGAGACAAACAGAATCATCAAGGAGCTTGAGTGTCGGAATCGCCGAATAAAGCCGGCATTGGCAGCATTGAGCATCCTATTTGCCGCTTCCCTGATAATATATTTCCCCCATCAAAGCTACCATCTATTAACATCAATCTATACAATCAGCATCAAGGACTTAATGCCCTTGATTCCATTTCGCGCAACTTAATAACTAATTAAATAATTTTTGAGATACATTGGACAAATTTACTTCATAATTAAGAGAGTAGCTTCTCAGATCTAAAAAAGAGATGATAGATTGCCCGAAATCTAGCAATCTATGCCTTCACAGGGAGGATGAAGCCTCTCAGGTACGGGATTCTCATGGAACTTGATGGTCTTTTCGGCCTCGAATATTCCAGAGAACATCTCATGAGCCTTGATATCCTTGTAGAATATCTTGTGCCAGGATGCATCCGTTCCCCAGGTACCGTTGAAGGAGTTCTTGGTCTCTATGCCAATCAAATGGGCTGGATTGTTGCCCATGAGCTCAGCTACGCGAGCAGTGTCCCTTCCGGCATCTTTAAGCTCTTTGATGAGCTGCTCGGGGGTAATGGTATGAGTTGGCTGGGCCATGTATGCGGCGTATTCCGCCGGGTAGTACAACGCTAAGAGCTGCAAGTAGTCCTGATTGACCTGTGGCTCCGGCTCGGTGGGATTGTACGGCGTGGTTGATACAAAGTAAGCCTGCTCGTCCTTCTCCATCTCATAGACAGAGAATGACTCCTGGACCTTAGCGCCTATTCCGCCATAGAAATCCTTGGAGTGCAGGAACTTGACTCCATCAAGGGTCGTATCCGGGCTCGAATAGGTCATCTTGGTGCTCTCGTACAGATTGAGAGAGGACTTGTTGCCGCCGTTGACTGTGGAGATGTTCCTCTGCAGCTTATCGGAGTTCTGCGAGTAAGCATGTTCCTGATCAAGCTCCAGATCGCCGTCTCCGGCCATGTTGTTGAAGTACTCCAGTGCCAGCTTCTTATCGACTATCGAAGTGCTGACATCGATAAGCCCGGTCCCGGATACCTTTTGCGCTTCACAAAACTGTTCGTACTGTACTGGCGGCACCAGTGGCGGATTGGCCAGCACTGTACAGCAGCATAGCAATTGAGCTAAAACTAAAGCAGTCGCTATTACTACTCCCTTCATTTCTAATTCACCCCTATACTCCAAAGAGTATACGGGAATTTTGCCTTAAAAGGATATAAACGTATCGAAAGCTAATATCATATAAATGATCATAATTATAGTAGATCTAATAGTAATGGAAGGAAAATCGAACTCTGTAAAGATTATTCTTTGATTTCCAATGCATTTCCAAAAGAACTGACATGTATCATTATTAAATATTTGATGAATAATTCGCGAAGCATTCTGAAAAGCGCGGACAATGGAAAAGCTTTTAAAGTTACTGAGCATAATAATTGGATAAGAGGTGTTTTTATGAACCCCAAATTGACGATTTGTCTGTTCATATGCCTGACCATCATCGCGGCAGGACAGGCAGCAGGGCAACCGACATATGGAACAAAGGTGCAGGCAGGAGAAGCTGACATTGGACTTCCGCTATCGGGCTTTACCCTGCTATTTTCAACGCCAAATCAGGTGAATTCCTGGATTTCGTATTGGGATATCAATGCAAATGGAATGTTTGACGAACAAGATGTCCCCTATCTGCAATTATGCAGCGCAAATGTAGCCGGCCAGAGGTGCGTCCGGGCAAATGATATAAGACTGGCAGGCTGGGGAGGCTATGCCGCCGGATCTTACGTAAAGCCAATTGATTTGGATATAGGAAAACCGCTTATTGTATCGCCGCCGGCATTGACATCATCCACGGCTGCTCCGGCTTCAGTAAGCTACTATTACATGGATGTAACAGGAAGCATAGGATACGATCTAGGCGATCCGGTTTACCTGAAAGTCCTGTCACCCACAAATGCTCTGGCGGGAGTTGGAACCAATGATATAAGAATCACTGCAAATGGAGCATTTCCGGCTGGCTCGAAGGTATCTCTCAATGATCCCGACGCAGGAAAACCACTGGCACTCTTCAAATTAATAACGGGACAGCCGACAGGCGGGCCAACTGTTTCATCGATCCAAATGCCCGTAGCTCAATTTTCATTCTTCAATGCAAATGGAAATACTATAGGAGCTTTTCCAATATACGATGATGGAGATGTAGTGTACTTTGATGTGACGCCCATAAATATCGTATCTCCCAACGACATCCGTCTATATTAAATATTTTTTTAATTTTTTATCTTTTGAATTGACAGAGCATTCTGTTTTTTGATGATTCTGAAGCTAGGAAAAGGACCTATTTATAGTATGGACCTGCAATGAAATATTGATGCAATAGTAGAGGTTGCTATGAGCCAAGACAGTCAATCTGACAGAAGAGCGTCCACCTTCTCCCAGCCCAACCGCCTCATCTCCGAAAAGAGCCCTTACCTGCTCCAGCATGCCAACAATCCCGTAGACTGGTACCCCTGGGGGGAGGAAGCGTTTGCCGCTGCCCGGCGAGTGGACAGGCCCGTCCTGCTCTCCATCGGCTACTCCACCTGCCACTGGTGCCATGTCATGGCCCACGAATCCTTCGAGGACGAAGAGGTGGCAGCTCTCCTCAATCAGTCGTTCATCTGCATAAAGGTGGACCGGGAGGAGAGGCCGGACATAGATCAGGTTTACATGAAGGCCGCCCAGGCTATGACCGGGAGGGGCGGCTGGCCGCTAACGATCATCATGACGGCTGACAAAAAGCCCTTCTTCGCCGCCACCTACATCCCCAGGAGCGGCCGCTTCGGACAGGCCGGGCTATTGGAGATCATCCCCAGGATCAGGGAGCTATGGGAGAATAACCGGGATGAGATTGTCTCTTCGGCAGACAGGATACTGGACTATCTCAGGGCAGACGGTCTCAAGGGCGGTGCATTGAGCAAGACTCTTGCACCAACAGCAGCAGCCGCAAAGCCGCAGCCATCCCAACTGCATGCACTCCTGAAGATGGGCTATGATTCCCTGGCATCTCTCTACGATCCTAAAAACGGAGGCTTCGGCAGCGCCCCCAAGTTTCCCACTCCCCATAACCTCCTCTTCCTGCTGCGCTACTGGAAGAGAACCGGGGATGGCCTCGCCCTGCAGATGGTGGAGGGCACCCTCCAGGCCATGCACCAGGGCGGGATCTACGACCACATCGGATTTGGATTTCACAGGTACTCCACAGATGCCGAATGGTTTGCCCCGCACTTCGAAAAGATGCTCTACGACCAGGCGCTCATATCCATGGCCTATACAGAAGCCTATCAGGCAACGGGAAAAGAAGAGTATGCCAAAGCAGCCAGGGAGGTCCTGGACTATGTTTGCCGGGACATGGCCTCCCCTGATGGCGGATTTTACAGCGCGGAGGACGCGGACAGCGAGGGGGTGGAAGGAAAATTCTATACCTGGAGCGCCGAGGATCTAAAAAAAGAGCTGGGAGACGAGGATTTCAGGCTCCTGGTCAGGCTCTTTGACGTGCATGTGAACGGCAACTTCGAGGCGGGACGAAATATCCTGCGGCGGACGGCAAGCGTCTCCGATGCCGCAGCCGTCATGAAGATCGATGAGCAAGAACTGTCCCGCCGGTGGGAGTCGATCAGAGCCAGGCTCTTTTCCGTCAGGGAGATGAGGGTCCACCCGCTCAAGGATGACAAAGTGCTGGCTGACTGGAACGGCCTGATGATCGCCTCCCTGGCCAAAGCCTCCCAGGCATTTGATGAGCCCCGTTATGCCCAGGCTGCTGGAAAAGCGGCGGACTTCATACACAGAGAGATGAAAACCGATGAGGGGCTTTTGCACCGCTATCGCGGCCAGGCGGGCATCTCTGCCCATCTGGACGATTATGCCTTCTTCATCTGGGGGCTGATAGAGCTCTATGAGACGGTCTTTGATGCCCGTTATCTGAAGGAGGCCCTGGAGCTTTGCAGGACCATGATGGCCCGCTTCAAAGACTCCGAATCGGGGGGGCTGTTCTTTTCAAATGATGATGAAAACGGCCTTCCGGTGAGAAGCATAGAATATTATGACGGAGCCATTCCTTCCGGAAACTCGGTAGCCCTGCTCTGCCTGCTGCGCCTCAGCCAGCTCACCGGCGATGCCGGATGGGAGGAGATGACCTGGGGTCTGGCGAGCGCCTTTCTCCTGGCAGCCGGAGGACAGGCGGCCGGCCACAGCATGATGCTCTGCTCTCTGGACCATGCAGCCGGCCCGACCATGGAGATCGCTCTGCTGGAAGGCCGGGAGGAGAAGGAGGATGATGCAGATGATGCGAAGGCAAATCGGTTGATCCGGGCCATAAGAAGCCGCTTTCTGCCCAATTGCGCCGTCCTCCTGGTGAGCAGAGAGGAGATAAAAGAGATCGCACCCTTCACCAGGGATATGCATCCGCTACAGGGAAAGGCCACGGCATATGTCTGCACCGGCCACCTCTGTAGCCTCCCCGTAGAAAGCCCGGCCGATCTGCTGGCCCTCCTGGACAGAGCCTCGATAGAGCCCGATACAGCCCGGTGAGGGATTGGAATGCATTTCGCGAAAACGGGAGAGGCAACCGGCGTAACCTAATGATTAATAATAGGGTCCACGGTTAAAGGATATCGAAATTCTCCGCCACCCCGCCCGGCAGGTCGACATAAATAAATACTACAAGCTTGGTAGTAGCCCTTGAGGAGATCCAAATTTCTGAAAATGAAATGGCATCCGATCCGGACAGGCACCGTAGCCTCAGCAAATACCGTAGAGGATTCTCTCTGCAAACTCTGAAAGCTCTAAAAAATCTTGAAACTCTTAAAGCTCTGCAAAAATGCGAGGTTGCGCCTTGCAGCAGGAGAGAAAATCGCCTATTTTGCATACGTAATTGCTCAATTCCAATCATATCCGTTTTCTCACACGCCGGCAATGCGGTGATGATCTAAATGAACAAACGACGAGATCATATTCCTAAAAAGGATATTATGTACACCTTGAAGGAAGATGGCTCTCAATATATAGTTAATGAGAGTTACTTCTACAAGACCGAGCCGTACTACACCATCGTCAAGAACGAGAACCTGGGGATCAAGACCACTCCCAGCAGCAGCGACGTGCTGGATGCTTACATTGTTCCAATCTGCCTGGAGAGGGCGAAGCTGGCGAGAATCCCAGTCTGCGACTGGACGATATCCTATCAGTACGTCTCCCTGCCCGCCATCGTCTACGGACTGAATTACTTCTCCACCCCCTCCGAGCACTTCCTGGTAGCAGACCTGGAGGAGGCCAAGAAGGCCATCAAGCATGTGACCAACAGGGGCCGCTATCCCTTCTGCTACCAGAAGATAAACGACAGCGCCTCAGTAGCCAAATGCGTCTCCATATTCGGCAAGACCATAAACTGCTGCGAGAAGGCCCGCTCCCTGGCAGAGAAGGTCTACGATGTATTCAGGCTGCCGCTGGTGGAGATAGTGCTGGTCAAAGACGATTCGGGCTGCCGGCTGTCATCGCTGGCTCCGGTAAAGTATTCGCAATTATCAAAGGATGAAACGGAAATGCTACAGGACCTCCTGGACAAAAGGGTGAAAGGCTTTGAGTAAGCTAGGCATCTTTGTAAACCGACAGACTTTGAGCAGCTCGGAACAGCTCCTGGCAGTGGTCAAATGCCGGGACGTTGCCGAGAGAATGGGCCACACCGTCGATTTCATCTTCCCGGTGGACATCAAAAAGATACCCAAACTGGATGCGCTCTTCATTCGCGCCAACACCGATCCCATGAACGCGACATATGTGGCTGCCAGAATGGCGGAGATGTATAATGTGCCGGTCATAGACGACCCGGCGTCCATCCGCATCTGCGCCGACAAGATCAACATGTACATGCACCTCATGAAGAACAACGTCGCCATGCCAAAGACCAGGTTTTTGAAGAACAAAGAGCTGGATGAAGCCGAGGCCTGGCAGCTCTTCGCCGACCTGGGCGAGCCCCTGATCCTCAAGGAGCCTTCGACATCCTTCTCCGCCAGAGTGGAGAAGGTATCGACTCCGGAAGAGCTGCTGAAGGTGGCCAGGAGATTCTTCAAGCTATCCGACTGGATTGTGGTGCAGGAGTACATCGAAAGCAGATTCGACTGGCGGGTGGGGGTCATAAACGGCCGGCTCCTTTACGCCTGCCGCTACATCATCCCCTCCGAGACCTTCAAGATCCAGGCATCCGTGAACGGCCATATCGTCTACTGCGATGTGGAGAGCGTGCCCGCAGACCAGGTTCCGCCCGAGGTAATCGAGCTTGGCATGGCCGCAGGAAACGCCATCGGCAAAGGCATGTACGGCGTGGACATCAAAGAG
>Ga0116170_10006504_pt1 | contig 10233 bp, 11 predicted proteins | sample AD_JPNHW1_MetaG_FD_89797 | JGI IMG/M metagenome (GOLD analysis project Ga0116170, IMG submission 89797) | Active sludge microbial communities of municipal wastewater-treating anaerobic digesters from Japan - AD_JPNHW1_MetaG | ecosystem: Engineered > Bioreactor > Anaerobic > Digestate | place...
AGCCAGAGCAAAAATACAGTCCAAGTCATATAACGGGCTGCCAATTAGCTGTGGTAAATGGCAATCCAGACCCGAAATATATATCAACTTCCTATGTGGAACGGCAGAACTTGACAATGCGTATGGGAATGAGACGTTTTACCCGTCTTACAAACGCATTTTCAAAGAAAATAGACAATCTGGCGTATGCCGTAGCCTTACATTTTATGCACTATAATTTTTGTCGGATACATAAGAGTTTAAGAGTTACTCCAGCTATGGCAGCAGGAATATCTGACCATGTTTGGGAAATTGAAGAAATTATCGCTTTGATTGAAAAATAATCAAACTGACCCACTACCGTTTATTCCAGAGCATTGACATCTCGGCGAGATTGAACGGCGTGCGTTTGTAAATATCGGCCTGCGTAACGATTTCATGCGGCATTGAAAAAACCTTGCCATCGCCGATGCTGCGAAGCGTTATCAAACCACCTTCAATTTTCCGCACAACATAGATTGAAAGTGAATAGTCGAACGACGGCTGATACGGCGAAAGGCAAAGCGTTCCAGTCGTTTCAACAAATTCCCCGAAAAGGTGCATTCCAACGTGAAGCGACTTAGTTTCGATAGCGTCCTTAAAAAATATTGTACAATTGTTCAACGAGGTGGCAGTCATAATAATACTCCTTGATTTTGTTGGCAATGTCCGAAAGGGTCTTGAGTGAATTCCAGTTTGGGACGTTTTTAGGCCATCTTTTGCCGCGGTCTTCGACTTTCACTGTCGGTGGATTTAAGGGATATTCCGGCGGGAATCTGAAACTTATCTTCAGCTTTCCATCAGTAACTTCCATCGTCAAGATACCGGAACTTTTTCCACGCATGGTAACCACATTCCATCCAGCGTTTTTGAGTTGACGAATTTCATCGCGAATACGCTTCCTGCCGATGTAGTTCAGATAAAATTGAAAATCCTCATTACGCCAGAACTCGGCATTATTTATTTCAGGCCTGCCGGGCATGGCATTAATCACCGCCAGAAGATTTTCGTCGTTGGATTTGACGAGTTTCCAGCCATGTTTTAACAACTTTCCATCCGAACTCAGGCTGTAGAATTTCAGCGAAGTTTTTATGCGGCGTTTAGATTCGTCGCGGTTGACTATTGCCATCAAAATCGGCTTGCCGTCATTGTATTCCGTGGCAAGTTTTTGTACCTGAATGCAATCACCGCTACTGGGCATATCCATTCCGCCTGGATGTTTGTGCCACCAGCCGACTGGAATAATTTTATCTCCGAATTTTTTTCTCGCTTCCTCAAGGCAATTACCATCACTCTCCGCATCGGAAGTGTATTGTACGGCGTGATGAATGGAATTGATTCCGCTTTCGCCGGCTGCAATTATCATCGTCATTCGCTCATCAAACGAGCCGACGAGTATCCCGCCCGTTTCGACGGGAAAATTCCTTGCATCACGGATGATTGTCTTTGCAGCATTGTAAGTTATCAGTATTTCATTTTTCATAATTGAACTCCTGTAAAAAAAGTTAAAAAATTCAATTTCCTTTGTTGCCGACAGGCCACTCGCCCGTCGCCAGCCATTTTTCGTAAGTCAAAATCCATTGCTTTGCCCAGTCGATATAGACCTTTGCCGTTGTTCCAGCGTCAAAATCATTGTCGCCATGGAGGCACAGCCTTCCGTTTGTGTAACGATGAGGCGGGCTTTCCAGCGTCGGACTTTTGACGAAAACCTGCATCGGGTCGTACGGATAATTTTTGGGGAAATATGCAACCATTTCGTAATTATCGCGACAAGTCGCGAACGTGAATTCAACCCGCACCGTTCCATTTTCGATAATTATCCTGCTTCCGCCGTGGTTCTCCGCCAGAAGCCGCTTTTCCATCTCGAACCGTATCGGGTCGTCTTTGTACCATTTCATGATTTTTTAAACTCCGTGCTGTAAGGGGCAAGCCGGGCGGCAACGCACCGCCCGGCGTACGCCTCGGTCTACTTGTGCCAGGTCGTGGGTTTTACATTTGCCCGTGGGTCGTCGAGGTCTATGACCTCGACTTCATCATTTCGCGGAGCTGACTGCGCCATTCTGCGAATGATTTCGGAGTCGATGGGGTCGACCCGCCTGACCGGATACTGCATGTAGTTTTCCATATTGGAAAATCCTTTCTCGGCCGATTTTAGGCTGTGCCACGCCTTTTGAACTTTTTAAAAGTTTTTAACAAGAACAATCACTTTTTTCGCTCCGAGTGAATTTTGTAAATCGCCAATGCTGTTGCGCATATCATCGCCAGCGTCAAAGACGGCAACGCCGGATGTTTTTCAAAAAACTCATGGTTGTTCTCTGCGGCTTCGAACCATGTAATGGCTACTGGCTTGAGGTGCCTGAAAACCCATATGCAAAAAACCACGCCGAGTATTCCGTAAATGTTTTTCCAGTTGATTCGCATTTTCACAACTCCTGCAATTTGCCGAATGAGGTATATTCGAACTTCGAGATAAATTCCTTCGGTAGCGATGTCGTTTTATTGAAGTAGGCCTTGACCGATTTTGCAGCCGCCACGTCGCGGCATACCCAAACGATTTTTTCGTAAGCCGTATCCTGTAATTTGGCGGCATTGCTTAAAAGGTTTGAAGTATTTAGCGTAACCTCGTATGCCGTCATCTTGCCTGACTTGTCCGTAGAAGTAGCATCGATGGTTGAGCCGCTCGTTCCGAGAGGGACTTCCGTTCTGACGCTTACAATTGTCGGTTTTTGTTTCAGGATATGTGCCGTCAGCAAAACGTAGAACGCGTGTTCGATGCTGGTCGCGCGCTCGTACGGACATTGCTGATGAAATTCCTGATATGCCTTCGGCGTCGGAATAAGGTATTTGCGTTTCCCAGATTGGGATTCCGTTATAAATCCTTGTTGAACCGCCTCGTTCTTTGCGACTTCGTATTCGCGTACCGAAATGTTGAGCCTTGTCGTTCTGTCATCGGACTTATCGAACGGATAGTTCAGGCAGTCCCAGACGAATGTTTTCCAAGAAATGCTGCCTGTCGGAACATCCTGACCGGTAGGAGCCGCTTGCGGTTGGGAAGTTTCCTGTTGCGGAATATCTTTCAGCGACTTCCATGATTCAATCATGTCAATATAATCATTATTAGAACTGTAAATTTTTGGTAAATCAGCGACATATGGAGTCCAGCCGTGTATCGGCTTCGCCCAAGGATGGCCTGATATGAACGCCAGCGTCTCGCGCGTCTTGAAGCCGATAATTGCATTTTTCTGCGTTTCATTCAGCGACATACAGTTGCGTATCACGCGGAGGTTCTCCTCGCCGGTTACATTGCCGATTACCAGAACATTGCGTATCAGCGACAATACCGACGGGTCTATCTGTGCCGGCAGTTGCGTAAGGAAAATTACCGCAATTCCCGCCTCGCGAAGGACGGCGAGGATATGCCCCAGCGGGCTTGTGATGCTCTGGCGTTCGAACTGCGACCACGTCGAACCTGTGTAGCGGCTGGAGTCATCCACTAATACCACCTGCCTCAGACGGCTGCCGTATCCGCCGAGTTTAGCGCCGCGATAGAACCAGTAGAGCATGAATATCAACAGTGTTTGACATTGCATCGGGTTGGTCAGACTGTGTGCATGAAGAATCGTATTGCGGCTAAACAGCCATTCAAGCGGAAGGCCTTTCCTGCAACTGAAAAGATTCTGTTTACCGAGAAGAAGTTCAAGTGCCGTTTGCGCCGCGTCCTTGTAACCCATTTTCCGAAAACCTTTTGCCGGTACCGAATGCAACGCTTCTGCTATGTCTTTTATACAGAGTGATGTCTGTCTTCCAGTTGTTTGAATGAATCGCACGAGTTGCTGCAATGCCAATTCCACGGCTTCAGTCAAAATCTCGATACCGTAAATTAGACCGCAGATGCTTCGGAGAATCGACATGAACTCAAATACGAAGTCTGCCGGATTAATTCCCTGCGGCGGCGTCAAATCCAGCGAAACTTTTTGCAGGTCTATTCGCTTGAATTGCGGCAGGCCTGGAAATTCCGGCTTCGGGCTGATTATCGTGATATTCATTGTTGCACCCTCAGCAGTTCTTCGCAGAGATGAACGATAAAAAGAGTCTTGCCCGAACCCGTCGGGCCGATGACAAGCATGCCCGTAACCAAAGTATCGGGATTGATGGAAATTTTCACGCCGTCCATTTGTGTCAGAAGATAAAGCTCACCGGAGTTACTCAGCGACATCGGACAATATGGAATGTATGGATCCGCCAGCCTCATCGCGTTCTCGTTATGCGATTCGAGAATGAGTTTGAGCCGGGTAATAATCGATTCGTAAATTCGCGGGTTCCTCGACAGTGAAGCCTGCCGAAGAAGATTCTGAACGTCGCTACGATGTATCAGTGCTTTTTCCCGCAACTGCCGCTCAAGCTGGAAAAGCTCTTTCTTGTCGAGATTTTCTGAAGAATTGAAATTCATTTTTCAAAAATCCTTTTCGATAAATGGTGAGAAGAAAAATCCGAAAATATTTTTGACGCATTGCCTGCGTCGTTCTTTTTTAAGTTGAATGTTCAACTGTTCTTGGCAAGCAACACATAATTGCATCACCTGTCCGTTTGGAAGTTGTACCGGTTTTATATGGCGATTGCATCCTGTTCCCCGGCAAACATCGCATTGGGCTGATGAGTGAACATCGTAAAGCGACGCTAATTCAAACTGCTGGAGTGAGATATTTCCGGCTTCATATAGTGGAGCGGCTTCCATCTGACAGAATTTGCAGACCCCGCCGATATCTTCGAGTTTCGATACCCTTCTGCCGGAACCGACGATAAAACTCTGCTGTTGAGAAAATTCGATTCCATGCCCGTCAACCACCTTGACGGTCTTTCGGCTGCCGAATGCGGTGGACATTCCGAATATCCTCTGAATGGAAGCTTCAGTTTCCGAAAACTCGCCGGTGTTTTCGTATGTGAAATTATCCGGCTGGCTTTGTCCCTGCTGTGGCATGGGTATGTATGGCCGGTCTATCGGATACGTTTGCCTGCCGAACCATTTCTGTAATAAAGTTTTGATGCTCATATAAAATTCCTTTCCAAAAATCGGTGATGCGTTTGTTGCTTATCTTTGCTCTTTACTTTTCATTTCTTACTACAGGTACATTTGTATCATGAAAAATCGGATTAAAAAACTTCACGAATATTGAATGTGAAAAGATAAAATTCAGAGATTATTCAGAAGTGAAATGATATTATGAGTTGAAGAATGAAATGAAAGTCTGGAAATATATTTCTTATTCCTCGTCGGGTCTTATTCGCGAGTACAGAAAATATTTGTCGGCAAAATCTTCCTTGAGGCCTAATCCTGATTTCAGCCAGTTACCTAAAAGATATTCGCGGAATTTGCCGCCGGAAAATTTGTGAAGCTTCGTAAGTTGCTGTTCGATTTTATCGCTGGCCTGTTTTATGTCGGAAGTATTGTTTGCAACGTTGCCGATAAATTCTTTGCTCGGTACCCGCTTGCCGAGATTTTCCACAAGTATTTGCAGAATGTTGACCGCCGTCGGGCCTATGCTGGCCGATTTGTTTTTGGGCGAAATATGCGACGGCTGATTCATGTCGAGAAAGAAAAGATATTTTGTCTTGTCGCTTTTGAATTTGTCGATGTTACCGACGATATCCGTCTTGCCGTTGGTCCATATCCTGAAACGGTCGTTGCTGCAATCGGATATTACAGAACTCGGTGATGCGAAATCTTTTAAAACCGCTTCGCAGAATTTCGGAAGATGTTTTGTGAGACTGGCGGTCAATTCCTTCGTTGCCCCGAACGACGTTGCTATCTGCGAAATAAAATCGTTCATGGATTTGCCCGAAAGTTTTTTGCTCTGCATATTCAAAACGGTTGCATCTACCGTAGCGATTACTATCGGCGTAACGAGATTAAAAGATTGGCCTTGAGCGAAATACAGGTCGGACGGATTGGTGAGCTGCGAGTTGTTTGAGATTTTAGCCGTAGTACCCGCCTGAATCCTGCGGGCTATTTGTGGTGAAAGCATGTTCCAGAAGGTATCAAATAAGGCTATTTCGTCTTTATAAATATTTCCGACGAATTTTTCCGAAATTTTGCGAACAATATCCAATGATGGCTGGCAGTCAGAAGTCATTGTTTTCCTTACAGTTGCAACTGATTTATGTCGCCGGCTTTTCCATCACAGCAAGCCGTTCCGACAAATACGGGTGCGAATAACCGAAAAGGTTCTCGCCCCAGTAAAATTGTATTGAAACCAGCATCGAATGCCAGCGCGATTTTGATTGGGAAGCGTTATTTTCCGACGCTGTGGTATACGAAATCTGGGCTGCAAAGATTTTGACGAGAGCGTTTTTAATGGCGTTTTCATTATGCGTCGCCTCTATTGCGAATTTGTCGGCGTCGATTTCCTTGGCAGGCCAATCCAGAATCAGCGTCAGGTAATAGTTGGGGAACATCGCAAGTGATGAAAGAATTTTCAATAATTCGATTTTGAAAAGCCCTTGACGAATATGGCCTATTTCATGTGCCACGACGGCATTTAGTTCGTTGGGTTCAAGCAGATTGAGGGTGCCGGTGCTGATTTCAATGACGGGTTTTGCAAGAAGCGGAAGATATTTTAAACGAATAACAGCTTGCGATTTTGAAGTCAGATGAATTGCGGGTTTGCGTATTTTATATTGTTTGCAGATTGCCGTGATAAATTCGTCAAGGCTGTTGAGTTTAGGATTTGGGTAATGACGTAATAAACTTAATGTCAGCAGGCACGATTTGAAAATTCGTTTTAAAAAAGTTCCGAGCGTCATCAGGGTTATTGAACTGAAAATTAGTATGAACGCTCCGCTTACTATACAACCTGTTGTATATCCGAAAAGAATTTCGTTCGAGGCCAAAAGCCATGACCACAGATTCGCACTCTGTGGAATGACCAATGCCTTGCCGGTCAAAAAATAGCTTATACCGTCGATGCTGAAAATGCAGACCAACCAGTTGATTATTCCGCCCCAGAAATAATGCAGCCATATCAACGCCCGAAATCCAGTTGGGGTTTTCCATTTCCAAGCGTCGGGCATATACGGAACGGCTGGGCCTTGTTGAACTTCCTGCCCGACAACTTCGTTTTGCCATATTTTGTGGTTGTTTAAAAGCCGTCTGGTGGGTCTGATGATAAAGAAAACAAAGAATATCAGCCAGATGATAAAATTGAATACGCTGATGATAAACAGCATTATGCGGCGGTCAAGGTTTCGTTCCGCGTCCGTAGCATATTTGATGTTTTTTATGCAGTAGTCCGCACCCTCATAAAATGATTCACGCGTTTTTTGCCTGAGTTCGTCAGTCCGGCGAAAATATCCCCGCGTGGATAATTCCGTGAACGATGCCGGGGTTTGCTGCATGTACAATTTTTGTGGAAGAAGGACCTCAAAAGTAAAAAACAGCGGAATAATCGCCAGAAATGCAAGCAGCAGAAAATGCCACTGCCCCATATTTGCAATAACCCAGAACCGCCAGTTCCAGTGCGGGTTGAGCTTTTTCTGCTGTTCCGCCAGTATCATTATGGCTACAGGAATGCAGATAATACTCAAAATAGCCAAGCCGAAAAAGCCGCACGCAATATATCCGATGAGAAGAAGCATGAATACCTGAAAACATTCAGAAAGCAGTTTTGCCCGAATCGACGGATATACAGATCCGTCAGGCCGCAAAAGCAGTTCCATATCGAATGAATTATGCAAGAATTCCCAAAGAACATTTTCATGTTTTGCCAGTTTCGGCTGAAGACTGTTATCTTTCCACAAAAACATTATGATTGTGAAAATGGCAACCGATATTCCGATGAGAAACGGTTCCGGCGATATTTTGACGACAAGTTCCTTAATGTAAAAGACGCTTACCGCCAAGGCCGAAAACATTAGGACATGCAGGACGATATTGAAAAAAGCCCTCGGCGTATAATTGACCGTAACGATTGTGCCTTTGTCCAATGGCTGCAATTCTATTTTTGCGGAATAAAGACGGCTTTGTGCTTTGAGGTTGATACCGTCAGTTGATTTTGATGGTACTTTGGATATGGACATGCCGCAACCTTCAGTCCATTGTGTAGCGGCTGATTGAATTTGTGCTGCATCTGCTTTTATGACGGCTCGACCCATATTAGCTAGGGTGTAAGGTAGCTTAAAATGAAAAACAAAAAGATTTTTTCAATCTACCCCTACATGGCATGTTTTTACAATGTAAGAACATAAAAACATCGCAGTTGCAAAAATAACTCCTCCAGCTCCTCCTGCAATAGAAGCACCATATACATTAACTTCTAATGGATTGATGACAAAAAATATTGATAGGCCACCACCGATTATACCTAATAAAAAACAGAAACAAAGCGCCAAACGATGAAGGCTATAATGTTGGCGAACTATTTCTTTGTTAGCCTCATCTGAGGTGAATTTAGATAATTTGGCTACCCCCCTAACTTTTATATTGCCAATTCCATCTTGGTTAATTTGACTTCCAATATTCGTCATAATATTTCACTCCTTATTAGTTTCTGGTATAATTTTCATAAGTTTTTCCTTCTCCGACTACACATCTTGCGCCAAATGGATCACATATGACATTACCAAGCCGATAGGCTACCGGGATTTTTCTACAATCCCCTTTTGCAGTTGCATCAAGTAATACTTCACCCCAAATGTGCCTGACCGCATTTGAGTTATTTTGGCGTGAAATTCTTAAAAAGTCTTTTTCAACAGAAAATTCATATACCCATATATATTTGGGAAGGTGCATACTGTTATATGCCTCTATAGTTTTGGGAGAAAAATTACGACGTAACAGTGAATTTTTGAAATCACCCCCAGAAGTCAAAAATTTTCTCCACACTATCCATGCGTCCGTAATCTTGTCAAAATATTTTTCTAAATGGTCTCGGAATGGACCATATTCGTATGGAATACTAATTCCGTAGTTTCTTACCTCAGATGGCCCTACTAAAAATGCTCCATCAAAAAGATACTTTTCTTTTTTTGTTCCAATTTCAACTTGCAATGACGGAGGGCTTATATTGTTTGTAGGACGTAAGAAATTAATTCGATTAAAAGGACCATATGCATTATCATGAGCATAATATATATTGATTCCTGTACCAAGAATTTTATGTTTTCTTGCATTCTCTAAAGACAAAGCAAAAGGACAGGACAGAGGGCCTATATTGATGTCATTAGGTAAAGAATGACCAACTAGTGTTACGGCATGAGCTTCGTTTCTATTCGGATTGTGAATAAAAAGAATTACTGGTAAACCGCTTTCTATAAACGAGTAAATATCGCCTAAAATAGTCGCATAATTGGCCAAGGGTGTTAATTCTGATTTCAAGGCTGAATGAAATACTGAACACCCAGCTTGAGTTAAAAATTCTTCAAGCTTACGTGCTTCTATGCCCTCGCTTGAATCATAAGGATCAAATGGAATATTTTGTATATGATCTGAAGAATGAGGCACACGAGTTTTGTAGGAAATATCCAAAAATTGTGATGGTACAGCTCCAAGCCAATTTTCCATTGCATGAGTAGCAACCCATACGCTCGATGGACCACAATGTCCAAGATTACTTTCTTCTTGAACATATTGAGGCGAATCGATGAATATTTTAGTTGAAAAAATATGAGCTTTGACTTTTTCAGAACAAGTCAAGCATGGAGATCCATCCACCTCTCCGGGTAGTAATGAGACTTCGGGACAATCTCTTGATACTGTTTCCCCAGTTCGAATATCAAACTCAACAGATGCTCTCGCAACAGGCATTCCTATTGGTCTTAGTACACAGAAACCGCGGTATTGAAAAAAGGAGCCTTCAATATGATTTTTTTCTCCGGCATTAATAAATTTAAATTCTCCTTTAAAAAAACAATTTTTAAGTAATGATGGATCTATGTTTCCAGAAAAAAAATGAAAACGTCCGCAAGTTCTAATTGGTGCCGTAAAACTATTATTATATAGGTAACTATGAGACTTCAGAAATTCTAGATCAACATATGGATACTCCATAAAAGCAAATCCACGATACCGATTATAGATAATAGAAAATATGGAATACAAGGGCCTAAGATAATCATCCTCAATGTTCAATACTATATGTTCTAATGGATGACATAATTTTGCCAGACAGTTACGAGCAATATCTATCTCATTGTTTTTGAGACTAGAGAATACCGTAGCTA
>Ga0116170_10006505_pt1 | contig 10233 bp, 10 predicted proteins | sample AD_JPNHW1_MetaG_FD_89797 | JGI IMG/M metagenome (GOLD analysis project Ga0116170, IMG submission 89797) | Active sludge microbial communities of municipal wastewater-treating anaerobic digesters from Japan - AD_JPNHW1_MetaG | ecosystem: Engineered > Bioreactor > Anaerobic > Digestate | place...
GAAAGCGCATAAATGGTTAACCCGGCCTGGCTTTTGATCCCAGTTTTTTGGGTAATGTTCTTCCGGTGGCTGATAACGGTGTGAATACTGATATTGAGTTTATCGGCAATCTCCTTGTTCGACAACCCGTTAACCAACTGCTCAAGCACTTCGGTTTCCCGTTCCGAAAGAGGTTCCTGAGAAGAATTTTCCTCTCCGGCATCGGCTCCGGTCAAATGGTTGATCACCTGTACCATTTCATCAGGCTTATCGGTCACCCGGATCACTCCGTCGAAAAGAGCCAGCAATTCGTTGCTGAAAAAGCTATAAACCAATGCGACCCAGTGTGCCGGCAAGGTTTTCCGGATTGTTTTGTAAAGCCTTGCCCGGTTTTGGATCTGCGACGGATTGACAATAATCAGGTCGATTTCGTAATCAGAGACGGTAAGCGGCACTTCATCCAGATCGTCAATTTTGAATACCTGATAATGCTGCCCCGATTTCAATAACATATTCGACAATCCCTCGTAGACAATTTGGGAAGGTTCAATGATCGCTATGTTAATCCGCTTATTTTTCACGTTTGGCCTCCGCTTCGATCTTTTTTACCAACGGGATCAGGATGGTTTCTTCGATGATTGAATGCTGGTTCAGGTCAAACTCCAGTTCGAACAGGCTAACCAGCAATTTACGGCGCACAATCTGGTCGTCCATCAAAGGGATATATTTAAGCAGCAGATTCTTCAGTTCCGAAAGCTTCGATTCAATATCGGTATGGTGGTCGCGATAAACCGAAACAGAGTAACTTTCGCCACCCTCATTTCCTGCCGGAACATCGAGACCCAGTTTTTTACAGATTGCGGGGAAAGCCACCTGCTCTTCATAATCGAGATGCTCGGTCACCTCGCTGAAATATTCGTTAAAGAACTTACCAACCATCCTAACTTCCGCCAGATTATTCTTCTGGTACAACTGCTCAATGTATTCCCTGATCTCGGGATACTTGTCGTTTTTGTAATAATGATGGGTATTACTCAGAAACGAAATAATGGTTACCACATCTTCACGCGACAAATTACCGGTTCCCGAAGGGGTAAAACCGTTATACAAATTACAGAACAGGATAAAAAGGTCGGGATTCACCTGATGTTGCAGGCTCAACTGCTCCACCGTATAGTCGTGAACGACCAGCTCGCACCGGAAATGTTCGAGCAACATCATCAACGACGGATTTTCGGAAATCAGATCGGCCATCTTCATCCCGGGTTTCACAAAAGTTTTCTTGGTCTGATACATACGGCTTCTTTTCTTTCAACAAAAATAACACCTTTTATGGTTTAACGAGCTATCTCCAAATCCAAACCCTCCTCTATTCTACCACAATTCCATACGATTGGAGCAAGCCCGGAAGGCCAGCAAGGGAAAAGGTTGCCTTTTTCATCCGGTTTTGATTAGGATCGATAATGAAGTTTCTTGCCGTAGTAAAATCGACCTTTTCCAGAATGACCTGCTGAAATTGTGCTCTGAGAAGATCGCAACCAACAAATAGTGAACCGGTAAGATCACTTTCGACAAACTGAACCTCAACCATACTGCAACCAGTAAAAGGCGTTTGCTTCATTTTGAGACCCGAAAAACTGCAATAATCCAGAATCGATTGGTCGAACCGGACACGGAAAAGCAACGAATGACAATGATCGAACACCACCCCCATCAGTTTACACTGAACAAACCGGACATCACGCAAAGCCGTGTCGTTCAGTTTGGCCATGCTGAAATTACAATCTACAAACTGGCATTCGATAAACGCCACCCGGCTAAAAGCAGTTTCCGAAAAGTTGCAACCTTTGAATGTACACTGTTCATATTCCAAATCTTGCAGCTTAACCGAACTAAAATTTTCTTGTTCAATTCGTTCCTCAAAATGGCTGATCGTTCCCATACCAAATTATTTTATGACAAAGAATTTTTCTCTGGTTATCAAAAACTTAATCGTAAAACTCATTCCAAAGAGCACGATTGCGCCTCCTCAGAATAAATAACTGTGAAAAGTAACCCTTTTTCAATCACAAAAAGCATTACTCTTTTTAAAAAAGAGATATTTTTACGTTGCATTTGCACTATTTGAAACATTTTTGAGTCATATTTGCGAACTGTTTGAAATCAATCTTAAGCTGATATACCATGTTCAACAACAAAACCATTGTATATACCTCCGGAACGTTCGACATGTTTCATGTCAATCACTTAAAGATGATTAACTATGCCCGTGGGTTGGCCGACATGTTGATCGTTGGTGTAAGTACCGATGAATTGGTCTCTTCGTATAAAGCCCCTCCAATCATTCCTTTTACCGACCGGATTCAGATTATTGAGGCGTTAAAAGCAGTTGACATTGTGATACCCCAGCACACGCTCGACCATACCGAAATTGTGAAGAAGCTGCATATCGATGCGTTTGTGGTTGGCGACGATTGGTTCGGGAAATACGATTATCTCGAAGACCTTGGAGTAAAAGTTTTCTATTTCCCTTATGGTGATGGTGTTTCCTCTTCTTCGTTGAAAAAAACCATTCACGACACCTACGATAATGTTTTAAATGCTGAACAACAAACCAAACCGGAAAAAATAAAGAAAAGTGAATAAAACAGCTCTTGTTACCGGTGCAACGCAAGGCATTGGGAAAGCAATTGCCATGCGCCTTCTAAAGGAAGGTTGGTCAGTTATTGTTACTTATGCCTACGATCCCAAAGCAAACGAATCGTTGAATGATTTTAAGCGTATTGCTCCCGACCGGATTTCCTTGATCGAAGCCGATGCTTCAGATTTAAGCAGCATTGACCTGATCGACCATTTTCTGAATGAAAAAAACAGGACTCTCGATGCCGTTGTGCTGAATGCCGGCATTACCGACCGTTCAACGTTTGGATCGATTACTCCTGAAAACTGGAATAAAGTCTTTACCGTGAATGTTCACTATCCGGTTTTCCTACTACAGCAGATCAACAACCGGCTGAACGAAAATGGAAGCATTACTTTTACCGGCTCTCTGATGGGAATTCTGCCCCACTCGGTTTCGCTGGCCTATGGCGTGACCAAAGCGTCGGTACATGCTCTGATTAAAAACCTCGTTAAATTTTATGCCGAAAAGAGAATCCGGGTAAACGGAGTTGCCCCGGGTTTTGTCGATACCGAATGGCAAAAAAACAAACCTCAGGAAATACGCGATAACATCACCCGTAAAGTTGCCTTAGGGCGCTTTTGCTCTCCGGAAGAACTGACCGATGTATATCTGATGCTCATTAACAACAGCTATATGAACGGTGAAATTGTAGTCTGCGACGGAGGGTATAGTTACAAATAATTCAGAGCGTAAGTATGGAAACCAATAAACCAAAATCTACGATTACCTTTAAAGATTCTTTAAAATCATGGGATACGGAGAACTATCTTGACCGGTTCTTTTACCGCCCCGTAGGTTTTAAAATAGCAATGCTGTTAAGCAAAACACCAATTGTACCCAACACCGTCACGGTAATTTCCATTTTCTTTGGAGTTGGAGGGTGTTTACTGTTTTACCCCGACAACCTGTTAATCAACATGGTTGGTTTTGCCCTACTGGTTATGGCCAACATTTTGGATTGTGTCGATGGACAGTTATCGAGAATCACCGGCATCAAATCGGAAATAGGAAGAATCCTTGATGGTTTTTCAGGCGACTTATGGTTCCTGACGTTTTACATTGTCATCAGTCTCCGGTTGATCAACTTTGAAGGCTGGGGCTGGTGGACTTTCCTGATCGCTTTACTTTCAGGATTCTCTCATTTCACCCAGGCCGGAATGATCGACCACTATAAAACCCTGCACCTTCATTTTCTGAAAAATGGAAAAAATAGTGAATTTGAGAATTCAAAATCAATTCAGGCGCACTCTCGTTCCCTGACGTGGAAACAACCGGTGGCAAAAATATTTTTCCGGCTCTATTATATTTATACCCTGAATCAGGAATTCAAAACCCCGCAATTGCGAAAATACATGGAGTCTATGGATTCAAGGTATCCTGATGGCTATCCCGACAATCAGGTTGCCGCTTTCAGGAGCCGAAGTTTAAAATTGATGCCACTACTCGACTTTTTCACCTTCAACTCCCGTAGCATGGTGATGCTTGTTACGCTGATACTGAATCTGGAATGGCTCTATTTTGCCGTGGAAATACTGGTATTTAATCCATTACTGATCATTGCCATTATCAAACACGAAAAAATGTGCAAAGAGTTAAACCAATAACCTGCATTTGCAACTTTTAGGAACTTTTTTTACTTTTATCATCATTATAAAAGGTGTAGTTAAATTTTGATGCCATAAAACCAAAAACATTTTGAAAAGGTCAGTCATCGAAATAGAAGATATGGAACACTTGTCTCCCATGTTTAAAGGAGATAAGGGACATCGCCTGGCAAAGCTGGTGATGAAGATTTTTGCCATCGACCAGGTGAATGCCTTATATGAAAGGTGTTGTGAACATTCCGGATCCGACTTTGCCAACATGGCGCTGAAAGACCTTGGCGTCGATTACCTCATCGGGCATCTCGAACGATTACTTCCACTGAGGGAAGGCCCGTTTATCACGGTGTCGAACCATCCCTATGGAGGAATCGATGGGGTTATGCTGGTAGACCTGATGGCCGGCATTCGTTCCGATTACAAGCTCATGGCCAATCAGATGCTTGCGATGGTCAAAACGATGGAGGAAAATTTCATTTCGGTGAAACCCAAAGTGGGAAATGAAGCCATGAAGCCAACAACCGCCAATCTGAACGGCATACGCGAAACGCTGACCCGCTTACGCGACGGGCACCCGGTTGGATTCTTCCCAGCAGGAGCCGTTTCGATGTTTAAATTCAAAAACCTGCGGGTCATGGACCGTGAATGGCAGGAAAGCATCATCAAACTGATCCAGGCAGCCAAAGTTCCCATCGTTCCCATCCGTTTCTTTGATCAAAATTCATCGCTTTTCTATTTTCTGGAACTGATCAACTGGCGCATCCGACTGATCAGGATGCCGCGTGAACTCTTTAACAAAAACGGAAACCTCACCCGGCTGGCTATTGGCAATATTGTGACGGTTGAAGAACAGGCTAAATTTCCCGATGCCCATCAGTTGGGAGAGCACCTGCGAAAAATTATCTACGACATGCCCCTGCCCGACACTTTTGTTCTCCGCTCGCGGTTGCGAATCCCGGGAAAAGATGCCGAAAAGAAGGTGGCGTTGGGGTAAATCTTTTTCAAAAGAAAAGGCTGTCTTTTAAACAGCCTCCTCTCGTATTTCCTTACAACCGATCGTTAATGATTTTTACCCATCGTTCGGCCATCACAAGTTCGTCTTCGAGTTGCCGGTGATTGTCGACATGGAAGAATTCCAGAAACCGGTGCGTCTGACCCGAATCCTTGAAAATAATCCGGATTTCAATCCGCTCAATACCATTTAATGACTCCACACTTTTGGTAATTTTATTGATCTCCGCCTTTCGCACCGACGATAACGCAATCACCTCAACCGCCTCATCAAAATTTGCACCTTTTGCATAGAAGAGAGTCTTCGCTTGTTGATCGATCCCAATGCCATAGATCGTACAAATTTCATTCTCTGAAAGATGCACCTGATTCTTTTCAGCTGCAAGCTTAAACTTCTTCACCTGCATTTTTGCCTTCGATGCTCTGGCCCGCGATGCTATAACAATAGGGATAATAAATAGGGCAGCAACAACTACTGCTAAAATAATCATTGAATTTTCCATTATTTTAAATTGGATTGAATGAATAAGATTACATATCCACACTTCCGGCAGAATAAACCATCCAGTCCGGATCAATGGGACATGTAAAAACTAAAAAACACACATTTTCAACTGCTTAAATTGAAATAAAAGCATTTCGTTTTGATCATTCAATCCCATCTACCAGAAATAATGAAAAGGGAAAATAATATCAGGCTTCTTAAGCCCCGGTTCAATAACCTCGCAAAAAGAAGAATAACAGACTTCGGAATCGATCTTCCGGATCACAAAGTCAACTTTGTCGAAGCTCCAATTCGAAACAGAAATCTTTAATGGCTTATGACAGATCCTTTCAAGCTGAAGCTGAAAACTTCCCCGCTGTTCAAAACAGGAAAATGGGCACGGGTTCTGCTTGTCGATCTGGCTTTCCGTAGAAGAAGAATGATGGCTCTTTTCAACACCTTCAAATGCCAGGTTTGCCCGATAGAAATTGACATTTACTACCGTAAGCAGTGCAATTAAAAAGAATACCAAAAGCCGCTTCAATCCATTCATGGACCAAAGATAACAAGATTATTTTCTTCCAAAGGCAGAACCAATCAACTGCTGATCAATTATTCATCTTTTTTTAGCAAAAAGGCGGTGCCCAACAGGTAAGCCATGCACCCCAGAATAACCAGCAACGCTCCTGCCTGCCCCATTCGGTCGGCCATTACCCCCATGAGTAGCGGAAAAATAGCCCCTCCGGCAATTCCCATAACCATCAGCCCCGAAATTTCATTGGCCCTCGATGGAAGTTTCTGCATCGCGATGGAAAAAAGAATGGAAAAAACATTGGCAATGGTAAATCCGATTATGGCAACCATAACCAGAATCCCTACCGTATTTTTAAGCAGGATCATTGCAACCAGTCCGGCAACCGCAAAAAGCATGTTGATCCGGAAATATTTCTGAGCGGAGAATTTGGACAGAATTATAGCGCCAATCAGAGCCCCGGCTGTACGGGCCGCAAAATAGAGGCTGGTTCCAAGTCCTGCCTTTTCGAGAGCCATCCCGGCACGCTCCATCAGCAGTTTGGGTGTAACCGTGTTCATACCCACATCAACACCTACCACAAACAAAATCCCCAGGAAAAGGAACAAGATGGTTTTGTCGCCAAGCAAGGAGAAGGCCGCTCCAAAAGAGGTCGAACCCGACACCTCTTCCTCCTTCTCAACCGTGGTGAACCCAAGCCAGAGCAAAGACAATACCGTGATGATGGCGAAAAACAGGAACAACATTTTCCAGTTGCCAAGGGAGATCGCAGCAAATCCTGCCAGCACAGGCCCCAGAAAAGAAGCGATCGCTTTAATAAATTGCCCCAGTGTAAGGCTACTGGTCAGCTTATCGGCAGCAACCACATTCGATACCAGCGGGTTGAGCGAAACCTGCAACACCGTATTACCAATACCCAGCAAGGCAAAAGCAATCAGCACAACCACAAAACTATACGAAATGAATGGCAGGAGCAGGGCCACAAAAGTAATCATCATACTAAGCATTACGGTATTCTTTCGCCCCAGCTTGTTCATCAGAATCCCGGTTGGCACCGAAAAAACAGCAAACCAAAGGAAGACCATGGCCGGTAAGAGGTTCGACAACGTATCGCTCAGCCCAAAATCGTTTTTCACATAACTGGTCGATATTCCTACCACATCGACAAACCCCATGACAAAAAACCCGAATAACACGGGAAGCATATTTACAAATCCCTTTTTTGAAGACATATTATTATTCATTAACAATTTCGAAATCAATAACTATGACGCATCAACAGAAAACGAAATAGAATGTAAATCACATCCTGGGCAATATGGGTTTTATCTTTTCCCAATAAACCGGATCGATCATTCGGGCACTGCCAATAATTGCTGCATTCTCCTTCAAAGCCGAAAGTTTAATTACTGTATCGATCCCACTATGCTTCAGCGCTTCTTCAAACGAAGGGCCGAACAGATGGTAAGCCCCGGCAATATTTCCGCCAATAACCAGCACCCCGGCGCCAAATCTCTTCAACCACGGAGCAAAAAATTCACCCATATTATTTCCATACTCAATAAAGAGTGAGTTGGCGATTTCTGATTTGTGGGCTGCATCGGCAATTGATTTCACACCACCAACTTCCATACCGGTTTTTTCAAAATAACGTTTTACAAACCACCGGGTGGAGAAATAATCATCGGCAATTCCCTCACGATAAGGCAAGTGCCAGACGCACCCCAACTGAGGGACATCGTCGCCATCGACCACCGGAACCCCATCGCATACGAAAGCCGAACCAAAACCAGTGCCGAGGGTTATGGAAACACTGCGTAATGCATGAGAAGCGCTTCCGATCCATGCTTCACCGGCAGCAAAAGCCGACGCATCGTTCATAAACCGTAAAGGCACCGAAGACGGAAGCCCAAGCTTCACCCTCAATCCACTGGCCACATCAACGCCATTCAGGCTGTAATACTTTTCAACCTGTGCAAAACGGGCAATCCCCGTGTGGTATTCAAACGGGCCGGGCATACCAAAGCCAATCCCTGCCAACGTTTCACCCTTCATCTTTTCAATGGTTTCAAGAATCGCTTCCGACCATCCCGAAAGGATAGCATCCGACGATGCGTTGTTATCGATGGGAACCGTGCTGAAGCTTCCTTCAATCATCACTTGCGTATCCAGATCAACGGCGGCACATGAAAGATGGCTGCCACCAACATCAACCCCAATGGCATATTTTGACATTCAAAACCGATTTAGAATTAAACGGACTAAACTTAGCAAAAAAAACAGGTGAACCGGATATTCCATTTTATCCAAAACTGAGGGGATTATCACCCATTCTTTCTCTTTTCGATTTGGATAAAAAGATGAAAAATAAAGAATAACCTTTGATATCAGCCAATTTTCCTCTTCTGAAGAGCTTTTCGCCCCACGAAAAAGGAAACAAGTAAAATGACACCAAAAATCAGGATCCCAATAACCACTACATTATGGTACTTCAACGGCGATGGATCACCGACCACAATGTACCCCATCCAAAAATAAGGATGTGCCTTCAACGGATCGGCAGATGCCAGATGATCGAGTTTCGCTTTCCGGAGAGCTTCGGGCTTGGTATAGCCTTTAAACAGGTAACGATAAAAATTGAGCATCAACCGGGAACTCGATTTGTCTTCTACTTCCCAAAGGGTCATCACAATGGATGGACAGCCCGCATACAGGAAAGCCCGGGCCATGCTCATAACGCCTTCGCCGGCGCGCATCTGCCCCGAACCCGTATTACAGGCACTCAGTACAGCCAGCCGGGCATTCAGTTTCATGTTGTATATCTCCTGGGTATTCAGGTAGCCATCGTTCATCGTATCGGAAGAAGAAGTAAAAACCAGTTTCGAAAACATCGGGATCGAATCATTCATAATCGTATGCATCGCCAGATGCAAAATGTCATATTCACCGGCCTTCTTTTTAAAATACGACTCGGTCGCATCGGTCCCTGTTACAGCCAGGCTATTGGAATAGGTGGAAAGAAACTTCGCTTCATCGAATGCACCGGGCAAATGCCGCAAATAGACCTTTTCGATTTGCCGCTTCCGGTATGCCGCCTGATTGATGTTGATCTCTTCCCCCGGATAATCGGGTGCAAAAGCTAAAATATTTCCGGGAGCATGTTTCTTCCCTTTAAAAAAGCCAAAATGAAGCGTTGCCGAATAGGAATAAACCATATCATAATGCCAGACCAGATAATCGGGCACTGAAAATGAAATCCTTGTCGTATCAGGAATCGATTTCACCAGCACATCGAATGGCAGATAAGCCAGCTTCTCATCCGGGATAATGATGAGGCTCGAAACCGAACCATTCATGTTCAACGGTCCAATCAATTTGGAATAAAGATAGTTCGCCGACTTGACAAAACATTTAAAGTCAGACAAATTGGTCTCGCCAATATCGTGATTCGACAACTGATTTAAAAGAGTCTGGAGATTACGGATATATTCAAACGAAACCTTTTGCGAATAAACAGAATGGCCCTGGGATGTAAAGAACAGGAAATTGACAGATCCGGAATCAGTCTCGCTGGTTGGCTCATCAATAAAATATTCAACCAACGCCTGACCTTTTTTCAGCTTCGATTCAATCTCTTCGGAAGAAACCATATTCTGCTTGTATTTAAACGCATAATAATCGGGATAGTCCCTTTCGAAACGGAACATTAATTCATCGTGCTGTTTTTGCTGATCAAAAAGATTATCTTCTAAACTCTTCAGCAAGGAAGTATCGCGGTGAGAGCTGCTCTTTTCATTGAAGATCATCTGCTTCAGCGTGGTAAGCTGTATACTCAGCTCTTTTTCCTTCTTCTGCAGCGAATCGGGTACGCCTCCAAAATTCTGAGCCTGAATAGCATTCAACGAAGCCAGAAAGGTCGATGATTTCCCCGACTCAGAAAAGA
>Ga0116170_10006507_pt1 | contig 10232 bp, 4 predicted proteins | sample AD_JPNHW1_MetaG_FD_89797 | JGI IMG/M metagenome (GOLD analysis project Ga0116170, IMG submission 89797) | Active sludge microbial communities of municipal wastewater-treating anaerobic digesters from Japan - AD_JPNHW1_MetaG | ecosystem: Engineered > Bioreactor > Anaerobic > Digestate | place...
CCGGCATGGTTTGGCGTTTCATGGCCGCGTCCAACGCCTCGCCCAGGATTTCAACGTGGCCTTCGATGGGGAGTTCCATCAATTTGGGGTCGATTTGGGGCGGCCGGTAGTGTTCCTTTTCGGCGAGCTTCCCGTCCCGGACCCACAACCTGTGCCGGACATCGAGCCGACGCACGCCCTCCAACAACGAGCGGCCGCCCACCAGTCCGTTCATCATCAGGATCCCGACCAGGCCTCTGGCATCGAAGCTGGCCCTGAATCGGGGATGCGAGTAGAACAGGTCGATACTGGTTCCGATCAGCGTGACTCCCGATCCTTGCCAATAGTAGAGCGGAAGGATGCCCATGATGTCCACGCTCGCCGAAAGGCTGCCAGGACCTGTCACATCGATGGCCAGGTGGAATCCGCTCCAGGTCGCCGAGGGATTCCTCGCGAGCTGATCGCTGAGGTCCATGGCCGACAGCCTTCGCCCCGAATCGTCGATAGCCTCTCCGAAAAGGAGGGTTGAGCCGGAGCGGTCGCTCCGGGAACTGCGGGGGATGCGCTCGCCGATCGCCCAGACCGCGGCCCATCCATCGCCCTCCTGGTGGGAGGTCTCCATTCCATCCAGGGGAGCGATCCTGGACTCCGCTCGTTCGATGAAGGTGGCCCGGTCTGTGGGATTCCCATCGAGGACCACGACTACGTTCGGCATCGCGATGCTCCCGTTTGATGCTTCAGAGGTGTTTGGAGGACCAGGTCATGAATCCGACCAGCAGTTTCCGAGCGGATTCGGGCGTGCTGGTGTGGCCTCCTTCGGGTCCGGGAAGGATCGCATCCAGGGAGGAGCGGTCGAAGACCTGGGAAACCAGGTCGCGATGCGGTTCGGCGTTCCTGCGGACGGTGCGCCATGCCTCGCTGTTGAAGTCGTTCACCCGGTACCAGTAACGGGTCTCCTTCTTGAACAATCGACGTTTGATCCTGCCCAGGAATTGTCTGGCATGCTCCTCGCCAAGATCCCGGAGGGTGGGAGCGATGAACTGCGCCCGGTGCTCCAGCAGGTCGCTCCGGTCCAGCGGCGTCCTGCCCAGTTGAGGCAGGTAGTTCTTGACGAACCCCAGCTGGGTGGCGCGATGGGCGAGACTGCTGGCGGGGATGGTGGAGGCCACCTTGATCACCTGCCGATCGAGCACGGGAATGGTGGGCCAGGCGCCGAAGGCAAGACGCCATGCCGTTGCGCCGACGTGGAACCGTTCGCCGTGCGCGAGGTCGAAACGCCATGCCTGGTAGGATCCGAGCTCCCCGTAGCCGTGGTATTCGTCGCGGAGCTTTTCCATGGTGGAGTCGACCAAACCTCGATAGGGGCTGGCGAGAAGCCGGCGCGCCGCCTCCGGAGCGAAGCCCATGGGAGCCATGTTCTTCCAGAATCCGTCGAAGCTCATGCGGGGCGGGGAGGCGGTGTAGGCCCAATGGATCGTGGTGCCGCCCACCAGCGCATCGGCGATGATTCCAGTGGCGACGCGGTCCCCGAGTTCGGCGACCCTGGATTGAGTCCACCAGTCCCGGATCGTGTTGAAACCGTTGGCGAGGTGTTCGTAGTCCGAATGGACCTGGGCGTATCCCGGGTAGTCCGCGGCTAGCGGCTCTCCCGAGTTCTGGTCCAGGCCGAGGGCCCGGGCTGCGGCCTTGGCGCATCGCATTTCCAGATCCTGGTCCTTGCCGATGGTGAAGGCCCGGGGTTTGATCCCCGAGCTGACCAGAAGCCCGCCCACCATGCGGGAGTCCAGTCCTCCCGACAGCAACAGTCCGTACCGGGGACCCGGAGGTGCATGTCGGCGGGTGGCTTCGACAAGGGCTGTTTCCACGGCCAGCACATGTCCTTCCAAGGGGAGGTGCGCCAATTCCAGCCTGTCGGGGATCCGGAAAGCCTCGATCTCCCTGCCCTGGAGACGCTCGACGGACAGGTGGTTCCCTGGCTGGAGGCGCCGGACGCCTTCGAGAAGGGTCCGGCCACCGACCAGACCGTTGACGAGAAGAATTCCTACGAGTCCCTCGTGGTCGAGCTTCGAATCGAACAACGGGTGCTTGAGGAAAAACTCGGGACTCGTGGCGACGAGCACCACCCCTGAATCGATCCAGTAGTAGAGCGGGAAGAGACCCATCAGGTCCACTCCGGCCACGATGCCGCCTTGGGAATCGACGCTGGCGGCGAAATACAAACCGTCCCAGACCGTGGTGGGGGACTCCTTCCACGAGGATTCGATCCGCTCGGCGGACTGCCTTCGGCCGGATTCGTCGATCGCCTCGCCGATGACGATGGACAGGCTCCCTTTGCTGGAAGCGACCGAAAGGGGAGCGGAGGGTGCAACCGCCCAGACCGCCGCGCAATTGGGGCCGCGGGCGTTTCCCACCACCAGTCCTTGGAAGGGGGCGATGATCCTCTCGACGGATTCCATGTAGGATCGAAGGCGATCGGGGTTCGGGTCCAGTGCCAAAAGCAGGTTAGCCATCTGAGATCACCTATCCTGGTTCGGTGGAATCCACCGGTTCGTAGGAAGATTCGGTTTCCGTTTCCGCGATCGACGACCGTCGTCGGCTCCGGAAACCCCGCATCCTGTCCGTTCGGTGGTTCCGAAGGCGGGCGGGAAACATCCGTACCGGATCAGGGGGGGAATCCGACGGTTTGGGCGACGATCACCTTCTCCTTGGGATCCAGCTTCAATGCGGAATGGATGTGGTGCCGGTTGATGCTGGATCGCACGACGGCGTGCAATCCTTCCGCGGCGCAGAACAAATACACGTTCTGGGAGACCGCCCCCGCCGCGACGGTCGAATAGATCGCCCTCGATTCCTCGGCTTCCTTGGGGCCGATCTTCCGTTCGTCGGAGACCAGGATCAGGGTGAGAGGAGCATCCTTGACGAATTCCTGCATGCCCGTGAGGGCCCGGATGTCGGTGGTGCCCAGCCGTTCCAGGCTGTGGCGATTCGCGTCGTATCGGGAAATGCCCTGGGCGTCGGCGAGGTAGATGTCGATGTAACGCCAGTCGTAGGCGGATGGCGCCGTCCGGCCTCCAGTGGAGGGGCGATTCACTCCGTTGGCAGCCCAGAGGAGATTGGAAAGGGTCTGCAGGTCCAGCGGACGCTGGGCGAATTCCCGGTGGGTGGCCCGGTTCTGGAGGGCCTCCCGGAGCGAGACCTGGTTGAGGTTCGGCGGAGGGAGGGGATCGATCCTCGAGACCTCGAGCGGCCCGCCGAACCAGTTTCGGCTCTGCATTGTGGAAAAAGCTGTGTAGGCCAATCCCATGGTGAATGCGACCAGTCCGAGCCAGACCAGGAACTGCCGGGGCTTCTCCAGCCGTGCGGCATCCGTACGGGTCGCATCAGTCCCTGGATCCATTTTCATCTCCTGCTGGGATGTAGAGATTCCGAAGATGGAAATATAGGCACGATGCGCGGTGGACCGGAACCAGGTTTGACAGAAACTGACAAGCGAGTCCCATCCCCACGAGGGTTTTCCAGGCCGGGCAAGGGGATCGACTGGGTGGGGGGGCGGGACCGGGCCGGGGCCTCCGGCGATGGGGTCGGGGTCGGATGCGACCGGACGGGACGGCCTGGTTTCCAGGAGGAATATAGCGGACCCGACCACGACGGAGATCGAGAGGAGGACATGGGGCGATTCGGCGTTGCTGTAGAACGCATGGAGGAAGATGGATTTGGCGAGGCTGCCTGTGGTCTGTTGGAAATTGGAAAAGAGCCACAGGAAGGGAAGCATGGGAACGGTCGCAAGCAGGATCCAGGGCCTGGAGAACAGCGCCCGGATCCCTTGCCGGGAGCGGTGCGCCCTGGCGACGATCCAGGCGGCGAGCACCAAGACCCCTGCCGCCGAACTCAGGTGCCACATCGCCTTTCCCATCTGGAACGGCCCGGCGGGGGTCATGAACAGCGTCCGGTCCAGGACACCCATCCGGGTGAGGGGGGATGGATCGTGCGTGAACAGGTCCCATGCGAGGTGGGTCAAGCCGCCGATCATGGCGCCGCCCAGTGCGTTCCACGGCAGGAACCGCGAGAACGCTTCGGAATCCGTGGCCATTCCCGGCAATCGGCGGAACCGTTCGGTCACGAAGGTGTGGGCGAACCAGGCGAACACCAACGTCAATGGCACGACGAGGATCGCCAGACCTGGGATGGAATGGGTTGTTTCGCGTTCCAGAGACAAGAGCGGCCGAAGGAGGTCCGGAGCGACCGATCCGATCAGGAGCGCTTCGTTCCACCCACCCCCGGGACGCTTGCCCGAGAAAGGGATGATCGCAGCCGGATGGGCGAAAGTGAATGGCATGCGCTCAAACTACAAGTCGTTGGAGCGATTTGAATGCCCGCGCAGCCTGATGGGTTCGAGATGGGGCCGGTTTCCCTTTGACCCGGATCCTGATGGAGATTTCGAGATGCGCATGAAGGCGGTATTGCGATTCCCGGATCCCGTTTTCCATTCATGAAACAACAATGACCGGAATCTTGTTCCACTGGTCCTTGCTGGCAGGATACACCTTTGCTAGGTTAACCTTACCATGAAACTTCCCAGATTGCTTCACGTATTTTCGTTCTTGTTCCTTTTGTTGATCGGACTGCCGAGCCTGGCTGAGGCCAAGCCCTGGAAGAGCGCGGAAATGATCACCAAGGAGCAGTTCAAATACGGAGCTTTCGAAGCTCGTATCCGGGGAGCTCGTGGAAGTGGCGAGATCATGGCGTTTTTCCTCTACAAGTACGGTTCGGAAAACGCCGGTGCCGAGTGGCAGGAACAGGATTTCGAGCTATTCGGCAAGAACGGGGCGTTCCAGACCCAGGTCATGACACCCGGCGATCCCCGCACCGAAAATGTGCAGAACCATACCGTTCCCACTCCGGTCTGGGACCGCTACTACACCTACAGGATGGAGTGGACCCCCAACGAACTGAACTTCTACGTGGATGGCAAGCTGATCCGCAGCGAGACCGATCGTGCCATCTACGGAAAGCTGCTCGACCCTGCGCGGGCCGAACCGATGGCTCTGCGCATCAGCCTCTGGGCCGGCGATTTCCCCTGGTCCGGAGCCTTCGACTCCACCATGACCCCTGCCCACATCGACGTCAACTGGGCCCAGGTGTACGACTACACCCCCGGAGCGGGACCCGGAGGATCCAATTTCACCTCTCGCTGGCGGGATGAATTCAACTCCATCGACTACAGTCGGTGGTATTTCGCCAATTGGACCTTCGAATACGCCGTCAACGACTACTCGGCGGGCAACTATCGGACGAAGAACGGCTACTACCAGGCCTATCTCACCCGGTGGGAGAACGAGGGAAAGCAATTCGGCGACCCTATGGTGGACGACGGTCTGCTCATGCCCCCCACCGATCCTATCCAGGTCGGACCGCCCAAATTCCCCGCGGACCCGGTGACCCTGCCGGCGCGGATCTTCGCCAATGCTCCCACCGCCTACTACAACCAGACCCCCGGCAACTCCGGCGAGCCACTGTGCTCGGGGACCGACCTCGACGCCGAAGCGAGCGCCGACGACATCGGAGGGGGTTGCAATCTGGGGTGGTCCCAGGAAGGGAACTGGGAGGAATACACCATCGTGTCGCCGACCGATGCGATCTACGACATCTCCGCGCGCGTCGCCGATGGGGAGGGATTCTCCGCCAGCTTCCAGCTTCTGTTGGACGGCGCGCCCATTTCCGATCCCCTGGTGATTCCTGGGGTCTATTCCCAGTACCAGGCGTTCCAGAACCTGATGGTCCCCTCGGTCGCCATCGGCGCCGGTAGCCATACCTTGCGAGTGGTCCATCTTTCCCGCGGATTGAACCTGAAGAGCTTGAACATCGAAACGTCTCCCGCTTCACCCGCGCCGGAGAGCTACGTGCTGCCGGGAGCAGTCCTCGTTCCGGGAACGGCTCTGGCTCAGCAGTATTCGAACAGCTACGACCTCACTCCCGGGAATCTTTCCGGTGCGGGGCGCGCCGGGGATGTGGATCTGGAGAACACCACCGATCTCCACGGAGGACAAGCGGCGACGTCCACCGAGGTCGGCGAATGGGTGGAATATTCCGTGTATTCGGCCCAGGAACGAGATTACCTGTTGGCTCTGCGTCTCGCCTCCCAGGCCTCTCCCGCGAATGTCCGGGTTTCCATCGACGGGATCGCCCTCGCGGACCTCGCGGCAGCTCCAGGCCTGGGATCGCAGAACTACGCCACGGTGGAAATTCCCAGCAGGATCCATCTGACCACCGGATTCCACACAGTTCGTATGACCTTCCTGGATGCCGGAGTCAATTTCCATTGGTTTTCCCTCCTTCCTGCACCGGCCTTGCCGTCGGTTCCTGGAAAAGTCACCGGACTTTCGGCCGTTCCCGGAGATGGATCGGTGAACGTTTCGTGGAGCCCTGTCGTTTCCGCGACCGCTTACAAGGTGTATCGCATCCTCGGTGGGAATCCTGAACTCCGGGCGACCTTGGCCACGAACGCCTTCCTCGACGAGGGGTTGGCCAATGGATACGACTATTCCTACTACATCGTGGCCACCAACGAGGGTGGCGAAGGGGCTTCCTCCGACACGGTGATCGCCACACCGGTATTCGTTCCGGCCGATGCGCCGACCTCCCTGGCTGCCGTCTCGGGAGATTCCCAGGTCGCCCTGAGCTGGACCCCGGGAGCGAACAACACCTCCTTCGTGGTCTACCGAAGCGTCGACAACCTTAACTTCATTCCTCTGGCCACGCCCAACTCGGCTTCCTACCTGGATGCGGCGGCGATCAACGGAACCACCTACTGGTACGCGGTCGCCGGAGTTTCCGGAGGTCGAACCAGTTCCATGACCGATGCCGTCCAGGCGACGCCGCGAGGGGAAGCACCTGCCAAGGTGGTCGGTCTGGCCGCTCGTGCCGGTGATGGAAAGATCGTCCTTTCCTGGACCGCTTCCGCGGGAGCGACGTCGTATCTCGTCGCTCGAGGCGATGTCGTCACCTCCACCACCAGTTCCTCCTTCCAGGACGAGGCCGTGGTGAACGCACAGAGCTACACCTATACGGTCGTGGCCTCCAACACGTGGGGTAACGCGGTGCCTTCCGATCCCGTCTCGGCAACTCCTTCGGCCGCTCCCCAGCCGCAGTTCAGCCTCTCCTCCGGCTCCTACGTGGGTGCCAGGTCGGTGGCGATCAGCGCGTCGGGTGCCGATTCGATCCTCTACAGCATCGACGGTGGATCCACCTGGGTGCGGTATTCGGGCGAACTGTCGATCTCATCGAGCACCACCATCGCGGCGATCTCCCACCTCGATCTTGCCACCTCCACGGCATCCGCCGACTACGTGATCCAACCCGTGCCCGCTCCGGCATTCGCACCCGCCTCCGGAACCTACACGGGTGCCCAATCGGTTTCGATCTCCGCCGCTGGTACCGATTCCATCCAGTACTCATTGGATGGACAGGCCTGGATCCGCTACAACGGACCGATTTCTGTCACCAGTTCGGGTGCGTTCCAAGCTCGTTCGTTCGTCGGAACCATCGCTTCTTCGATCGTCGGTGCGACCTACACCATCGGCTATCCTCCGGCGGCGGTGGTCGGCTTGAGCGGGCTCGGAGGGAACGGATCGGCCTCCCTTTCCTGGGCCGCCTCCTCCGGAGCGACCTCCTACAAGGTCTATCGCGGAGGCGTCCTGGTTTCGACAACGACCACCTCCAACCTCAACGAGACCGGCTTGGTCAACGGAACGGTGTACAGCTACTCCGTGGTTGCCTCCAACACCTTTGGAGATGCGACTCCTTCGCCATTGGCCCTGGTCACACCCAAGGCCGCTCCCGTCGTACAGTTCAGCCTCGCCGCCGGAACATACACCGGAGTCCAGACCCTCGCGCTGACCGCTGTCGGGGCCGATTCCATCCAGTATTCCTTCGATGGCACCACCTGGTCGAGGTATTCGACACCCTTGACCCTGTCTGCGAGCAGGACCGTCCACGCCCGCTCCCACCTCGGCTTGGCGTCCGCCTCCGGATCCGCCACCTACACCATCGGGAGTGTCCCCGCGCAGGTGACCGGACTCGTCGCAACGGCCGGCAACGCTTCGGTGACGCTCAACTGGTCGCCGGCTTCGGGAGCCACATCCTACAAGGTCTATCGGGGAGCGCTCCTCGTGACGACCACCACGACGGCAACCACCTTCCGGGAAACCGGACTGGTCAACGGCACGGTCTACAGCTACACGGTGGTCGCGTCGAACACCTTCGGCAACGCTCCCGCTTCCGCCTCCGTGACCGCGACTCCCACGGCTCCGGTCGCTTCGGTCAAGGTCCAGTACTTCGCCGCTTCCACGGCCAGCTCCACCAACACGCTCGCCCCCAGGTTCCGGTTGGTCAATACAGGAGCGGCATCGGTGAACCTGTCGGAGATCACCGTCCGGTACTGGTACACCAACGAAGGAGCCAAGCCGCAGAGCTACACCTGCGACTGGGCCCAGATCGGCTCCAGCAACCTGGTTTCGACGTTCCGGACGGTTTCTGGCAAGGTCAACGCCGACACCTATCTGGAGCTCGGTTTCAAAACCACCGCCGGGAGCCTGGCCGCCGGAGCCACCACCGGCGAAATCCAGAATCGCATCTACAAATCGGACTGGTCCAACTACACCCAGACAAACGACGCGTCCTTCGATGCGACCAAGACCGCCTACACGGACTGGAACCGGGTCACGGTCTACCGCAACGGCGTGTTGATCTGGGGTGTGGAACCCTAGGTCCCCTCCGGTTTTTCCTGTGAAACGCGTTCCGGCTGCGCCGGGACGCGTTTCTTTTTCCGGTTCGGGGCGGTAGGCCGATTCGCTAGCGGATCAGCGAGAGAAACCGGTCCGCGATGGCACTCCAGGCGAAGTTGGTGTCGTGGAAAGTCCGGGCGCTGGCGCCAAGCATTTCCCTACGCTGGTGGTCTCCGACCAGATCGGCCACGAGTCGGGCGAATTCCTCCTCGTTCCCCGCCTGGAGAAAGGCCTTGTCGGCCGCTGCGCGGAAGAGATCGTCGCTGGAGGCTCCGATGGTCGTGATGCAGGGCAGCCCGTGCCCGAGGCCCGCCAGAAGACTTCCTCGCCGGGAGGAAGCCCCGTCGGAAATGGGGCTCAGGAACAGATCGCAGCACGAAAGGGCCTTGCTGACCGCTTCGGCATCCAGGATGCCGAGATCCACCAGGGGAGAGCCCATCAGCCTCTCCTTCACTTCTTGCTGGTTGGGACCGATGCGGAGCACCCTGTGTTCGATTCCCGAGGCCTGCAGGTGTCTGGAAGCCGCCACGATCCACTCGAAGAGACGGCTGGGATGGGTCCCACCGAACACTCCCAGGACGGGAATCCCCTCGGGGAGTCCAAGTTGGAGGCGGTGGGTGGCCCGATCGGTGGCGACGGGCGGGATGTTCGATCCGACGGCGAGGGTTTCCACCCGGGCCTTTGGAAACCAATGACGGTAGGTGCGGGTCCAAGGTTCCACCGAGAACATGCATAGATCGGAGGTCCGACCGACCTGGGTGAAGATGATCCGCTGCCAAAATCGCATGGCGGCTCCTTTCGCCCCGGGTTGGTCGGTGTAGGTCTCGTGGAACATGGTGGCGATCTTCAGACCACGCCGTTTCCAGATGGAGAGGGCGGGTGCCAACCAAGGGTTGAAGCCGTAGCGGCCGTAGGCGAAATTGGTGTATTGGAAGAAGATCGACTCGCCTTTCCGGAACCCCTCGCTCCGGGCGAGACGGACCAGGGAACGGGAGGACCGGAAGTCGAAATCGACCCGGTGCGCCAGCGGCGACAGCGCGGCTGGCGGATCCGTCTGTCCGCAATGGACCGAAACCTCCGTCCTGAGGGCGAGCGCCTGCCCCAGCAGATGGGAGTGGTCACCGACTCCGCAGACCTTCGGTGGGGCGGAGGGAGCGATCAGATGGATTTTCTCGGGCATGTTCTTCCTGGGATCCGGCACGTGCCGTTTTGTTCGAAGCAAGGTGAAAGGAAACAATTCTGCAGTAAACTATCCTTTCCGCGCTATGCTGTTTCATCCGAGCGAGGGTACGCCGGTCTTCCGGGCGATCACCGTTTTTCTGGAAGGGGAGCGATGGACGGCTCCGTTCTGATCGCCAGTTGCCCGACCGGTGCTGGATCCGGGGGATTGGGACAGCATCTGTCAAAGGTCCGGGAGGACTACGCCTCCGAAGGGCGCGTGGTCCGGCTTTCCTGCCTGGGCGGCGGAGA
>Ga0116170_10006510_pt1 | contig 10227 bp, 8 predicted proteins | sample AD_JPNHW1_MetaG_FD_89797 | JGI IMG/M metagenome (GOLD analysis project Ga0116170, IMG submission 89797) | Active sludge microbial communities of municipal wastewater-treating anaerobic digesters from Japan - AD_JPNHW1_MetaG | ecosystem: Engineered > Bioreactor > Anaerobic > Digestate | place...
AACTAGCCTTAGCCAATATGGAAAAAAAATACTTCTGCCGTATTTTTTTATTTATATAATATTCAGTAAAAATAAAACACTACAGCTGCAATCTCGTTATTTTAACTTATTTCGTGACATTTTATTAGTACAAATATTTTTATCCTTTCTTAAATTATTGCTTTTTGGCTTTGGTGAGTCAATTGTTGGCTCTATTTCATTTGTAGGGGGGGGGGTCGCAGCCATAATTCCACTTCTTGGGCTGCTATTATTTTATTCAAAATCAAATCAAAAATTGACGCAGAATGATTGGATGTTTATTTGGGCGCTTCTAGTAATATCGCTTGCAAGTAATAAAAGAGCGCCTGTTTTCATTATGCCTTTGTTGATTTTTGGACTGCATGTATATGTCAAACGGACAAGAAATGTAATATCTTTCATAAAATATGCACCAATTTACATGCTTCTTATATATTTAGGAGTTCGTACGAATCCAAGTCTGAACCAGCAAGGCTCACGATGGGGTGGTTTTGATCTTAACTATGTTATTCAATATGCCCGTGATTATACATTCGGAAATGAAAAAATTCGCTATCAGAATGAAGACATTGGATATGGGCGTGGAGGGGCGTTAATTACAATATTCTCAAAGAATGTATATAGAGTACCAACTGAGAACATAATCTTTGGACACGGCATAACAGAAATCCTAAAGTCCTATGATGAATTTGATTCTAGTAAATATAAATTGGTAGGTAAATCAGCACTTAGTGGTGCTTACGCGAAAATTGTTTCCTTAGGTATACTTGGTTTGTTACTGCACATAATATTTGGTATATATCTTATTTCTGAAATTAATGATTTAAGATTGAGGATCGTTCTTTTAGTTCTTTTCTTATGGGATTTGCTATTTTACAGCGGAGTTATGCTAGGGAACACTGTTATGTATGTATTTACAATATATTATATTAGGCTGACTACTTTAATAGAACTAAGGAACAGAATGTCATGAAGCGTATTCTGATAGTAAAGCCCGTGATGACAATTTCTAGATATCATTTTTCAAGAACAATCGAATTGTCTAAGTATTTTCAGGTCACGTGGCTTATTCATCATTATCTGCACAAAGGCGATGTAAGTGGGTATAACCTGCATAATCATTTAATTGTTCAATTAGGAGAAAGGCCCAGGGCAAATAACTTTTTAGCGAATAATCTATATCTTTTTTCTTTCTATTTTAAAGCTTTAAAAGAGATAACCAGCAGCAAATATGACCTAATATTAGTTCATTCGGAACGCTTGTGCTTTTTGTTGCCACTGCTAAATAAAAAAAGTAATTTTGTTTTAATGTTATTTACTGCATCGGTGAGTGGCTCAAAAATTAGAAGATACTTTGGCAATATGGAAGAGAGAATTAATACAGTTCTCTTCAAGAAAATTTTAGTTGCTTCAGACTGGATGACTGAAATTTATAACTTGCGTAAAAAAATTGTCCTTGCTACAAAATGGGGTGATACAAGAATCTCAACAAATGAGAAGATCTTCAATGAAATTAAAATGATTTATCTAGGTACATTAAGTAATAGGAATTTACATGAAACAGTCGAAGGATTGGGTATTTTTATTAGAGATAATTGTCAACATTCCATTGTATCTTATGACATTATTGGCACAGGCAAACAGGAATATATAGATATGATTAATGCTAAAATTAATGAGTATAATTTAAATAATATTGTCAGAGTCCATGGATTTTTAAATGATGATGATATAAAACCATTTTTTAATAAATGTAATTTGGGGGTTGCTTATGTGCCGATAACTGAATACTATACAAATGTTGTTGCAACAAAGCTTTATGAATATCTATTATCAGGTATGGCTGTTATTGCAACTGCTACAAATGAAAATGCCAAAATAGTAAATAAAAACAATGGTGTATTAATTCAAGATAATCCAGAATCTTTTTGTGTAGGATTGAAAAATATTGTAAATAAAATGCCATCTTTATCTTCCAATAGAATATTTGTTGAAAGTAATAATAAGACCATAGAGTTTTGTGTTAAAAATTATGTGGTCCCTGTATTTAATAAATTTATAAATTCATAAAAAAGCTATTAATCCACTGAATAATCAATCTTTGTGAAAGTATAAACAAATGTTACAGAAATTTGTTGCGTCATTATTAATAAATCTAAAGCATCGAGGGCTTCGTTTAAAAGTCAATGAGCTGGAAAAATCTGAATTTTGGACACCTATTGTAATTAATGAGTTTCAAAATAGAAAGTTAAGGAATTTAATTATTCATGCTTATAACCAAGTACCTTACTACAAATTTATTTTTGAATCTCAGCGTTTAAAGCCGTCAGACATTCAAACGGTAAATGATTTATATAAAATACCAATTCTTGAAAAAGATACAATTCAGAAGAACCAGCCCTCAATGATCTCATTAAACCACAAGAGCTATTATACGAGAACAACAACTGGTTCGACAGGGGTCCCCTTATGTATTAAATATGATTATAATAATAAATTGATAGAAATCGCATTAATGCAAAGATTCATACGATCCATTGGAAAGGAATTGGGAGCGAAGGAGATTAATCTTTGGGGTAGGCCAGACAGAAGTTTTTCTGCTGAAGTTAACAGAGTTATGAAAAAACTAATTTATAATATTGACACTATAAATGCATATAATTTAACAGAAGAAAAGATATATGATATTTTACATCAATTAACATTGAATCCCAACATACATTTACGGGGCTTTACTAATGTCATTTACCTTCTTGCGTGCAAATTACAGGAAATAGGAACAAAGATAAACGTTGATGCAGTCAGTGTAACAGCTGAAAAATTACTTCGATCACAAAGAGAAGTTATCGAAAATTATTTAACAAAAAATTTATATGATCAGTATGGTTGTGGGGAAGTAAATAGTATTGCTTTTGAGTGCTGCAAACATGAAGGTTTGCATCACGCATTTGAACACTCAATTTTAGAATTAACAAATAAGAATGAGCAAAATGATTCTGAATCAGGGGAAGCTGTAATTACTAATTTGGATAATTTTTTAATGCCTTTAATACGATACCGAAATGGGGATTTAATTACTTTAGCCAAACACAAATGTTCTTGTGGCCGTAGTAGCAAATTGATTAAAAGTATTGATGGAAGATTATATGATTTTATCGAGGGTGCCAATGGAAGGAAAATTCATAGTGCCTTCCTTGATCATATTCTTGTCGATGCAAATATCTTATTTAAATACAACGTTAAAGAAATCCGAATCATTCAAACTAACCTCGATCAAATAAATATTCAATATGTAGCGAATGAAATAATACCTGAAGATGAATTTAACGAAATTAAACATGAAATAAACAGACATCTAGGACACATGAAGACCACTATTACCAAAAAATGTAAAATATCAGAATCAATAAATGGTAAAAGAAAATTTGTTGTTCCTTATAGTGATTTCATAAGTAATAAAAACATTCTATGAACGTACTTTTCGTTTGCAGTGGAAATTCTAAAAACGGGATCAGCCCAATTATCCAAAACCAAGCTGAATCATTAAAGCAAATCGGTTGTATTATTGACTTTTATACCATTAATGGGCGAGGCTTATTAGGGTATTTGGCCAATGTCCCTAAACTGAAAAGAATAATCCAGAAGAAAAAGATATTAGTGCATGCTCATTATTCTTTTTCTGCCCTGGTTGCCACACTAGCAGGCGCGAAACCATTGGTAGTGTCTCTTATGGGGAGTGATCTTCATATGCAACGATGGTATAAATGGTTGTTACGTAAATTTTCAAAATCTTGTTGGGATATAACAATTGTCAAATCGAAAGGGATGAAAGATTCCTTTGAATTGGATGACGTGATAGTTATCCCGAATGGTGTTGATCTTACACGCTTTACTGTATCTGATAAAAAAGTTGCTCGTTGTCGGCTTGGATGGTCCGCAGAAAAAACTCACTTATTATTCGCAGCCGATCCGTGTCGATATGAGAAAAACTATAATTTGGCCGTTAATGCATTGAAAATATTAGATGATCCTAATATCGAATTACATTTCCTTGATAATGTAGAACCTGTATTAATGCCACTTTTGTATGGGGCAAGTGACATAGTTTTGCTATGTAGTTTTCGGGAAGGGTCGCCTAATGTAATTAAAGAGGCCCTGGCCTGTAATTGCCTAATTGTTTCAACCGATGTTGGCGATGTTCGTTGGGTTTTTGGTAATACTGAAGGTTGTTATATCGCCTCATTTGATCCGCATGAATTTGCAGCAAAGATCAAGATGGCAATTAGTTTCCTTCATGAAAAAGGCAGGACTGAGGGAAGGCAGAGAATCTTGCAGTTAGGATTGGACGCTGTGTCAATAGCGAAAAGAATAAGTCAAGTTTACACAATAGCAGCAGGAAGTAATTTAAATCACACATAAGCTGGGTATCAAAGAACCTAGTTCTATGGTAGACAGATGATGAGCTATTTTTGTAGTAACACGACTCCATCTGAAACAGCATTTCTATTTCACTGTTTTAAACGGATTAACCCCTTTCTTATTTGCACTACAACTGTTGAAAATCGGTGAAATTTTCTCAACTAGACGAAAAACATTTTCAAATATGGGATGATTTCGTAGCTAATCATCCACATGGAAATATTTTTCAAAATCATTATTTTTATCTTATTAATTCTAACTTGCCAAACGTTAGGCCATTTGCTTACGGCGTCTTTGCCGGTAATGAATTAATGGCATTATCAGTTGGTGTTATTTATAGTAATTTTGTATTCCCACTTAAGTTTTTCACGAAAAGAGCGATCATTATAGGTGGACCCCTTATCCATAATGATGATGATGATGTTCTCGACTTTTTTCTTCGCGAATTGTCTGGAAAGTTAAAGAAAAAATCTATTTATATCCAATTTAGAAATTTGTGGGATATTAAAAATAAACAATCGATTTATTATAAGAATAATTATATCTACGAAGAGCATCTTGATATTATTCATAATTTGACTTTAAGCAAAGATGAGATTTTGCGAAAAATAAGTAAAAATAAGCGTGGCAATATTAATAAATCCACCAACAAGGGCACTCAGTTCAAAGAAATAACAAAAATTGATGAATTTAGAATTGCGACTGACCTTATTAAACGGACCTATAAAAAAGTGGGACTTCCTTGTCCAGATTCAAATTATTTTATAAATGCTTTTATATTACTGTATTCAAGTGGCCTTCTTCGGACATTTTCTGCTATTTTCAATAATCAAATAATTGGTGTTAGACTCGAACTGTGCTACAAAGATTTAGTTTATGATTGGTACGCTGGAGCTGACGAATTTTCTAAAGACAAATATCCTAATGATTTTTTACCTTTTAATATTTTACTTTGGGCTAAAGAAAATGGTTTTAAAAAATTTGATTTTGGTGGAGCAGGCAAGCCAGGCATCCCTTATGGAGTGAGAGATCATAAATTAAAATTTGGCGGCGAATTGGTTGAATATGGAAGATTTGAAAAAAAGAATATGCTGTTTTTCTACATTCTTGGAAAATCTGCTTATAAAATGAGTCAGTTATTAAAAAGATAAAATAATATGAAAGGTTTTTTTAAAAAAGTACTAAAAGCTCTCTTTCCCTTAATTCCTTTTCTATCATTAAGAATTTTAGCATTAAAAATATGTGGATACTCTATCGGTAGAAATGTATATATACCTTCATCATTAGTTATATCAGATCTTAAGACAAGGACCAAGAATTTAATAATAAAAGATCGTGTATCTATTGGTCCAAATGTTTTAATAATCACTGATTCTTCACCAAATAATTCTCGATTAAAAAAAATATTTCCTTTATTATCCAAAACAGTTATAATTGAAGAAGATGTCTGGATCGGCGCCAATGTCACTATTCTACCTGGAGTAATAATTGAGAAATGTTCAGTCATTGGGGCTGGCTCTATCGTTACAAAGGATGTTCCCCCGTTCTCTGTAGTTATTGGCAATCCAGCAAGAATTATCCGAACTATCAATGAAAATGAAATTTAATCTAGTCCCACGCTTCTTATACCTTTTGAAGCCAAAAGAATATTTACGCCTCTTCTATACAATGTTTAAAAATGAGCCTATTGTTAATTCTAGCTTTATCATTAATTCTTATTTTGTCAATCAAGCTAGAACTGCTTTGAGGTTATTGCTCTCATCTGTTTCGGATAAAAAATTAAAGGTTGGCGTACAGGTTTTTACTTGTTATACAGTTTTCCAAGCTATTAAAAACGCAGGACATGAGATTATATTTCTTGATATTGATAATAATTATGCACTTGATGCTGAATGCTTAAATAAGCAGATAAAGAATTTAGATGTACTAATCATTACTCATACCTTTGGATTTATTGATAAAATTGTAGAGGCATCTTATTTACCTAAAAATTTGATCATTATTGAAGATTGCGCTCATTCGTTTGGCTCAACTTATATGGGTATAGAAACCGGAAAAATATTTGATGCAGCAATTTATTCTTTTGGTCTGGGTAAATGGCCGCCAATCGGAACTGGTGGTTTAGCGATTGTCAATTGTCATTCAAAATTTCCATTACTCTTATCAAACATGGCCAAATTAAAACATCGTGCGATGCCAATACACTTCGACATATTCTTATTACTAATAGAGTCAGTTGTATTAAGTCCGATATTTTATTCAGTATTTGCTATGATTGTTAATGTACTGTCTAAAAATAAGATTGATTTTATTGGAAAATATAAATTTAATGAATTTGTTGGAGATAAAGCTATATTGATCTGGATTTCAAAAAACATCGCGAGAATTAATAAACTTCTTGAGATCAGCCGATCGAATACTTCACTTCTCAGATCATTAATACCTGCATTGAGTTACCCATCATTTGATAGCTCAATTACTTGTCCCAATCATTATATTTTTCCAATAATGCATGAGCTAAGGGATGAAATATTCGATGATTTAAAAAAAAATGGAATTACAGCAGGAAAGCATTTCCAGGGCTCAATTGAATGGGCTAAAAGATTTGGATATTCTGAAGGAAGCTGCCCTAATGCTGAAAGAATAGTAAAAAATATATTGACTCTGCCTGTTCATCCTGGTGTGAAAAAAAACTCGATTGAAAAAATTGCTTCTATCGTGAACCAATATTGTTAATATTATGAAGACAATTTTATTTCAGCTAAATCATCCAGCTCATTACCATCTATTTAAGAATCCGATAAATATTTTAAAAGAATCTGGACATAATATCATTATTTCTATTAAGCATAAAGATATTTTAATGGATTTGCTTGATGGAACACACTACTATATAATCTCGGATTCTTACCGGAAAAACGATTTTTTTTCAATAGCTGCGTCAGTTGCCAAAAGGGATATAGCTTTATTTAAATTAATAAAAAAAGTTAAACCTGATCTAATGGTTGGAACTTCTCCAGAAATTGGTCAAATTAGCAAAGCGACAAGTACTCCAGCAATTTTTTTTGGCGAAGATGATGTATTGATTTCAAAGACTATGTTTATTGGCGCGTTAACGTGTTATCCACTTTTTAGATCCATTGTTTCGCCTGAAGGATGTAATAATAGTATTTGGAATTCAAAAACTGTGTTTTATAAAGGATTTCAAAAACTTTCATATTTACATCCTAATTGGTTCAAACCTGATATTAGAAGAGTGCTAAGCGTCAAAGATAATCCTTATTTTATAATAAGATTATCCAAATTGGGGGCTTATCATGATATTAATGCTGAAGGTATAACAGATCAATTAGCAATAACTTTAATAAAAATTCTTCGCGGCTATGGCCAGATACTAATTACCAGCGAAAGAGATTTGCCGAGGGAATTAGAGGAGTATCGTTTTAGTGGGAATATACATGATATCCACCATTACTTGGCTTTTGCAGATTTGTATATTGGTGATAGCCAAAGTATGGCAGTAGAAGCCGCTATATTGGGTACTCCTGGGATTCGTTATAATAATTTCATTGGTAAGATAAGCGTATTAGAAGAATTGGAAAAAAAATATCAACTAGGTTTTGGAATTAAATCAAATAGTGAAGAAGCGCTTATCGATAAAGTGCGTTCTATATTAAATAATTCTAACATTCGCAGTATTTATAGAGAGCGAAGGAACAAACTACTAGCCGATAAAATAGATGTTGCCTCATTTTTTGCATGGTTGATTGGCAACTATCCTAATAGCATTAAGGAATTTAATGAGAATCCATCTATCCAATCGCAATTTCAATAATTTTTGGTATTCTATTAAGATTTGTTATCTTTATATTATAGTTATTTTCACTGCTGTCCAAAATAAATTGAAAATTGCATTTGGTTCAATGAAAAAACAGTAAGTTATAGCTTTAGTTTGGCATTTTTTATTTGAGGTTCCCTTAATGCTGTCCAAAATATCAGAAGGCAAAACTCTCTTGGACGGCTTTTGATGGCGCCGGTGGACTGAAATAGGGATGGTTCACCCAACTCCACAAATCTTTATAAGTCAGTAAGTTCATTCTCAGCATAGCCACCAGGTTTGACAAGGACCATTTTATTACTGATTTTGCTTTCAGATATTTTAAAACCAGAATAGCGATTAATGCTGTCCAAATTTGAATCATGACCGCATTGAATGAGGTTCCGACAAAGGTCTTGATGCGTAGATTTTGTTTTAAGGCTTTGAAAAAAAGTTCTATCTGCCACCGGTCTTTATAAATGGCCGCAATCGTTGCGGCGGCGAGTTTAAAATTGTTGGTGATAAAACTAAATTGTTCCTCGGTCTCTGGATCTTGATAAATGACCAGCCGTAATGAACAGGGACATTTCTTTCTGGAATAAAAACCCTTCAGATGAATGATCAGATCTTTTACCACATGGCTTCTGGTTGGAATTGGATTTTGTTGCGTCACTGTATAAGCTGCATTTGACTTTAGACGTGTGACAAAATAGATGCCGTCTTTGATCCAGGTGGCCCAAGTGGTATAATCGATGAGGCCACGGTCAAAGACAATAATTGTACCGGGGTCCAGGGCTAATTTCTGTAATATCTTCACCTCATGGACCTTGGCAGCGGTCACATTGACAAATTGCGGTAAATAACCAGCATGATCCAGAAGTAAATGCAGTTTGATAGCGCCTTTGGTTCTCCGATATTTGGCCCAGTCAAACAGACTGAGGCATAGTGCGATCAGGGTCGCATCAAAGCTGAGAAGTTTGTTCTTGAAGCGAAATTTGTGCTTTCCACCAAACTGGCTTTGACAAAGGGAAAGCATATGAAAAAACAATTTTTCATAGAGCTGCCACGGGCGATGTTCATTAGCATAGGCCAAGGTGGATCGGCTGGGCGCTTTCTTCATCCCCAGATGGACCATTTTGCCCAATGAAGTGGCCAAGCCTCCGCAGATCTCCCGCAAAGAATGGGCTTGTCCCAGTTGGCAGAAAATCATGGCAACAAACTGATCCCAGCAACTAAAACCTTTTATCCTTTTGGCTGAATGCGTTTCCTGTACAAAAGCCTCAAATTTTAACCTTGGAAAAAGAGATAGAATTTGACCAAAAATGCTATTATATTTATTCATGAGACAAGTCCTCCGTTGATTGTTTTTCTTTCCTGATAAAAAGAAAATACGGAGACTTGTCTCTTTTTGCTATATGATTTTATTTCCTATTTTGGACAAGAGTGAGTTATTTTAACGATGAATATTATCTTCACATTAACGTCTTTCTTTAAATCAAATTGCGATAGACAGGCTCTTTTTTAAATTGTAGGTGACTTAATTTATTATTTTGATTTCACATTGCAGACATATTTGTATCTGCTTTCCACACTCTCTCCTCGTCTTTTTTGTCGCTTTGTAGATTATTGCACCACGCCTACTGAGAAGGCTGTACTTCTCCGTCATGATGTCGACAAGAGCCCGCTTCATTCTGTACGCTTTGCGAACATACAGCATAGTTTAGGCATTCGGGGGACATATTATTTCCGTATCGTACCTGAAAGCTTTCAGCCAAAGGCAATTGAGGTGATTGCTGGTCTTGGGCATGAAATCGGCTACCATTATGAGGATGTCGCCCTTACGGCGGCAGCCATGAAGGTAGGAAAAGAGCATATGAAGGATCCGGAAAGTTTTTTAAAGAAGTTGATCGAAGAATCTATCGAAAGCTTTGCTTTCAATTTAGCATTCCTTAGAAAGTATGCAGATATTAAAA
>Ga0116170_10006511_pt1 | contig 10226 bp, 10 predicted proteins | sample AD_JPNHW1_MetaG_FD_89797 | JGI IMG/M metagenome (GOLD analysis project Ga0116170, IMG submission 89797) | Active sludge microbial communities of municipal wastewater-treating anaerobic digesters from Japan - AD_JPNHW1_MetaG | ecosystem: Engineered > Bioreactor > Anaerobic > Digestate | place...
CATGGCCCTTGGCGTCGCCATCAACTTCATCGGCGCCTCCCTCCTCTCGACGTTCGGCCAGGGCAAGCTCGGCTACAACCTCCTCATCGTCGTGATCACGCGCGAACTCGGCCCCCTCCTCACGGCGTTCATCGTCATCGCCCGTTCCGGCACGGCGATAGCCACCGAGATAGGCGGCATGGTCGTAAACCACGAGATCGAGGCCTACGTCTCCGTGGGCGTCAATCCCATCTCCTACCTCGCGGCGCCGCGCTGCCTCGGCGTGGTCATCTCGATGATCGTCCTCAACATCTATTTCAATGCCTTCGGCCTCCTCGGCTCCCTCGCGGTCATGCAGGTCATCCATCCCGTGGGGATGGACGACTATTTCCGGAACCTCTTCTCGGTGCTGACCGCCACCGACCTCTTCCTCGGTCTCCTCAAGAGCTTCGTGTTCGGCATCATCATCTCGACGGTATCGCTTTATCGCGGTTTCTCGGTGGAGAATGCGAGCACGGAGATCCCGGTGGCCGGCATCAAGGCCGTCGGCTCCTGTTTCCTCCTCTGTGTCCTGGCGGACGCGGCGATTACCGCGATACAGTACGTGTGACCTATGGCAGCAGTGATCGAGCTTGTGCATGTGGACGTGTCAGGGAAAGGCAATCCCATCCTCAGGGACCTCTCCCTCGCCATCGAGGAGGGAGAGACCGTCGTCTTCATGGGATCCGCCGGGTCGGGGAAATCGACCCTCCTCAAGGCCGCGGCCGGACTCCTCGTGCCCGACCAGGGGCGGGTCCTCTTCCGCGGCAAGGACCTCGCGCGCCTTTCGCGGGACGAGGAGCAGGAATTCCGCGCGATGAGCGCCTTCGTATTCCAGGACGCAGCGCTCTGGTCGAACCAGAGCATCCTCGAGAACCTCGCGCTTCCGTTGCGACTCCACCGGCATTCGATCACCGGGGCAGAGCTGGAGCGCAGCGCGAGGAAGGCCCTCGAGATGGCGGGCTTCGAGGGCGATCCCAGGGATCGGCCTGCCGTCCTCTCCATGGGAGAGCGGCGTCTCGTGGGGCTCGCGAGGGCCCTCGTGCTCGATCCCGAGCTTGTCTTCCTGGACGAGCCGACGGCCTACCTCGACGAGACGGCGACCGGCCGAATCTTCGAGGTCCTGGCCCAGCTACGGGCGCACGGCAAAACCCTCGTCGTCGTGTCCGCAAGTTCGTCCTTCGTGTCGAGGTCGGCGGATCGGCTCGGCATCGTGCGTGACGGTTCCCTCGTGGCCTACGGCAGCTACGAGGAGGCGGTGGAATGGAGCGACGTGAGCCTGCGCGCCGTGACAGGAAGGCTCCGGCCTCGCCAGGAGGCATGGCTAGAACCCGAGGAGGATGGACGGTGAGATTCCACATCAAGTACGCGGACCGGGTGGTTGGCGCCTTCATCGTCCTCGCCGCCCTGCTGCTCTGCGCGAGTGTCTTTGTCATCGGAGCCAACCAGCGGTGGTTCGCTCGCGACTACCGCTTTTCAACGCGTTTCGATTCCGCCTCGGGCCTCTCGGTCGGCATGCCCCTCCAGATGAAGGGCTTCCAGGTCGGCAAGGTCACGAAGCTCAGCCTGAACGGCGAGAACCTCGTCGATGTGGATTTCGTGATATACGACACCTATTACGACAAGGCGAGGGAAGGCTCCATCGTGGAGCTCGTTACCTCGCCCATCGGACTTGGCACCCAGTTCCTTTTCCATGCGGGTAGAGGCCGGGGCCAGGTGGCCGAGGGCTCCTTCATGCCCACGGCGGGTTCCGAGGAGGGGAAGCGCCTCATCGAGGAAGGACTCGTGGACATGCCGCCGAAGGATGATACCATCACCAAGCTCCTCGCGAGCATCGGGCCTCTCATGGACAACGCGAACAAGGCCATCGTTACCCTGAACCGGACCCTGAACGATGCGGACCAGGCCATCGTCGGCAAGGGAACAGGGCCGCTATCCGACATCCTCACGAAGGGGTCGGCCCTCGTTTCGAACGCCGACAGCGTGGTAACCAACGTGGGCGGCAAGGCCGACGATGTCCTCGTGCGCGCCCGGGAACTCGAGGCGCAGCTGACGAAGGTCACCGACAACCTCGTTGCCCTGAGCGATGCGTTGCGCGACCCGACTGGACTCGTCCCGCGCCTCCTCGACGCCAAGGGCTCGATCAAGACGGTGCTCGACGACCAGAACGCCCTGTACAACGGCGTCATGGCGACCATCGCCTCCGCGCAGGCGAGCATCAGGAACATCCAGTCAATGACGGCTTCGCTCAACGCGGAGATGCCGACCGTAGCGGCCACGCTCGCGGAAACGCAGGCGACGATCCGCAAGGCCCAGGACGTGCTCGAGAGCCTCAGGAACAATCCCCTCCTCAAGGGAGGGATCCCGCAGGCGGTGGACCAGGGCGAGCTCTACCAGGGTATGCGCGATGCGGAATTCTGAGGAGGTGGCCACGATGATCCAGAACGGGAACCCTGCAGGCGTGGCCGGGCGCCGGGCGCCTTGCCATCTCGCCCATCGCATCGTCGCGCCGCGTATCCTCGCCTCGCGTATCCTCGCGATGGGCCTGGCGTCCCTCATCGCCGTCTCCTGCTCCACGGCGCCGAAAAGCACCGCGGTCTACGATGTGCGGAACAAGGCGGCGGAGTTCGTGAAGCTCGGCGATTCCTTCATGTCGCGCAACATCTACGACCAGGCGGCGAAGTATTACGAGGAAGCCCTCGAGGCTGACCAGTCCATAGACTATGTCGAGGGCGTGGCGCGTTGCCATGTATCCATCGGCCGGGCCTGGCTCGCTGCCGGCGATCCGGGCAAGGCCGAGCGCGAATTCCGGGACGGCCTCGAGTACGGGCGAATGGCAGCCTCGCCTGGCGCGCAGGCCCTCGCGACGGCGGGCCTTGGCGAAGTGGCCTGGGCCCGCGGAGACCGCGAGGGCGCCCTCAGGCTTTTCGAGCAGGCAGTCGCCCTCGCCGGCAAGGACCAGGCCGCGCTCGCCATAGCCCTCCATGACGAGGCGACGGCGAAAGCCGGCCTCGGACGCGGAGCGGAGGCTGAGGACGACCTCGAGCGAGCGGCCTCGATCAACGCCAAGGCGGGGCGCTGGAGCGAGGTGGGCTCGAACCGCTACGTCCTCGCCTCGATACTCTCGAAGGCAGGCCGCTACGAGGAGGCCCTGGCCCAGGCCGGGCTCGCGCTCGAGGCGGACCGCAAGGTCGAGAACGGCCCGGGCATGGCCAAGGACCTCGCGGCCCTCGCGACGATCTCGCAGAAGATGGAGCGCAGGCAGGAGGCCTTCGACTACTGGCGGAGGTCCTTCGACACGGCCCTCGCGTCGAACATGCCCGAGGACGTGCGCAAGGCCCTCGTCTCCCTCGTGGCCCTCGCGGGGGAGCTTGGCAGGAGCGACGACGCGGCGCGTTATGCGGCCTTGCTAGCGAAGCTGGAAGCGGGCATGGGCACGGCGCCAGCGACGCCAGCGACGTCGGCCACGGGCGTCGTCCCCGGCGCCGGGAAGTAGCGCTGTCTCAGTCCGGCCCGATGGTGGTCCCGGTGAATGCCTCACCTGCGAGAATGTGCCTCAGGTTGTCGAGGTCCCTGCCCGAGGCGCAGATGACCTTGAGGCCGAGTTCCGCGGCCTTTTTCGTCGCGATGGGATCGAAGGGAAGGTTCTTGCCGGGCACCCATTCATCGCCGACGATCCTGCGGAAATCCGCCCAGTCGATGCTGTCGATGGGCTTCGCTTCGGGATCGAGGCGAGGGTCGGCGGTATAGACCTTGGCGATGTTGGATAGGTTCAGCACCTCGTCCGCGCCGAAGCGCTCGGCGAGGAGGACGGCGTCGTAGTCCGTGGACCAGCCCGGCTTCCATCCCGAGGCCACGAGGATACGGCCCATGAAGAGCTCCACCGAGGTGGGGTCGGTGACGACGTCCTGGGGGCAAAGATGCCCGAACATCGCCTTGACGAGCTGGGCGTTGAGCCGCGTGGCCATGATGCCTATCCAGTCCTGGGCCTCGGGCTCCGCGACGGCGCCGGCCGATTCCGACACGCTGCGATAGGCCTTCTGCCACTCGCGGGCGGGGCCGCCGCCGCCCACCACGAAGATGAGCCTGCGTTCCGGGGCTGCATCGAGGTAGGTGACGACGAGCTCCCTGAACGATGCGAGGAAGGAGGGATCCGGCCCCTCCGGCGCAACGATGGAACCGCCGAGTGAAAGTACCTTGGTCATGGTCTGCCTCCGGTTGGTGAACTTGGCGGGACGGGTTGTCCGCCTTCGGTCGCGGGCTGTCCGCCTTCGGGCGCGCCTTGTCCGCCGGGCGGCGGGGCAGGCTGTGCGCCTTCGGGCATCGTCAGGAAGTGGGAATCCTTGTGCGGGAGAGGGGCGCTGAAAAGGCCGGAGCTTCCGTCGTCCCTTTGCCTGAAGAGTTTCTGGGCGTAGTGGAAGGCGCCGATCCGCCTGTCCAGGACGGCTTTCTCGCCCTCGAAACGCCGGAAGAAATCGCCCACCGTGAAGCCGCGCCTGAGCTCGCGGGCCTCGATGCCCGTGCCCTGGACGGCCTCGCGTATCTCGTCCATGCGCGAATAGACGCGCTCGAAGAGGAAGAGGTCGTGGCGCAGGTCCTTGAGGGTGTCGAGGATGTCCTTTTTCTGCCTTATGAGAGCTGGATCACGGAGCGAGAATTTCCGGCCCTTGCGATCGTCGTCGATCCAGGCCTTGAGTACCGCGCTCGACTGGAGCTTGCCGAACAGCGACTGGAAACCGGAGGAGAGTTCGGAATACCGCTTTTCGTAGGCGATGATGATCCTCATCGGATCGGCGAGGAAGGCGTCGCGCTCGGCCTTGGCCCAACGCTGCCCATAATCCCCCAGCTCACCGGGCTTCACGTCGAGGAAGCGGGGCCTTCCGGCGCCGCGCTTTTCGAGCGCCTTGCCCGCGGCCACGGCCGTCACTTCGCCCGAGTCGTCCTCGCAGCTCACTTCGCCATCGGAACAGGTTACGAGGACGGCGTCGTTGACCGAGGTGGCGACTTCGAACTCGGTGCCCCTCACTCCGGCTATGGCAGAGGCGGTCTGGACCTGCATGGAGGGGCTGCCGACGATCTTCTTCACCCTGGCGCCAATCGAGCCCGAGATGAGGTCGACGACAGTGTGTGGCTCGCCCTTGATGAGGTCGAGGTCTATGTAGGCCGTCGTGTTGGCGCTGATTGTCAGGCTGCCTGAAAAGCCCGAGGCCTTGTCGAGGGTGATGACGAGGCGGCTGTTGGCCGTGGTCTTGACGAGGTCTCCCGAATGGATGGGCGAGCCGAAATCGAGGGCGGCCGGGTCGTTCCCGTCCCTCGAGAAGCTCGCGCTACCCTCGATGTATTCAACCTGTCCGACTGCGGCCGGCTCGAGGCCCCAGGCGCAGGCCGCGCTTATCATGATCGCTAATGCGGCGATGAATCCCTTCACTACCATCTCCTTGCCTGCCCAGTATAGCGTGGCGCGGCACGGCTGCGAAGGTGGCGGAAAGGAGAGGACGCGGGCTTGATGGTGGGCGGATGGCCTGGCGGCGGCCGGCTCCGGTGGCCCCGGCGGCGCTCCTTTCGAGCGTCCGCCGGGGAGCCTTGGCCGGTCATGGCCGTATGGCCGCGTCGGATCGAGCCAGAGCTATAGCTTGAGGCCGATGAACCAACGGGTGTAGGCCGTGAAAGCTTCGCCGAAGCAGCTGCCCGACCAGGAGAAACCGGTCTTGAGGATGTCCGGAACCATGGGCCAGTCCTCGAGGTCGAAATCCATCGTCAGGCCCGCGACGAGCTCGAGCTTGCCTGTCATGGGCAGGCCGGCGCGGATCCTGAGCTCGGGATAGGGCGAGACGACGCCGATTAGGGAGGTGTCGCAATCCCAGAAGAGGCGGCCGAAGGCGTCAAGGTCGGGGCCGATCTCCTGGGCCGCCACGGCTTCCAGGTCGAGGTGGAGGTCGTCGTTCCGGCCGAAGCGGCTGCCGATGCCAAGGGAGCCCACGAGCCTGTCCGAGGAGTTGAAGAGGTCGGGCGCGGGCAGGCCGAGGCCGATCACCGTGTAGAGGTGGCGTGAGCCGTTCTGCCACCATCCCCAGACATAACCGGTCTGCGGCTCGAAGCTGGCTCCGGGGCCATTCACGCCATAGCGCGCGATGTTGATGAGGCCGAGCTGGAAGCCGTCAACCTCGTCGGCGATGTTGACGAGGCCGATCTGTACGCCACGTACCCTGTCCGCCGCGTTGAAGACGCCAGCGGCCTGGGCTCCATCGACGTCATCCGCGATATTGAAGACGCCGGCTCCCTGGAAGCCGTGGATATCGCCTGAGATGTTGAAGACGCCTGCGCCCTGGCCGCCATGGACATCGTCGGAAATGTTGAAGACTCCGGCTCCCTGGAAGCCGTGGATCTCACCCGAGATGTTGAAGACTCCGGCTCCCTGGACGCCCCAGACATCGCGGGAAATGTTGAAGACTCCCGCGCCCATGAAGCCATGGACGTCCCGGGCCATGCCTCCTATGGCGGCTCCAGAGAACATCACGTCGTAGTAGCCGAAGGGAAAGGAGATCATCGGCACGAAGGAGATGATGAAGGGGCAGAAGCCATCCGAATCCGAAAGGAGGCCGGGTTGGGTTGTTCCTGCGATGAAGAAGGGAGGAAAGGGTTCTGGGGACGGTGGCGGGTAGACCTGGGCGAAGCCCACGGACCCAAGGACGGACAGAACCAGAACGGAAAGGACGATACGCGTAAATCTCATAAAGCTCTCCCCGATGGGCGAGAATCATGCCTCCGCTACGGGAGCGCATAGCAAAGAAGATAGCGCGCATTTCGAAAGAAACAAAATGGCTCCGACGGCATTTCATGAGTATCCTTGTCACATGGATAAGCTAGCCGGAAAGACCGAAGACGCCGCGGCGCAGGCAAAGACTCTTGTCGTCACCGGGGCCACACGGGGATTGGGACGTCTCATAGCGGAAGGCGCAGCCCTGCGCGGAGCGAAGGTCGTTCTCGCCTGTCGTGATCCTGCCCGAGGGGCCGAGGCCCGCGATGCCATCGCACTGGCCGCCGCCCGGGCGGCCGCCGATGCTGGCGTCGAAGTTCAGCCGCCCGAGCTCCTTGTCCTCGACCTCGCCTCGCTCGATTCGGTGCGCAGGGCTGCCGGGGAGGCCAGGGACCGCTTCCCGAGGATCGACGTCCTCGTCAACAATGCGGGCACCTTCTCGAGGAGCTACTCCGAATCGAAGGATGGCTTCGAGCTCTCCATGGCCACCAACTTCCTCGGCCCCTTCCTCTTCACGCGACTCCTCCTCCCCTCGATGGCTCCGGCCGGACGCATCGTCAACCTCTCCTCGGACGCCTATTCCTGGGGCAGGGCTTCGCTCGACAAGCCTGCCCATGGCGGAGCCTGGTCGGGCTTCATGAACTATGCCGCCTCCAAGCGGGCCATCCTGCAGTTCACCCTGGCACTCGCGGCGAGGGAGGCGAGACGAGGCCCTGAGGGCCTGCGCGTGAATGCCCTCCATCCCGGCGTCGTGCGCACGGAGATCATGAGGATCAGGACCTGGTATGGCTTCCTCGTCGACCTCATCCTCGCGCCTTTCTTCCAGCCGCCGGACGAGGGCGTCGGCATGATACTCGACCTGGCGTTGTCGGAGTCCTTCGCGGATGCGAACGGGGGCTACTACCGCAAGGGGAGGCGCGAAACGCCGCGCAGATCCGTCATCGAGGCCGGCCACCTCGAGGCGCTCTGGGAAGAGAGTTCCCGCCTCGTCGGCCTGGAACCCTGATCCCGGATCTCGACAGGCCGAGGCGAGCCGCGCTAGCATCGAGCCCATGTCCATCCTCCATCCCTTCCGGAAGGCGAGGCGCAGGAAGATCCTGGCCACCCGGCCCATACCCGACGAACTCTGGAACTGGGCACTGGCCGAGCACCGCATCTTCCGCGACCTCGACGAGGCGGAGCGGGCGAAGTTGCGCGAGCTCGCCACCGTCTTCCTCGGCGAGAAGACCTTCGATCCCGTGGGCGGTCTCGAGCTCGGCGACGAGACGAGGGTTTCGGTAGCGGCCCAGGCCGTCCTCCCTCTCCTCGGCCTCGAGGCGGGCCTCGACTGGTACGACGACTGGAGCACGATCATCGTGACCGAGAAGGAATACGGGGTGAAGAAGCGCGACGTGGACGAGGCCGGCGTCGTCCACGAGTACGACGACGAGTTCGCGGGCGAGGCCTTCGAGCTCGGGCCCGTGGCCCTCTCTGCCGTCGACATCGAGGCCTCGGGCTGGGGAGACGGCTACAACGTGGTCATCCACGAGATGGCCCACAAGCTCGACGGGCGCAACGGGGCCTACGACGGCTCGCCGCCCCTCAGGGCGGGCATGTCGGCCGGCGACTGGCAGGCCGCCTTCTCGGCCGCATACGAGGACCTCAAGGCCCGTCTCTCCTCTCCTGAACGGAAGAAGCCGCGGCGGGGCCGCCTCAAGCGCTCGGGTGCGCCGCGCATCGATCCCTACGCCGCGGAGAGCCCCGACGAGTTCTTCGCGGTGGCCTGCGAGTATTTCTTCGAGCGGCCCGATCTCCTCGTCTCCGAGTATCCCGACGTGTATTCGCAATTGGTGCTTTTTTTCGGACGCGATCCGAGGGGAGGGCGGGCATGAACGATGGCGGCCTCTCCTGGCGGCAGAAGTCCGTCGTGCCTGGCATCCTCCTCGCCGTCGACCTCGTGACGAAATACCTGGCCTTCTTCGCCTTCCGGGGCGGCGGTTTCCTGCCCATCGGCGCAGGCATCGGCGGAGATCCCCGGCCTCTCGTCGTTTTTGGCTTTCTGGCCAACGATACGGGTTCCAATGCCCTGGCTGACCAGGTGGGCGCAGGCTCGTCCGTCCTTCTCATCCTGTTCTCGGCCTGCTATGCCCTCATCGCGGCGGCGGCCGTCCTCCTCAACCGGCGCGGCGCGCCCCGATGGGCGAGGGGGCTCTCGTATGCGGGTATAGTCCTCGCCTGGGCCTTCGTGGCGGAGCGTCTGGCCCTGGCTTCGCCACCTCCAGGCCTGGTCCTCGGACCATGGCTGGTTTCGCTCATCCGTTTCGCGGGCGGACTCCTCTTCGGCTTCACCTTCCTCGCCTTGACGAAGGAGGCAGGCTACGCGCGCATCTGGGGCCTCTACGTGGCGGGCGGGCTCGGCAATTTTCTCTGCATCCTCCTGCCACCCTTCGCCGTCATCGACTTCATCAACCTCCCCAGGATCCCGGCGGCGGCCAACCTCTACTTCAACTTCGCCGATCTCTACGTCGTGGCCTTCTGGGCGGCGCTTCTTTTGTGGACAATCATACGGCGCATAACGCGCTCGACGCGAAGGCGGCGCCTGCGCGTCGCCGATGTGCCGGCAACCGATATCGAGGAGACGGAACTATGAGCAGCGACCTGATCGACAAGCTGTATACCCTGCCCGGCATCATCATCGGGCTGACGCTGCACGAGTACGCGCACGCCTGGACGGCCTTCAGGCTCGGCGACACGACGGCCAAGGAGGAAGGGCGCCTCACGCTGAACCCGCTCAGGCACATCGACCCGATCGGCTTCATCTTCCTCCTTGTGGCAGGCTTCGGCTGGGCCAAGCCGGTGCATTTCGACCGCGAACGGCTTGCGCACAAACGGCGCGACGAGAACCTCATAGCCCTTGCGGGCCCTGCGGCCAACCTCGTTGTCGGCTTCCTCTTCGCCGTCCTCCTGCGCCTGCTCGTGCCCGTGCTGGGCGGGGGCGCCGGAGCCTCGATACTCCAGGACCTGATCATCTATACCGTTTACATTAATTACGGCCTTTTCATCTTCAACCTGATCCCGATACCGCCCCTCGATGGCTCGCATCCCTTCTTCTCGGCCCTGAGGCTCAAGCCCGAGACGGAGGCGGCCATCGTGCGCTATGGCTCGATCGGCCTGCTTGTCGTGATCCTCCTCGGCAATTTCACCAACGTCGATCTCCTGCCCATCGGCAAGCTCGTGCGCGCCATGTTCATCGGGACTCTGCGCCTCCTCGGCCTCTCGTGAGGCCGGCGGCGCCGGACCGCGGCCAGCCGGCGCCCACGGCCGGTCAGGCGGTCTTGCGCTTCGCGAGGAGGAGCCCCGAACCGCCGACGATGAGGGCGATGCCGGCGAGCATGAGGGGCGGGATGGACTCTCGTAGGACGAGGAGGGCGAGAACGGGCGCGAGGGCCGGCTTGATGAAGAAGACGATGGA
>Ga0116170_10006514_pt1 | contig 10221 bp, 11 predicted proteins | sample AD_JPNHW1_MetaG_FD_89797 | JGI IMG/M metagenome (GOLD analysis project Ga0116170, IMG submission 89797) | Active sludge microbial communities of municipal wastewater-treating anaerobic digesters from Japan - AD_JPNHW1_MetaG | ecosystem: Engineered > Bioreactor > Anaerobic > Digestate | place...
ATCAGCGTGGAAAGCAGGAAATGGACTTGGTCTTCGAGTTTTTCGGGGCGAAGCATGGCGTTCCTCAGGAATCCACTATACCGGGCAGGGCTCCGCCCCGGGTCATGGCGGGGTCACGATTGATCGTTGGCGCCCCCTTCACAACATGCGCTGCAGCACCTCGTAGCTGCGAGCACCGTTCAGTTCGCGCAGCAAGCGATCCCGCAGTAGCAGGGTGATGCGGCGGGCGGTGTCGTCGCCTTCGGGATCCGGCGCGTTCTCCACGGGCAGGGTGCGAAGCAGCCGCAGATGCTCGCGGGCCCCGGCAGGCAGGGCTTCTGCGGGATCCACCGGCGTGCAAGCCGCACAGCACCAGCCGTGATCGTCGCTCAACAGCACCAGGGGGGCGGCGTCATTCCCGCACCGGCCGCAAAGCCGGGGATGGGGCAACAATCCGAGACAGTGCAGCAGCCAGTGTTCCGCATAGGCCAGGATGGCCATGGCGCGATCGGGGCTCTGCTTGAGCGCCCTGGCGCAAGCCGACAGCAACCGGAACAGGCGCTCGTCCTCCACCCCTTCCCGCGCCACGCGATCAAAGACATCAGCCAGACAGGCGATGACGAGATTCGATTCCAGATGCCCCAGCACCAGGGGCGAATGCTGCAGCTCGCAGCGCGTGATCCGGCGCAGCTCGATATGCTCCTTGCCGAAGAACGTGACGCGCACCAGCCCGAGGGGCTCGAAGGCCGAAACCCATTTGGCCGCGGGCTTCTTGGCACCCTTGGCTAGGCCCACCATCCGCTCGCCGTGTTCCGTCAGAAACGAGACGATCAATCCGCCCTCCTGGAAGGGCGTGGGGCGGAGCACGATGGCGGCGTGGGTGCGAAGCATGGATTTCCAGTATTCCCCAAGCAGGGGATTCACCGTGAAATAGACCTTCAACCCTCCGGAATTCCTGGGCTCTATAGCAGCAACGAGGGCAATCCCAGACCATAGGAGGCCATCATGAACACCCTCTTTTCTCTCACCCGCATCGCACTGGTCATCGGCGCCAGCCTGGCACCGGCCCTGGCTCAAACCGCAGCCCCCCAGGCCAAAGGTGGCCCCCAGGAAGGCCCGCGTCCCCACCACATGCGCTTTGCTGGCAAAGATGAAGCCGCCCGGGATGAAGCGATGTCCAAGCGGCTGAAGCTGACCGAGACCCAGAAAAAGAGCCTTAAGGACATCCGCGCAAAGCAGGCGGAAGCCCTCAAGGCCAAGTTCACGGCCGCCCAGGAAGCCCAGAAGGCCTTCCACGAAGCGCTGGCAAAGCCGGAGACGACGGACGACCAGCTCCGAACCTTGCACCAAAAAGCCGCCGACGCTCAATTCGAGATCCTGCGCGCCCACCGGGACACGCGCAACGCCATCCGCGCCCTGCTGACGCCGGAGCAGCGTGAGCAGTGGGCCCGCTTCGAGGGCTTCGAGATGGGACGCCGCATGGGCCATGGACCCGCGTTCGGTTCCGGCCACGCAGCCCCATGCCATCCCATGGGTGGCTGGCGCGGGCCTGGGCCCCGCCCTGAGCGTCACGACGGCGGGCACCAGGCCGCTGCGCCGCAAACCGAGCGGTAACCAATTTCGTTTCGGGAAACCGGTAGAGTGGGGGACGGAGCTCGTATGCGACCCGTCCCCCAACTTGTTCATGTCCTCCTGCTCGCCGTCAGCGTGTTCGTGCCAACGCTCGCGCGAACCCAGGAAACCATTCGGTTCCGCCAATGGATGATGGGCGTGGAATCCGGCGGCATGGAGATCCAGAACAGCCGTAACGAGGGTTCGGAACAGATCCGGACCCGTCAGTGGACGCGTCTGGAGCGCGCGCTGAGCCAGGATTCATCCACCGCCAAGGCCGTGATCGAACTGGGCGAAGAGGATACGGCGACGCGAAGCCCCAATGGCGAGCTGACCTTCCGATGGAAGGCGACCCTATCGGACGAGCCCATGGAAGGCGTCGCCAACTGGAATCCGAAGGCTCCGGGAAAGCTGCGCGTGGCCCCCAAGCATGGCGAGGCGCGAGAGCTGGACGTCCCCGAAGGCGCGCTGCTGTGGCCCGGTGACACCGAGGCGCGGCTGCGCGAGGCCGCCCGCCAGCGCCAGGCGATCCGCCTGATCGAATTCGCCTTTTCGGAACAGCAATGGACGCGCCTGGAGGCGGATCTGGTGGGGATGGATCCCCTGCCGGGATTTCCGGATGCAATCCACTACAAAGGCCAGGATCGAACCAAGGGCATGGCCATGGACATCGATCTTTGGATTTCGCCCCGCCACGGCGAGATCAAGCGACTGGCCCAACTCGCCGGCATCCCCCTGCTCATCCAGCGCGCAGAGCTTCCGGATCCCCGCATCTCCAACCAGGGCGGCCTTTTCGAACGGACCCTGGCCCAGCTGCCGCCCCATCCCTTCATGCTGTGGATGCCCGAAGCCACGCTGCGCTGGAATGGGAACCAGCGCCAGGAGCTTCCGGAGGATCCCCAGCAGACGCGGATCTCAGACGGCTGCTACCGCGTTCGCCGCGCCAGCTTGCCGGAAGGCCCCGAAGCGGAGGAACGCCCCATCAAGGGAAGCCCCAGCGCCGATGATGCGCCATTCCTGGCGTCCACCCCCCTGGTGCCCTTCCGGGATCCCGCCTTCGATGGCCTCCTGGCGCGCCTGAATGCGCCTGAAGGCGCCAGCCGTTGGGAATTGGCGCAGCGCGTAACTCATTTCGTCTACGACTGGATCACCCAGAAGGACATGACGGTGGGATTCGCCTCGGCCTTGGAGGTGGCCCATCACGCCAAGGGCGACTGCACCGAGCACGGCGTTCTGGCCGTGGCGCTTCTGCGCCGCCTGGGCGTTCCAGCCCGGGGCGTCGTGGGATGGGTGGGGCTGGAGAACATGGTCGGCCTTCATTTCTGGGTCGAATTCAAAACCGGCGGCCGCTGGATTCCCATCGATCCGACCTTTGATCTCGCCCTGGCCTCCTCCCTGCGTCTGAAGATGGGCACCACGGATCTGGCGGATCTGGGCAGCCTGGGCTGGGATACGGCAACCCTGAGCCTCGTAAACGGGAACTGGCGTCCAGAAGGCGCCTGGACCAGCAATCTTCGCCTCGAGGGAGACGGACTGATCGCCCCGGATGGCACGATTCTGAGGCTGCCGGGGGCCGCGTGGAAGCTTTCCGACGGCACCCTGCGCCTCGCCACCCCCGCCTGCGAACTGGAGGCGACCCTGCGCCCGGACGCGGCGCACCGCAGCGGCGCCCGCCTGCTCATGGGCGCACGAAGCGGAAGAAAAGGCTGGTTCGGCCCCAACCGCCAGCTTCACCTGGACGCCGGGGACGGCCGATGGCTGCTGTTCAGCGGCGTGAGCGAAAGCGAAGCCTTCCGCCTGCTGGATGACCTGGAGATCCGTCCGCGCTAATCCAGGTATTCCCGTTCCAGCCAGCGAACCGCGAAAAAGCCCAGAAGGCTGAAGACGCTGCTGAGGAACAGCGCGGTGAAGACGCCGACGAAATCGCCCAGCCACCAGCCGATCGAACCGCCGATGCTCATGCCGACCATATCCAGCAGGCGCTTCATGTTCAGCCCCGGGCTTGGTTCTGTTCACGATCCCGACAAAAGGCCTGAAGGGAGCGGTCGTAGCTCCGCTCACCCGCAGGGCTGAAGAAGCACCCAGGTATTTCGTTCGAGCGGCGGTGGTAGGCCACGCATTCACAGCAATGACCATGCCTGGAGCAGGGGTAGGTGCAAGAGCAAGCCGCAGTGTTGGCGTTCTGTGCGCAAGCCATGAAGTCCTCCGAACACGCTTCAAGCGTACAAAGAAAAGGCGGAACGTGATGTTCCGCCTTTTCCAGAAATCGATTCAAGCCATCAGTAGGTGACGACCTTCATCGTGTTCGTGGTGCCGGACTTCCACAGGGGCAGGCCCAGGGTCATGACGACCTTGTCGCCAGCCTGGATGCCGAAATCGCCCTTCAACTGCTCTTCGACGGAAGCCACCATCGCGTCGCTGGACTCCACGCGGTTGATGAGCATGGAGGTGACGTTGCGCATCAGGCCCATGCGGCGGGCAACCACGGGATTGGTGGTCGCGGCGATGACGGGCACGTTGGCGGACAGGCGGGAAACCATGCGGGCCACGCCACCGCCCTCGGTGAAGACGACGACGGCCTTGGCGCCGATCTCTTCGGCGGTGCGGCAGGCGGCGAAGGCGACGGAGACATCCGTCCGGCCGGTGATGGCGCTATCCAGGGAATCCGTCAGACGACCCATGCGGGGCTGGAAGTTGTCGTCGGCGTTTTCGGCAATGCGGTGCAGGTAGGTGACGGCGGCCACGGGGTTCTTGCCGGCGGCGCTCTCGGCGCTCAGCATCACGCCGTCCGTGCCATCCCAGATCGCATTGGCCACGTCGCTGGCTTCAGCGCGCGTGGGGGAGGCGTTCTCGATCATGCTCTCCAGCATCTGCGTGGCGGTGATGACCGGCTTCAAGGCCTGGCGGGTCTTCTTGATGATCATCTTCTGCAGGGCGGGAACCTTCTCGACGCCCAGTTCCACACCCAGATCGCCGCGGGCAACCATGATGCCGTAGGTCACCTTGATGATGTCATCGAGGTTGTCCAGAGCCTGGGGATGCTCGATCTTGGCGATGATGGGCTGGCTGCCGCCGTGGCTCTTGATGACTTCCTGCAACGTCTCGACATCCGAGGCGCGGCGCACGAAGCTCTGCGCGAAGAGATCGACGCCGGCTTCAACGCCCCACTTGGCGTCTTCCAAATCCTTGGGGGTCAGGGGGTTGAAGATGACATCCAGGCCGATGGGGTGGATGCCCTTGCGCTCCTTCAGCACGCCACCGATGACCACCTTCAGGGTCACCAGGCGCTCCTTGGCGTCGACCACTTCGAGCTTCAGCGCGCCATCGTCAATCAGCCAGGTCTGGCCGACGCGAGCACCCTGGAAGAGCTCGGGGTGAGGCAGAGGAGCTGACCAATCCAGCTTGCTGTCCTGGGGAGCCGCGTCGCCCACGGGATACAGGGCGCCGATGGAGCCCACGGCGATGTTGAAGGAAGGCTGGAACATGCCCAGGCGCCACTTGGGGCCCTGAAGATCCAGGAACACGGGGATCTTGCGGCCCAGTTCCTCGGAGATCCGGCGGATGCGCTCCAACGTGACGGCGCGCTCGTCGGCGCTGTTGTGGCTGGCGTTGATGCGGATCACGTCCGCCAGCTTCAGGATCTCACGCAGGCTTTCCTCGTTGTTCGAGGCGGGGCCCACCGTGATGACTAGCTTGGTCTTTCGCATTAGCGTTTCTCCTTCAGAGGCGAAGCGTTTTCCGCCAGGTTTTCCGCAGTTTTATCCACACCCAACGCAGATCTTCTCACAAAAACCCGCTTACGCTGACCGCGCCCTGAGTGCTACGTTGGTGGACCCGCAACCCATGAGGAGAACCCCCAATGCGCACGCAGTTGCATGAGCTTGTTGTCGAGATGGTGAGGAAGGGAATCCCCCTCGACATGGCCATGCGGGAGTTCGAACGCGCCTACTTGCGGCACGTGATCGCGGCCCACGATGGCAATCATAGCGCAGCCGCACGAGATTTGGGCATCCATCGCAACACCTTGGCGCGAAAACTTGAGCCGATCGCCCCTGCCCCATCCTTCATGTCAGGGACCAACGTTGCGAGGCCTTGTTAGGCCTTGTTAGCCCCGCCGGGCCTCGACCTTCAAAGCGCCCGCAGCAGGACAGCCTCAAGATCCGCTTTCAGCAGCTGGATGGGATTGCCTTTCATGCTGCTGGCCTGAAGCCCTTTCGCGGCCAGGCTTTCCACATCCGATCGCAGCACGCCGAAGCGGCCCAGGCCCGGGATGCGCAGCGTCTCGACGCATGCGGTAATCCAGGCGATCCCGTCCTCAGGCTGGGCATCCACGCGCCCCGTCAGGATCCGGGCCACTTCCGCATAGCGGCTCAGCCCCACAGCGGAAGCCCGGTCATCGCCCGCCCTCAGCTTCAGAATATTCAATGCCGTCACATGAGGCAGCAAGGCGGCGCAGGCGACGCCGTGGGGCACGGGCCTCAGGCCCCCCAGGGGCGCGGCCAGTCCGTGAACCGCTCCCAGGCCCGCGTTGGCCAGCGCAAGGCCCCCGAACAGGCTCGCAAGCGCCAGATCCTCGCGCGCTTCGGCGTCTCCGCCGTTCCGGAAGGCGCGCACGAGAGAGCGGGCCGATCGCTGAAGCCCTTCCCGACAAAAACCATCGGTCATGGGATTGGCGCGCACCGACACCACGCGCTCAATCAGCTGCGTAAGGGCACCCAGACCGCTGCTGGCGGTGATCTCGGGGGGCAGCCCCTGAGTCAACTGGGGATCCACCAGTGCCACATCCGGCAACATCGAAGCATGGCGCAGGCTGGCCTTCACTGCGTGTTCGGGCGATGCGAGGACCGCGTTGCGCGTGACTTCCGAACCGGTCCCCGCCGTGGTCGGGATCGCCATGCAGGGAAGCGCGGCATATTCCAATGGCTGTCCATTGCCGACGACTTCCAGATAATCCAGGACATCCCCGGGATTCGCCGCCAGGGCGGCGATGGCCTTCGCAAGATCCAGAGCGCTTCCACCGCCGAAGCCAATCATCAGGGCGCAGCCTTCGCGCCGGGCCTGGGCCGCCCCCTCCCGCGCCAAGACAACCGTCGGCTCGGCCTCCACGCGGAGCACGGAGGCTTGAACCCCAGCGGCGCTCAAGTGTTCCAGCAGGGGTTGGCTGCGCCTGGGGTCTTTTCCAGCGACCACCAGCGCCTTCCCATCCGAAGCTGATGGGCAGCCGGGAGCTTGGGCACGGTTCTGCTCGATCAAGCTCCGCGCGACGGAACCCGCGTCCTTCAAGGAACCCGAACCGAAGACGATGCGCTGGGCCGTGGAGAATTCGAACGCCAAGGGGATCACCAGGCTTCGTCGGTGGGAAAGACGTTCGTCAGCTTCGTCCCCACGCGCGGCTCGACCATCATGGGTGCCACCGCCTCGGCCCAGGCGGCATAGTGGCTCGTGCCGCGGTGGCTGGCGTGATCCTCGGCGGAGCGGTAGACCTCCCAGAGCATGAACCGACTAGGATCGTCCTGGGCCTGCAGCACATCGAAACGAAGCAGTCCGGGTTCCTGAAGGCTGGCTTGGCCATTGATCCGGCTGGCGGACTTGAAGGCCTCGATGCATTCGGGCTTCACGCGGATCTGGACATGGACGATGTGCATGGGATCTCCCTTCGTAAAGGATCGCGACAACTGGTGCCGGATTGGAAGGGCTTCGTTCCATCCCGTTGGCATTTCGTCACATTTGCCGTCATCCTGCAGGCCAACGTCTGCAAGATACGCTTGGAACACCCATCGAAACCAGAAACACCAAGGAAATTGGCAACAGCCAAACAGAATGCATCACGCATTTATCATATTTCGCGAGACGGGCGAACTCGTCGCCACCAGCCCCCAGATCCATGGGATCACCGGCTATGGCGACGAACTGGCCTCGCTGGACGACTGGATCCTGCGCCTCTTCCCGTCTGATGCGGAGATGTCCCACGTCTCGGAATTCATCCGCATCTCGACGACCCGCCCGATGCTGAACCAACCGGCGCTGCGCACGCACTTCGTCACGCAATCCGGTCGACGGCAGGACACCCTCCTAACGGCCACCATCTGGCACGAGCCCTTTGGAGAGCGGCGCTTGCTGATCGGTCTGCATCCCACCCAGGCAGCGCCACGCCAGGATCTGCACCTATCCAGCGCCACCTGGTCCGGTCTGCTTTCGCAGGTGGAGGAGCTGATCGAAGAATCCCTGACCGCCCTCCAGAATCCCGATACGCACCAGACGGATCCGACCGGCGCGAGAGAGCGCTGGGCAGCGATCGCACAGAAACTCGCGCGGGGCCGCCATTTGATCGTGGGCGCCCGAAGACTTGAGCAAACCCTTGGCGGGGATCAGGATTTATCCGAATCCTCCGCCAGCCCCTTCAGCCCGAGCCGTTAACCTGGAAGCCCATGTCCCCTGATCTTGCCGCCAACGACTCGCTTCACACGTTCCGCTATGCCGTTGTGGAAGACGAGCCCACCGCCAGCACCCTGCTGAAAAAGGTACTGACTCGCTTGGCGCCGGAAGCGAGGCTCGAATGGGAAGCTTCGGATGGCAAAGCGGCCTTTCAATGCCTGCTGAACCAGCCCGTGGACGTGCTTTTTCTCGATGTGGAATTCCCGCCGGGCGGCGCGTTCGAGCTCCTGGCGGATGCCCGCAACGCGGGGGTGCATCTGCCGAAGATCGTCTTCGTGACCAGCCACAATGAGCATGCCTTGAAGGCCTTCGAATGGGCCGCCTGCGACTACCTGCTCAAGCCCATCTCCAAACTGCGCGTCGGCGAGACGCTTCAACGCCTGAAAGCCGCCCTGCCCTCGCCCAATCTGGGCGCACTGCTGGACGCCATGCGCCACCTCACCCCCAAGCGCCCCCCAGAGCGATTCACCGTTTCCATCCGAGACCGGGTTCTCGTGCTCCGCTGGTCCGAAGTCATGTATCTGCACACCGAGTTCCGCCAGGTCTACGCCCAGACGTCGCGCGGCCGCATCCCCATCGATCAGCCCATGGATGAGCTCGAGGCGGCGCTTTCGCCCCAGTTCCTGCGCATCCACCGCTCCACGCTCATCAACCTGGATCATCTGCAGGAAGTCCACAACCCGCCCGCCCGCGCGGGACAGGCCATCATGCAGAATGGCGCGGCGCTCAATGTCAGCCGCGCGCGCATGGATGTCCTGCTGAAGCGCCTGGCCCTGCTGGGATCGAACTAGCTGCTGGCTAGCCGCGAACGGGCTTGACCTTCGAAGCGGCCTCCTTGGCCCTCTCGCGCGCCGTTTCCACATCGGGTCCGGCGGCCAAGGCGACGCCCATGCGACGGCGCGTGAAGGCTTCGGGCTTGCCGAAAAGACGCAGGTCAGCGCGTTCCACGCGCAGGGCCGCATCCACGCCCTCGAAGGCGATGCCCTTGGCATCCAGACCGCCGTAGATGACCGCGCTGGCACCGGGCTCGCGCAGTGTCACATCCACGGGCAGTCCCAGAATGGCCCGGGCGTGCAACTCGAACTCCGAGAAGCGCTGACTGGAAAGCGTCACCAGGCCCGTGTCGTGAGGCCGAGGGCTCACCTCCGAGAACCAGACTTGGTCGCCCTTCACGAAGAGCTCGACCCCGAAAAGCCCACGGCCGCCCAGGGCGCCCGTCACGGCGCGGGCGATATCGCGGGCGCGCTGAAGCGCGAGGGGGCTCATGGGCTGGGGCTGCCAACTCTCCACGTAATCGCCCTTCACCTGCACATGGCCTACGGGTTCGCAGAAGTACGTCTCCACCTCGCCGGAAGCGCCGACGGCGCGCACCGTCAGTTGCGTGATCTCGTATTCGAAGTCGATAAAGCCTTCGACGATGACGCGGCCCTGATCCACACGCCCACCCTTGGCGGCGTAGGCCCAGGCGGACTCGATGTCGGCTTCGCTCTTCAGCAGCGACTGGCCCTTGCCGGACGAAGACATGGTGGGCTTCACCAGGCAGGGGAATCCGATCTCCGCGATGGCGGACTTCAGTTCGTCCAGGCTTCCCGCAAAGCGGTACGGAGACGTGGGCAGGCCCAGCTCTTCCGCGGCCAGACGACGAATGCCTTCGCGGTTCATGGTGAGGTTCGTGGCCCGCGCCGTCGGAATGATTTCCGCCAGTCCATCCGCTTCGATGCGCAGCAGCTCTTCCGTGGCGATGGCTTCGATTTCCGGCACCACCAGATGGGGCCGCTCGCGCTCAACCAGGGCGCGCAGCGCGCTGGCGTCGGTCATATCGATCACATGGGAGCGGTGCGCCACCTGCATGCCCGGCGCATCCGCGTAGCGATCCACGCCGATCACTTCCACGCCCAGGCGCTGCAGGGCGATGATGACCTCTTTCCCCAACTCGCCGCATCCCAGCAGCATGACCTTGGTCGCCGATGGGGAAAGCGGGGTGCCGATGCGCATGAAAGCCTCCAGAATCGCGAATTCGCATCCTATCACGGCGGTTTGCGCACCCGGCCGCAGGCGGAAGCAAGAGCGATTCATCGAGCAGAAAGTCACACGCGACGATTTTCATCGTGACAGGACAGGGACTGGCAGAATCGAAGTGAAGGTGACCCCACCGGATAGGAGTTCCACCCGCATGGACCGAAGCGAAATTCTGAG
>Ga0116170_10006515_pt1 | contig 10221 bp, 8 predicted proteins | sample AD_JPNHW1_MetaG_FD_89797 | JGI IMG/M metagenome (GOLD analysis project Ga0116170, IMG submission 89797) | Active sludge microbial communities of municipal wastewater-treating anaerobic digesters from Japan - AD_JPNHW1_MetaG | ecosystem: Engineered > Bioreactor > Anaerobic > Digestate | place...
GCTCCAGCGCCCTGTTATTCCGCACATAAGCTGTTCTTATTTACATATTCATCAAACCATTTCAAAAAACAACCAATACCTTCGTTTAACGAGATTTTTGGCTGAAAATCCATCAGTTTTTTTGCTTTTGAATTATCCGCCCAGGTAATGTCGGATTCACCACTTATCGCATTCCCGAATTCTGTTCGAATTTTTTTACCGGCATTTTTTTCAAATAGCGCAATCAGTTCAATAATAGAGACAGGACAGCCATAACCAATATTAAAAATTTCGAAATTCCCGGCAGGATAATCCATCGAACAAATTATTCCATTGACAACATCGTCCACATAAGTAAAATCGCGCTTTATCATACCGTTTCCGAATATTTTCAATGGAGAGCCATTGTATAAACACTGTGCAATTTTGTACAACATCAAATCTGGGCGCAGGCGCGGGCCATACACTGAAAAAAGTCTAAGGGAAATAAAACTAATATCGTATTTTTCCGCAAAATTATTTCCGATTTGTTCTGATTTCAACTTTGATATTGCGTAAGGACTCAAGGGGTTTAGGTCTAGCTGTGATTCCCTAAAGGGTACTTGAACGGAGTTGCCGTAGACACTGGAAGATGAGGTGAAAATAATTTTTTTTATATTTAGTCTAACTGCTAATTCAAGAGAACTGGTAAGGCTATCGGTATTGTAACATTCATAACTATCAGGAATCAAGATTGAATTTCGCACACCGGCTTTGGCCGCAAGATGAATAATGGCTGAGATATCAGCAGGGATTTGCTTTTCAACAAAATCAATATTGCAGATATCAGAGTATATAAAAGTGTAATTGGGATGTAACATTGCGGCAGCAATATTCTTTCGTTTAATTTCCGGATCATAAAAATCATCCAGGTTATCCACAGCAAGGACTTTATACCCCTGAGCGAGAAGGGCATCTGCCAGATTGCTGCCAATAAAACCGGCTCCGCCTGTAACTAATAGTGTTTCCATGAAAATTTTCATAAAAATAATTAATAAATTCTGATTTAAAACACAAATATCATCAAATAGGAAGAAATGGCTATCTTTATCTTTTAAAAAAATCACATAAAAACACCCAATATGTTCAAAATTTATGTCCTCAAAAATAATTTTAATAGACGAATCTGATCATATAACCGGCTATAGTGAAAAACTTCAGGCTCATCAGGAAGGAAAGTTACACAGAGCTTTTTCGGTGTTTATTCTGAATTCAAAAAACGAATTATTAATTCAGCAAAGATCTTTACAAAAATATCATTCAGGAGGACTATGGTCGAATACCTGTTGCGGGCATTTTAGCACAGAAGAAAACCAGGAAGCACAGGCAGAACAACGTCTTATGGAAGAGATGGGTGTTAAAACTAATCTTCGGTGGATTTATAACTACAGCTACAAAACACAATTTGAGAACGGATTGATTGAGAATGAACTTGTGTATGCCTATTTGGGATTATACGATGGCAATCCTTCTCCGGATCCTCAAGAAGCCGAAAACTGGAGGTGGATAAATATTGAGAAACTGATTACTGAAATGCAACATAAGCCCGAAGAATTTACTTATTGGTTTAAATTTGCTTTTGATAATTTTAATAAAGCTCTAACAAACAGAGACATTGAAGAATAAACGTAAAATCGCAATACTGATATCGGGCTTATGTCTTTTGATAATTTTAATATCAGCAGGTGTTTTGTTCAATAAATATTATTTATCAAAAGTAATCATATCCGGCCCGCTAAGCGTTTCTATTGAAGGAATACCGGCCGGCAAACAAACCGCATTAAAAATATACGGTAATTCGCCGACGGGCAAAATGCAGGTTTTTAGGAAAGCTGACGATTTTATTATTTGGGAATATTTTGATTACAGTAGTTTCAAATCACTCTTTTTATTTTTACCTGATAGTTCCTGGATTTTGAAGAAAATCGTAATCACCACAAAAAACAATCGAATAGTAGTAACTGATCTGAAAAATAAAATTTCAAATAATACTATTGATCTGGGGGAGTTCATAAAAGGTAAGGTTTCAAAATCGGAAATAATTTTCTCAATTTTTCATTGGAAAGAGTTTAATGATTTATTATTGTTGCTTTTTGCTATAACATCTATTGTGATAGGATATATTACAACAAAGTATCTTATTACGATATGGTTTCATTTCAGTATGCAACTAAGAATCAGGTATCCAGCTAAACTACTATTTTCCATTTTTTTAATTGGGTTTGTACTTCATATTTTGTTTTTTGTATTTTCAAAAAAATATTTAATTAGTTCGGGGGTAATTTTAACAATATTTGTTTCATTAATTGTTTACCTAATTTTCAAATTTTTAAGAAAAACAATATGGCCCAAGCTAAAAATGAAAGAAATAAGCCTCTCCATTTTGACTATAGCAATTTGTTTATGTGTGCTTGAAAGCCTTTTTATTTTAACAGGATATAAAAGCACTTATAACGAAACTCGATGCAGATTCTTTTATTCTTCAGTTTATGTACCTGAAGAAAAGAATTGGTTCCATATTTGGAGTTCAGATCATAATTTGAAAACAAGTGAGTATTGCTATCATCGCAAAATAAATTCAGAAGGCCTGTCTGATAAAGAATTCAATGTAATAAAAGACACTAATGAATATAGGATAATAGGATTAGGAGATTCTTTTACCGAAGGCGACGGTGCTCATTCCGATTCCACATGGTTAAAATTTTTACAAAGAAACCTAAGTAAATACGCCACTTTAAATCAGATTAATTATTTCAATGGAGGAGTGTGTGGAAGCGACCCGCTATTTTCATATGTGCTTTTGAAAAATAAACTACTAAAATACAAACCCGATCTGGTTCTTTTGTCAATAAACTCTACTGATTTACAAGATATATTTATCCGCGGAGATATGGACCGTTTTCAGGCGGATAGTTCTGTAAGATTTCGTAATCCGCCCTGGTGGGAACCCATATACGCGATGAGCCATATTTCACGACTGCTTTTTTCCGCAATGGGATATAACGAACTACTTTACAAAGAAAGTGAAACCGATTTTAAAAAAGAAAAACAAATAATCATAGAGAACATTAATGATTATTGCAAATTAGCAGATGGAAACAATTTTAAACTCGTTGTAATATTTCATCCAGGTAAAGGGGAAATTGAGTCAGGACAAATGGATTTATCAGATATTCATGATGATTTGAAAAGGAGCAATAAAGTTGAAGTGTTCGATATGCTTAATTATTTTATAAAAGAAGAAAAAATTAGTTCAATAAATTGCGGGCAATATTACTGGAAAAATGACGGCCACCACAACGCCAAAGGTTATGAATTATTTGCCCGTGGTGTAGAATGGAAACTTAAGGAAATGGGAATTATTGATTCATTGATGAAAAAATAAACTTATTTTTATCATTATGTATATCGTTGGATTTAAAAATACGCAACAATAGTATTATTATTTGTCATGAAATATGTTCTTATATTTGAAAATTATTAAGAAATTACAATTGGCAAAAAATAAAGAAAAAATATAGTTTATTCTGTAATTCAGGGCACTCAAATTGAATATGCGCATTTAATGTATTATGATGTTAGAAGTGGAGAAAGGTTGTAAAAAAAGATATAACGATTTGATTTCTTTTATACATAAAATTAAGGCCAGACACTTTTTATACTCAACCGTGGTTTTTATTTTTATTGTGTTGGCCATTACATGTGTAAAATACTATAACAATACACGTTACTTTTCCCCTGTTTCTTTTGAAATTATTGGAGAAAATGGCGCCCCTGTCAAAAATGCCGAGATTTGGGGTGTATCCCCACTAAATAAAATGATAAGATTATACTGTAAGTGGGAAAAAAAGAAGTGGGAAAATACCTATGGGCTTTTCAAAGAGTTCAAACTTGTCGGAACACCAGATTATTTAGATTCTGTGAGAGCAGTAATTGTATACACAGGACATGATGAAGTTATTGATACACTAAAAATCAATACGTATGACACTAAAATGATTGAATGTGGCATTCAGCAAACCCTATATTTTATTGACCAATCTTTTATCAAAAAAACGCCCATAGAAAAAGCTTTTTTGATTGTTGAAAGGATCTTTGATAAATTAAAATTCACCTTTCTGGCAGGCCTGCTTTCACTGGTCGTTCTGTTTGTTCTTGCCAAAACAAGGGTAATAGACAGTCATACTGAATTGTTAAAAATTAGTGCTTTCGTATGCATATTAATTCAGGCTCTGAGAATTGGTGGGCTCATCCATGCGGATACGGGCTCTTATGAATTGACCTATTCTCATCGTCCTGTGCTTTATCCCATGTATTTGTTTTTAATGACGCATTTTTGGAACAGTAAAATTCCGCTTGTTATACTTAACACATTATTTGGCTTTATTGCTGCCAGATTACTATCCAAAAAGTTCTGCAATACATTTCAGTTAGGAGCCAGTGCGGAATTTATAGGTTTTGCAATACTTCTGATTCCATACGTGAACAAGGAGTACCTAGTTGCAAATTACATGATTGCAGAAAGTCTCTCTTACCCCTTATTTTTATTGTTTTTTTACAAAATTCTGAATGTAATAAACACTGATTTTCTAAAAAAAAGTATCAACGGGTTGATGATTGTGACAATACTGCTTGTACTCAGCAGGGGACAGTTTCTTTTTGTATATGGAATTATTTTTTTGATGTTATTATGGCTGTTTATCACCAGTCATAAAAACAAATTTGTGTTTTTTTTGGCAATACTATTTTCCATTGGGGGATATAATCTGGTTGATGCCACCTACCATTATGCGGTTCACGGAAAGTTTCATACCACTGCGTTTGGTGGATACCTGTTAGCTGTAAATGCATTTTACAACAGCACACCGGCAGATTCCAGCCTGTTCAAAGGTGAAGAGAAACAAATGTTTAAAAAAATATCTGCAAGTATTGAATCAAACAGGCTACGAAAGAATTTTTGTGATAATATGGATGAAACAGGAAAGTTTATTAATTTCTTATATTCATTTGATGAAATACTTTGGCGGAAAGGATTTACATATCCGTTTAATGTCAAAGAAAAAACTAGCGATAATTTTCAAAAAAATATACTTTTTAGAGAATTAGCAAAAGACAGTACTATTATCTCCCTGACAATGAGAATTTTGTGTTCAGCAAACTCAATAACGTTGAAGCAGGCAGAATTAGAAAGACTGCTGTCGGGAAAAATAATTAACATAAAAGAACAAAAAAAACTGCAGGGATTTCGACATAATAGTGAGGGCGGCACAATGGGTTTAATCAATATACTGTCAGGCAACAAAACACACTCAAAAAGATCGTATTCCTGGAATGAAAAGAATAAATTGCTTTCGGATATAGCAATATGTCTGACTCTCGCAAATTTTCCTTCAACCATAGAGACGGCATTCATCAACCTGAAACACGGTTGTTATCTCACCGGATGGGCACATATAGAGTTTGCCCTGTGCTTCCTTTTTCTTATTGTATTATTGATCTGTTATTTCAGGTTCAGAAAAAAAAATTCATTGATTATTTCAATAGTGCTGTTATTACATTTGGCAAACCTCATTTTGATTTCCCTGATGGTTTATATGACGAACAGATATATGTTTTATACTAAATATTTGCTTCTTTTTACCATTATTACCTTACTGGCTGAAAAGGGATTTAGGGTATTCAAAAACAGATTAGTCCCAAACAAAAAGAATACGGAAATATGTAAAGAAAAGGTGTTTTAATGAAAAAATGAAAATTTTAGGAATATCTGCATATTATCATGATTCGGCTGCTGCCATAATTAGCGATGGAAAAATCCTTGCTGCCGAGCAGGAAGAACGTTTTACGCGTATCAAGCAAGATGCGTCTTTTCCTGCTAACGCCATTAAATACTGTCTTGAGTATTCGGGTATATCTTTAAACGAACTTGATGCGGTTGTTTTTTATGATAAGCCCCTTTTGAAATTTGAACGCTTGCTCGAAACATATTATTCAAATGCTCCTCGTGGTATTAAATCATTTGTTACGGCCATACCAGTGTGGATTAAAGAAAAAATGTTTTTCCGGAAATTATTACTGGATGAACTTATAAAAATTGAAAAGGTTAAAAAATCAAAGATCAACCTGCTGTTTACAGAGCATCACCTTTCCCATGCAGCCTCTGCTTTTTATCCGTCGGGTTTTCAGGATGCAGCTATCATAACACTTGATGGTGTGGGAGAATGGGCAACCGCATCTATTTGTCACGGAGAAGGGAATTCAATAAAAATCATCAAAGAACTTCATTTTCCGCATTCTTTGGGTTTATTGTATTCCGCTTTTACTTATTTTCTTGGTTTTAAAGTTAATTCGGGTGAATACAAGCTGATGGGATTGGCGCCTTATGGCAATGCGGAATCTGTAAACACACTGGAGTATATAAAGACGATCAGAGAAAAACTTGTTGATATAAAAGAAGACGGTTCATTTGTTTTAAACCTGGGCTTTTTCAATTATGAAACAGGCCTTACTATGGTTAAGGAGAAAAAGTGGGAACAAATTTTTGGCTTCAAACGAAGATTGCCGGAATCGGAAATTCAGCAGATGCACTGCGACCTTGCTTATGCCATTCAACATATTACCAATGAGATAGTATTAAAAATTGGTAAGACAGCAAAAGCACTCACCGGATCAGATAAGCTTTGCATGGCGGGAGGTGTCGCCCTGAATTGTGTCGCCAACGGGCATTTGCAGAAATCGGGCTTATTCAAAAATATTTTTATTCAACCGGCTGCCGGAGATGCCGGTGGCGCTTTAGGTGCAGCGCTGGCTGCAAATTATATTTATTATAATCAGGAGAGAAATAGTACAGTAGGAAATCAATCGGATATAATGCAAGGCGCTTATCTTGGCCCGGAATATTCCGGTTTTGATATTGAAAAAACGGCAAGAAAAAATAAGGCAACTTATAAAAAATTCGATCAATTTGAAGAGGTTTCTAAAATAACTGCAGGACTGCTTGCTGATGGGAATGTCGTGGGATGGTTTCAGGGCAGAATGGAGTTTGGACCGAGGGCATTGGGGAATCGCAGCATACTTGGTGATGCCCGAAATCCTGACATGCAGAAAAAAATGAATTTAAAAATCAAATACCGCGAAGGTTTCCGGCCTTTTGCACCTTCTGTTCTTGCTGAAGATGCTAAAAACTATTTCGATTTGACAAGTGACTCTCCCTATATGCTTTTAGTAGCCGATGTTGTTAAAGAACGCGTAAACATGCTTCCGGAAAATTATTCGGAATTACCCCTGATGGAAAAACTTTATATCCCGCGTTCGGATATTCCGGCCGTTACCCATGTGGATTTTTCTGCCAGAATACAGACAGTTCATAAAGAGACCAATCCCCAATACTGGTCGTTGATAAATAAGTTCAAAGAACTGACGGGCTACAGTGTAATTGTGAATACAAGTTTTAATGTTAGAGGAGAACCTATTGTTTGTTCACCGGAAGAAGCTTATATTTGTTTTATGAATACCGAGATGGAATATCTGGTGATGGGTAATTATATTTTCGATAAAAAAGAGCAAGCAGAATGGATTGATAGAAAAAAATTTAAAAACATAATAAAACCGGATTGATTATGGGCACATTCAAAGATTTATGGGATTTTCTTAAAGTACGTAAGAAATGGTGGCTGTTGCCAATTATAATTGTGCTGCTGCTGGTTGGCGTTTTGATTGTTTTTGGAAGTGGTTCCGCTGTGGCGCCATTTGTTTATACATTATTTTAATTTTTTATGAAGACGGACAAATCCAGAGAAATTATTCTTACCATTTGCTGCGGACTGATCATTTTTTATTTTATTTTCAGAATAGATGCCTTGCTTTATATTCTGCTTGGGTTTACATTGATTGGAGCTTTTTCCTCCTGGTTGAGTTCAAAAATTGCCTGGCTCTGGATGGGCTTAGGCAAAATACTTGGCCATATTAGTTCACGGATTCTGCTCGGGGTGGTTTTTTTCTTACTGCTTACTCCGCTCGCTCTCATTCGAAAATTATCACATAGCAGAAAGTATGAAGATAAAAAGAAATCAAACTTAATTGTTCGAAATCATCTTTATTCGTCAGAAGATTTTTCAAGACCTTTTTAAAAAAAATGCACCCTGAAAACAAAATAGTTCATGGCTTATGGATAGGCAAAAACCTATCGGCCATAGAATTGTTGTGTATACATTCATTTCTTGCCAACGGCCACGAATTTCATTTATGGGTTTATGATACCATTGAAACAACACTGCCTGAAAACACTATCGTTGAGGATGCCGCAAAAATTATCCCACGTGAAAAAGTTTTTTGTTACAAATATTCCAATCAGTTTGGGCATGGAAAAGGAAGCTATGCGGGCTTTTCTGATATTTTCCGTTACAAACTACTTTATGAAAATGGCGGATGGTGGGTTGATATGGATGTAACCTGCCTAAAACCTTTTGATTTTGAATACCCGTATGTATTCAGAATTCATCATGATCTGCCGGTGGTGGGCAATATCATGAAATGTCCTGCAAAATCAGAATTAATGAGGCGTTGTTACGAAGTAGCATCAGCACAAATAGATGAGAACAACACCGACTGGCATAAACCAATTCAGATTTTGAATGATTATATAAAAGAGTTTGGTTTGTCTGATTATGTAAGGGATTTATCAAACTATGATAAATGGAATGATGTAAGAAAGCTGCTATATAGGAATAAAAAAATACCGGATGAATGGCATGCTATTCATTGGGTTAATGAAGAATGGCGAAGAAATAACATGAACAAAAATCAATTTTACAAGGGCTCGACCATAGCACTATTGTATGAAAAATTTTTAGGAAATGACAGCAGTGTTATAGTTCGCATGCCTTTTATTGACAAAATAAAACTCACTTTTCTGGGCGCAGCATTTATTCAGATAAAAGCCCGTGTAAAAGGACTTATTTCGAAGTTGTAAAATTCTCAAAAGCAATTTCATATTGGCCAACAATTTTTTTCCAATCATATTCTGAACGAAATTTTTCTACAGCGTTACGATCTACAACAATCTGTTTCAAAAATCTATTATAATAGAATGCTTCAAGCCTTTCAGCGAGTTTTTCCGGATTGGTAAACGGAATCAATTCCCCATTTACTCCCTCTTTAATTAAAGTTGAGTTTATCCCAACTGAAGTACAAAGCACATAGGTGCCCGATGAAAACGCTTCCATAATGGCAATCGACATGGCTTCGTGTACAGAAGTCTGGACAAAAACATCCGAAGAGCGATATTCTTCAGCTAACTCTGGTTTGCTTATCCAACCCGAAAACTTAACAAATCCCGTAAGTTGATTATCGCGAACAAACTTTTCCATGCTTTCCCGCAGCGGTCCATCCCCAATAATGTTTGCTGTAAACGAAATATCTTTTTTTAATAAAAAAGTTAAGGCCTGTAAAAATGTGAACGGATCTTTTTGTTTCACTAGTCTTCCTGAAAAAATAATTTTAAACTGCGAAAAATTTTTGTCTGTATCGGGGAAAAACAACTTAGTGTCGCAACCGTTAGGAATAATAATATTTTTTTCGATTAGTATTTTTCCTAGAAAATGATCAATATTGGTTTTCATTTCCTCAGTTTGTATAAAATTCATTTCAGATTTTTTACAGATATTTTTTATTATCGGATAAAGAAACAAATGAAACCAAAACATTTCTTTTTTGCAAAACCAGGGAATATCATGGCCGTGAGAAATAATGGTATAAGGCAAATTAAAATTATTTTTTAAGTATAGGGCCACTATACCGCCCGGTATGGCAAAATTCGCGAAACATAAATCAAAAGAATTTTCAGCCAGGTAATTTTCAAGAAAAAGCTTACTGAATTTTACCCATGACAACATTTCAAATACGTTGGAGCGATAGGTGAATTTTCTCTTTGATTTGAGCCTGATAATTTTCAGATTGTCCTGTTCTTCTGTTTCGGGCAAGTTATCGAACCATGCGGTAACAACGGTTATATCATGCCCAAGCCGTGTAAGCCCCTCAGAAATATGGCGGGTAATAACTCCCGCACCTCCTCCCAAAGGCGGATATTCATAATTGAGAACCAGTATTTTCATTCGGGCATGTCAATATTTCCTGTTTCAGCAATCAGATAAATCGGACGGTTTTTTGTTTCATCAAATATTTTTCCGATGTATTCGCCAATGA
>Ga0116170_10006516_pt1 | contig 10221 bp, 6 predicted proteins | sample AD_JPNHW1_MetaG_FD_89797 | JGI IMG/M metagenome (GOLD analysis project Ga0116170, IMG submission 89797) | Active sludge microbial communities of municipal wastewater-treating anaerobic digesters from Japan - AD_JPNHW1_MetaG | ecosystem: Engineered > Bioreactor > Anaerobic > Digestate | place...
CGACCGTCTATAAGACAACCGATGGAGGACAGCACTGGGCCAGCGTGTTCAAGTTTGGCGATAACGGCAACGCCCGTCACGCTTGGATCAACATGTGGGGGCCGAGCGTCACCTGTCTGACCCTCTCGCCGCGGCACCCCGATACGCTCTACTTCGGAACGTCGGGGTACATCTACAAGACGACGGATGGCGGAGCCTCGTGGCAGCAGCGCTATACGCAGGAGCGGTCGGACGGCTTGATCGGCGGCAGCGGGCTGGAGGTCACCTGTCTGCACGGCGTCTTTCCGCATCCGCGCGTGAAGGGCCGCGTCTATTTCGGTTTCTACGACGTTGGCCTGCTGGTGTCCGAAGACGGCGGCGCAACCTTCCGGCGAAGCATGAAGGGCATTCCGAGGGACTTCGACAACTCCTGCTTCACGGTGGCCTTCGCGGCGGACGACGACGCGCGGGTCTGGGCGGGGTTCGGTCAGTGGGGCGCCAACCGGGGCGTGATCGCCGAGAGCCGCGACAACGGCGCGTCGTGGACGCTGCTGAACGCGGCGGGCAGCGGACTGCCGGATGCGCGCCCGCGCTGCCTGATCAGCCAAAGGATTCTGAAGGATAACGAGGCGGGAAAGCACCGACTGCTCTATGTGGCGGAAGGAAAGGGCGTCTTCGGGAGTGTTGACAGCGGTGCGACGTGGTCAGCCTGCAATGCGGGTCTGCCTGCCGCACGTGTCAGTTGTCTCGCCTGTGATGCCGACAGAGACAATGTCTTTTATGCGGGCGTTTCGAGCAAAGGAGCTGAGCCAGGCGCGGTGTTCCGCAGCGATGACCGGTGTGCGACGTGGCGGCAGGTGAGCGCGCCGGATGCGCGGCTGGCCGAAGTGCGGCAACTCGTGGCCAAGGCCGGGCGCGTGTATGCCACGACCCGCGGTGCGAACGTCGGGAAGGCGCATTACACGGGCGGGGTGTTCCGCGGCGACAACGGTGGAACGGCGTGGCGGCAGATCTACACCAACCGCTTCTGCGAAGCGCTGGCGTTGGATCCCCATCGGCCCGGTCGCGTGTATGCGAGTTTGCACGATCACCCGTATCACGACCGGTCGACCGGCGGCGGGGTGATTGCGAGCGAGGACGGCGGAACGACGTGGCGGTCGCTCGCGAACGACTCGCTCACCTGCAAGGGGGTGACGTGGATCACGCCCGATCCGTTCGATCCGTCGCGGCTGTGGCTCGGCACCGCCGGCAACGCGGTTTTCACCGGCGCGGTTGGCCCCTTGGGCGAATGAGCCTGTTGCCGTTTTGTTCCTGGGCTGTTCTTCCGGTGCGTTTCTCGGTAAGATAACAATCTAACTTCAAATTATGGGGATATCCATGCGAAAGACCTTCTTGGCACCAACGCTTCTATCCGTGTGCGTCACCGTTCATGCGGCGACGGATCAGTTGAGCTACATCGATTTGAAACGGTCGCCCGACGCGGCGTGGACAGTGAGCGGCGGCGTCACAAACGCGCTGGCCGAGGTCGCTCCGCGCGTGTGGAGCAATGCGGTGGCGCGCGTCGAGATGCCCGCAACGCCGGCGGGCACGCAGGTGCGGGTGAGCGCGCCGGGCGTCGCGCTTGAAACGGTTGGGATGCGCTGGACGTGCGAATGGCCGGCGTCGACGAAGCTGCTCGGCGACACGTGGGAGCGCTCATACGGCGACTTGGCCTGGCGGTCGCTTGCCGCGGCTCGGCCGATGCCGTGGTATTTTCTGGCGAGCGACGGGCGCGTCACGCACGGCTACGGCGTGGTTGTGCAGCCGAATGCGCTCTGCTGCTGGACCGCGGACAAGGGCGGCCTCGCGCTGGCGCTGGACGTGCGCGCCGGTGGCGTGGGCGTCCAATTGGGCACTCGCACGCTGGAGGCGTGTACTGTGGTCAGCCGCGCGTGGGTTGCCAACGAAACGCCGTTTCAGTCGGGCGCTGCGTTCTGCAGGCAGATGTGTCCAAAGCCGAGGTTAGCCAAGGAGCCGGTTTACGGTTTCAACGACTGGTACTGCGCCTACGGCGTCAACACGGGCACCAATTTTCTTGCGGATGCGGGCTTTGTCACCGCGCTGATTCCGGAAGCCAAGAACCGCCCCTACCTCGTGATGGACGACGGCTGGCAGGTGAACCCGCCCGCCAAGCAGGGCGTGAGCGGCTTTGGTCCTTGGACCCACAGCAACGCGCGCTTCGCGATGGACATGGCGACGTTCGCGCAACGCGTGAAGGCGCTCAATGCCAAGCCGGGGCTCTGGTACCGTCCGCTCTATGCGTGGGCCGAAGTGCCCGAGTCCTGGCGCCTGAAAAAAGCGCGCGACTACATGGATCCCACGCTCCCGGAGGTGAAACGTCAGATCGCCGAAGACATGACGCGTTTCCGCGCATGGGGCTTCCAGCTGGTGAAGATCGACTATCTGACGTTCGACATGAACAACCGCTGGGGGTACAACCTCGGCGACAAGGTTGTGCACGACGACCGCGCGTGGGCGGATTCGAGTCGCACCACGGCGGAAGTGATGCTCGACCTTTATCGCACGATGCGTCAGGGTGCGGGTGACGGCGTGGTGATCATCGGTTGCAACGCGCTGAGTCATCTGGCGGCGGGGCTCTTTGAGCTGCAGCGCACGGGCGATGACACCAGCGGGCTGGAGTGGAAGCGCACGCGCCAGAACGGTGTGAACACGCTGGCGTTTCGGGCGGTTCAGGACCGGGCCTTCTTTGCGGTGGATTCGGACTGCGTAGGGTTGGCCCACGCGGGAGCCGTACCGTGGGAAAAGAACCGGCAGTGGCTGGATTTGGTGGCGCGGAGCGGCACGCCGCTGTTTGTGTCGTGGCGGCGTCAGCTCGCCGGACCGGAGGAGCGCAAAGCCTTGCGCGAGGCGTTTCTGCGTGCGTCGCAGCCCGCGCCTACGGCCGAGCCGCTCGACTGGATGGAGACGGCTGCGCCCAAGCACTGGCGCTTCGGAAAAGAAGAAGTCACCTACAACTGGGACGAGTGATTTTTCTCAAATATGGGGGTCGCGGTTCGCGCGTTGAAAGGCGAGGGTCAGAATGCTCAGGCGTGAGAAGGGTTTCTTGGCGTGTGCGCTCGCTTGCTTCATTCAGGGGGCGCAGTCGGTTGCCGCGCGCGATGTGTATGTCGCGCGGGGTGGAGACGACGCGAATACGGGCGAGCGTGAGCGGCCGCTGGCAACCGTCGAAAAGGCGGTGGAGACGCTGCGAGGAGCAGGGGGCGGCACAATCTGGGTGGGGCCCGGCGAGTACTATGTAAAGGATGGGATCACGTTAGACGCCGCGTGCAGCGGTGCGTCCGAGCGGCCGCTTGTGATTCGGGGCATGGAGCCCGGTAAAGCCCGGCTTTCCGGCGCGCGGACCGTGAGCGGTTTCCGGGCCGTTTCGGACGATGAGGCAAAGCCGCTCATCTCGGCAGAAGCGAAGCGGCATGTCGTCGTGGCCGATCTGAAGAGTCAAGGGTTTCCGCCCCTCGCCCAACTGCCCGCTTGCTACCGTTCACACGGCTGCGAAGAGGTGGTTTTTGGCGACGTGCCGATGCAATCCGCGCGGTGGCCGAATGAAGGGTTCACGACCTTCACCGAGGTGATCGATTCAGGCGCGTCGCCCATCACGCATTGGGACATCCGGACGGTGTATCGGCCCGGCGCCTTCAAGTTTCCCGGAGACCGCCCGCGGCAATGGGACTTTGGGCGCGGCATCTGGCTTCAGGGTTTCTGGTGCTATAAATACTGGGATTCCGTGCTGAAGGCTGCGACTTACAATCCGGACAGCGGCGAGTTGCGTTTTGCGGCGAAGGACGCTTTCGGGATCGGCTCGCCGAGGGCGTGGGACAAAAACGCGAAATACCCTTTTTACGCCCTCCATGTGTTCGAGGAGTTGGACAGCCCCGGCGAATACTATTTGGACCGGCAGAACAACCTGCTTTTCTTCTGGCCGCCCAGCGACCTCGCAAAAACGCCTGTTCGCTTGACCCTCTGTGCAAAGCCGCTGCTTCAGGCCCGTGGCGTCACCAACCTCGTCGTTCGTGACCTGACCCTCGAGAACGGACGGGGCGCGGGCCTTGTGATGAGCGAATGCGGATACTGCCGTGCAGAAGGCTGTCTGATTCGCAACATGGGCCAACGGGGCATCGAGCTGAGCGGCTCTCACTTGGCCGTGCTTCGCTGTGAAATCGCCCAGACGGGGGCGGGCGGCATTGGTGTGACCGGCGGCGACCGCAAATCGCTGACGCCGGGGGAGTGTTCCGTGGTGAGCTGCCACATCCATCACACCGGCCGGCTGGATTGGGACGGCGGCCGCGCCATCTTCTTGAATGGGTGCGGAAACCGCGTGGCCAACAACCTCATTCACGACGGCCCCTCCGGCGCGATCCGCTATGGCGGCAACGACCATCTGATCGAGTTCAACGAAATCTACGCCATGTGCGGCCTCTATGAGGATGTCGGCGTCATTTATACCGGTCGCGACTGGTCCAGCCAAGGGAATATCGTGCGGTGGAACTACATCCACGACATTCTTTCCAAAGACGCGCAAGCCCTCTATCTCGACGACTGCGACAGCGGCGACACGCTGATCGGAAACATCATTTTCAAAGGCGGCAAGCACGGCGTCATGTTGGGCGGGGGCCGCGACAACACGTTTGTCGGAAACGTGTTCATCGACATGCCCATCGGCATCCATGTCGACGCCCGCGGTCCCCACGCGATCGTGTTCAACCGGGAAGACTCGTGGAACCTGCTGGCCAAGTGTGAAAAGCTCGACTACCTGTCGCCGCTCTGGACGAAACGGTATCCGCGGCTTGCCAAGACGATGGCGGAAGATCCGCTGCAGCCGCTGGGCAATGTGCTGCACGAGAACATCCTGATCGGCTGCAAGACGCCGTTTGAACTGCGGGACGGCACCGATAAGAAGTGGCTGGACCGTGCAAATAACCCGCAGTGGGAACTGGCCGATTTTCCTGGGCTGTTGGGCGAAGGCACGCCCGCCAAACTGGATCTCTCCAGGCTGCCGGCCCTTTGGCAGAAAGTGCCGAACTTCGCGCCGATTCCCGTTGAGAAAATCGGGTTGCTTCCCGCTCCATGACCTCGCCGTCTTAGGGTGACCGTTAGCCGGGAATCAATTTTTCAAGGCCATTGATCTTCAGCTCCAAGGCGATCTGCATGATGCGTCCGAGATCGCCTTTGGGAAAGCCCTTCTGCTTAAACCAGAGCAGGTAGTTCTCCTGAAGGTCAATGATGCGGCGCCCCTTGTATTTTCCGAAAGGCATGGTCATGGAGGCGAGCTTCTCCATGTCGGCTCGGGCTTTGGCTTGATAATCGGGGGGGAGACCGGATGCGGTGTCCATGGCAAACTCCTTTTGCGTGAGAACCCATTATGCCACGCTTGTCGATCCGATCAAACGGCATTCTTCTTCGCTTCGGTCACCGCGACTTTCGCGCCGCACTGCGGTATTGTCCCATTGTGACGCGAAAGCGCTTGCGGAAAATCCGGCCGAGGTGTGTTTCGCAGGCGAACCCGCAGCGCAGGGCGATCTCGCCGATCTTAAGGTCGGTTTCTGCCAGCAGGTTCCGGAGGCGTTCCAGCCGCACGTGTTCAATCTCCTCGCGGATCGTGCGCCCCGTCGCGTTCCGGAAGCGGATTTCCGTTGCGCGGCGGGACAGTCCGCAGACGCGGGCCACGTCGGTGACCCGGAGCGTCGGTTTTGCGGCCGCCTCGCGAATATAGGTCAGCGCCCGCGCCATCGGCTTGTCGGCGATGGCGAACCATTCGGATGACTGACGTGAGACGACGCCGATCGGTTCGATGAGGTATTCGCGCTTCTTTAGCCGCTCGCCTTTCATGATCCGGTCGAGGTGTTCGGCGATGCGGTAACCGGCGGGGCGCGGATTGCACTGGATGCTGGAGAGCGTGGGCACCGTTGCCTCGCAGATCCATTCGTCGTTGTCGACGCCGAGCACGGCGACGTCGTCCGGCACGGAGATGTCCGCATCCATGCAGGCGTCCAACACCTGTTTGCCGCGGCGGTCATTGGGCGCAAAGAGGGCGATCGGCTTGGGAAGCGCTTTGAGCCAGGTCTGCATGCGGGGCCGTTCGACAGCCCAGTCGCGCTGCTCGGCCTCCGAGCAAGCCCCGTAGGTGTGACAGGTGCGGTGGCCCGCCCTTCGAAGCGTTTTGCGGAAACTTTGCTCGCGTTCTTTGGACCAGTAGGTTTCGCTGACCGTGTGACCGACAAAGGCGAACTGCGTGTAGTGAAGTTCCAGAAAATACTCGGCGGCCATGCGCCCGATGGCGGCGGAGTTCCAGAGTGCGCACGCATAGGGCGAGAGGGGATAGGTGGGGTCCCGCATGGGCTGCGGCTGAAGCAGGACAACCACGGGTACGCCGAGGTTTGCGATTTCTTGCGCCTCTTCGACGGAGTGGTGGTCGGCCGCGATGATGCCCGTGCAGCCCCACTGCTTGACGTCTTGAAGACGGTACATCCACGGCCGGTTTTCCTGCTGGTAGATGCGCCAAGGACCGTGCTCCTGCGCATATTGCAAAACGCCTTGAAGCATCTCGTGCAGGCTGTTGACAATGGTTGACGTCAGGATGACGACGTGTGGAACGGCGGTTTTTTTCTTCGAACCAAGCATGTTCCGACTATAGCCGCTGAAGCGAATATCCGCAAGCGCAATTGCGTAAAAAATCGAAAATTGATACGCAAAAAGTCGATTGACGAAGAGGGTGCTTCAACGTACGCTAATCGGCGGAAAATAATTTGGCTGTTGAGGGGAGAAATGCGTTAAAAAAGGCGGAATGGACGAGTTATGAAAAAAGCAGTGGCGATCTTGATTGCCTGCGCGGGGGCGGGGTGGTCCGCGATGGCACAGGAGGCTCGGCCGGCGCGTCCCGAGGTCGTGGCGGTCTATTATCCGCACTGGCACGCGTACGACCACGGCAGCGCGTGGAAAAGTGAGGGGTGGACGGAGTGGGAAGAGCTGAAGACGACGATACCGCGTTTTCCCGGTCACCACCAACCGTTGAAGCCAGCGTGGGGCTATTTCGACGAGAGCGACCCCAAGTGGACGGCGAAGGAGATCGACCTTGCCGCCGACAACGGAATCGACGTGTTTCTTTACGACTGGTACTGGTACAGCGGCGTCAAAAATATGGAGGAGGCTTTGGAGCAGGGCTTTCTTAAGGCGCCCAACCGCACGCGCATGAAGTTCGCGCTGATGTGGGCGAACCACGACCGCAGGGACCAGTTCTGCCCCGAGTTCGGCAAGCCGCGGACCATCTGGTTGCACTCGTATCATTCGGAGAAGGACCTTACCCGCATGATCGACTACTGCATCGAGCACTACTTCCGCGAGCCCAACTATTGGCGCGTCAAAGGCGGCTTATTTTACAGCATTTTCCAGCCGAAGGAGTTTGTCAAACAGATGGGCGGGCCCGAGAAGACCCTCGAGGCGTTCAAACGGATTGACGAACGCCTTCGGCAGGCGAATCTGCCGCCCATGCACTGGAACGCCATGGTCTCCACCGCCGCGGAGTCGGAGCAGATGAAAGCGGCGGGGTTCCAAAGTACGAGCCGCTACAACGTGTCGACCGCCGGCAAAGCCAAGCCGGACGGTACGGAGGACTATGAGGACGTGATGGAGGCGCACCGCCAGCACTGGAAAAACATGCAGGCGGCTCAGCTCGTGAACATCCCCGTCGTCACGCGCGGCTGGGATTCGTCGCCGCGATGCCGCACAGACGTGCCGTGGCCGTTTCCGCGGACCACAGGCGGTGGATTCGAGTACCCCTATATGCAGATCGTGACGGGCGTCACGCCCGAGCGCTTCGAGCGCCTGCTGCGCGAGGCCGCGCAGGTTGTGCGCGACGATCCGCACCAGCCGCCCGCCGTGCTGATCAACTCGTGGAACGAGTGGACAGAAGGGCAGTCTCTGTTGCCCGAGGAAAAAGATGGCACGTCGTATATCGAGGCGGTTCACAAGGCCTTCGGGGCATCCGGAAAATGAATAAAGAGGTGAGACGTTCTTGCGTTGCGTTCGCCGCGGCGGTCGCAATGTCGGCCGCGGCGCTGGCCGAACCAACGGCCGTGGTGCGGGATATCGCATACAACGCAGCCGCCGATAAGGATGGGCTGGGCGACCTGTATCTGCCTGCGCATGTGAAGCCGGACACGCCCGTGGTGCTGGCCATTCACGGCGGCGGCTGGAGCGGCGGTGACCGCGCCAGCTGGTCGGGCGTCGCGCAGTTCTTTTGCAAAGACTTGGGCTTTGCCGCGTTCAACATTGAGTACCGGTTGGTCAAGAAAGGGCCTTGGCCGCTCTGCGGAAACGACTGCGTCGCGGCGGCGAACTATCTGCTGGGCGAAGACTTCAAAAAGCGCTTTGGAATTAACTGCAATAAAATTTGGGTCTGCGGCGGTTCGGCGGGTGGACACCTCGCGCTCTGGACGGGGCTGAGCCTGCCGCCAGACCGCGTGGCGGGAATTGTCTCGATTTCGGGCATCGGCGACCTCGTTCCCGATGCGCAGGTGAATCCCGGCCGCTATGTTGGGTTCTTTGGGCACAAGCCGTCGCCTGCCGAACTGACGGCTGCGTCGCCGCTTTCGCTTGTGACGGCGAAAGCCCCGCCCATTTTTTGCAGCCACGCGACGGTGGATGGCGCGGTGCCTTTCGAGTCCTCGCGGGTATTTGTGGAGGCCTGCCGGAGAGCCGGGGTACAGACGGAGTTCTTTGTCTACGAAAAGCGGGACAGCGGTCACTCCATTTGGATACCCGGCAGCCAGCCGCACACGCTCTTTCCGGACATCGAGGCTGCGGTTGTGAAATTTGTGAAAAAAGCTGAGACGAAAACAGAGGAGAAAGGCAAATGATGAAACGGGCATCCCTTTTTGTTGTCGCGTTCTGCGCGACGGCGACACTGGCGGCGGTTGCGGCGGATGGGCCGCGCGTGGAGCGGCGCAAGCCGCTGACGGCCAGAGTCGGCATCGTGGGCGTGGGGCATCACACCTACTGGAAGCAGTTCGATGGGCTTTTGGACGTGATGAATCAGAAGATGGGGCAGTTCGACGCGAAGGTCAAATCCAACGGCGTTGAAACGGTTTCCTTCGGCCTGTTGGACAAGGCGCAGGACGCGTACGACGCGCTGCCGAAAATCAAGGCGGCCGATGTGGACGTGCTGTTCGTCGACATGGTGACCTATGCCACGTCGTCCACGTTCGGCGCGTTGGCGCGGGACCTGAAGGTGCCGATCGTGCTGGTGGCGCTGCAGCCGTTGCACGCGATGCCGTATGCGCAGGCCAAGACGTACACGCAGCTGTGCAACGACGACTTCTGCGCCGTGCCGGAGTTCACGGGCGTGGCGATCCGCATGGGGCACCCCGTGGCGGACGTGATCATCGGCGTGCTCGAAGGCGATGCCGCGGCGGACGCCGAAGTGGCGAAGTGGTGTCAGATCGCCAAGGTGCTGCACGACCTGCGGCGCGCGCGCATCGGGCTCATGGGTCATGCTTTGGAGTCGATGTACGACATGCAGACAGACCCCACGGCAGTGACGGCGGCGTTCGGCTGCCATGTGGCGCTGTGCGAGCCGGATGAGATTTTGGCTTTCTATCAGCAGGACGCCCCAGCGGCGATTGCGGCCAAGAAAAAGGTGATTCTCGATTTCTTCGACACGCCCAATCCGGTCTCCGATCCGCTGACCACCAAGCTGACGGACCACGATTTGGAGATTGCTGCCAAGGCGGCTGTGGCGCTGGATAAATTCACGGCTTCGCGCAGTCTGGACGGTCTTGCGTACTACTACGAGGCGCTGCCCGACACGCCGATGCGCGAGCTGGTGACCAATCTGATTGTGGGCAACTCCTTGCTGACGGGCGCGGGGTTCCCGATGTGCGGCGAGTTCGATCTGAAGAACTGCGTGGCCATGATGATTCTGGATCGGTTGGACATTGGCGGCAGTTTCGCCGAGTTTCATCCGATCGACTTTGACCGCGACACCGTGCTGGTGGGTCACGACGGGCCGCACCACCTGAACATTGCGTCGCGCAAGCCCGTGCTGCGTTCGCTGAAGGCGTACCACGGCAAGCCGGGCAAGGGCGCGGGCGTCGAGTTCAACATCAAAGAAGGGCCGATCACCATGCTCTCCATCGGCGTCAAGGCCGACGGCAAGTTCAAGTTCGTGATCGCCGAAGGCGAGTCCATGGC
>Ga0116170_10006518_pt1 | contig 10219 bp, 4 predicted proteins | sample AD_JPNHW1_MetaG_FD_89797 | JGI IMG/M metagenome (GOLD analysis project Ga0116170, IMG submission 89797) | Active sludge microbial communities of municipal wastewater-treating anaerobic digesters from Japan - AD_JPNHW1_MetaG | ecosystem: Engineered > Bioreactor > Anaerobic > Digestate | place...
ATACGCCGTACAATTTCTCCGCCATGAGCGGGATGGAAACCGGGAATTTCAACCATTACACGAAAAGCAGCTTCTCCATTCCCGGCAAGGGGATCCCGCTGAATTTCGAGCACAGCTACAACTCATGCCTCACCGAGTACCCCGATGAGTTCGTTCCCCTGCAGCCGTTGGGAAAAGGATGGAGCCACAATTATAACGCCTATCTCATCAATACCGACGAGATCCTCGACAACTACGGTAATGTGATCGGGAAGCCCTGCCTGATCGTCTTCTGGCCCAACGGCTCCATGAATGTGTACGACAATACGGGCACCCCAGCCAGTCCCCCGGTCATCACCAAAGGGGTGTACGACCAGCTGACCCGGGTCTCTTCAGGCGTTTACACAGTGAAGACGAAGACCCAGGTGACCTATACGTTCACCAAGCCGGCGGGAGCGAAAGCGGGTACGCCTTATATGATGACTTCGGTGAGCGACCGCAACGGCAACGCCACGGTGCTGACCTATGAGTTCGGTGTGGATTCAGTCATCCGGCTGAAATCAGTGAAAGATCCTGTGAACCGGACGCTGACCTTCACCTACCCGGTGGGATCGAATTACATTTCCAGGATCACTGACCCGCTCAACCGGCACATCGATTTTACCGTCAGCGACGGATTGCTGGCCACCTTCTCCGATGCAAAATCACAGATCACGCAGTACCGGTACGATACGGCCTCTTACGGAAGCGGACTTCTCGATACGATCATCCTTCCCAGGGGAAACCGGATCACCAACCAGTACCAGCAACGGAAGCTGGTCAGCAGCCGGTTCAATAACAACAGCCCGACACAGATCACCCATACCATCAATTATGCCTCGGGGGTAAACGATTTCCTGAAATCGACCGTGGTACAACCCCTGGCTACCGGTCAAAGCGTGACGACCAGCTACGAGTTCGACCGGAACCGGAGCGCCACAAAGATCTACGGCAATCCGGCCGTGAACATGACCAACCAGTTCGCCAACACCGCCAACCCCCTGCTTCCCACGGCTATTGCCAACAACAACAGCGGAGTGTCGATTGTGAACACTTACGACAGCCAGGGCAACGTCACCCATGTGGTAACCAGCGGTCCGGGGATGGCACCGGTGCATGAGTACTTCGAATACAACGGCACCAACGACCTGGTGAAGCACACCGATGCCAACGGGAACGTCACCCAATACACCTACGATGCGAACGGCAACCTGCTGAAGGTGACCGACGCTCTTGGAAAGGAAACGGCCATGGGTTACAACGGCAGCGGCCAGGTGACCCAGGTGACCAATCCGGCCGGAGTCTCCACCGGGTTTTCCTACAGCCCGCAGACCGGGATGCCATCTTCCATCCAGGTACCGGCGCTGGGACTGACCTCCACCATGAACTACGACCTGGCCAGCCGGCTGCTGTCGGCCACCGATTTCAAAGGGAATGTGACCAGTTATACATACGACAACAACGACAACATGACGCAGGAGAAAGACGCCCTGAACCACACCACAGGGTATGCCTATGATGTGAACGACAATCTCCTCGCAATCACCAACGCAATGGGAGGGGTGACCTCCATGACCTACGACACGGCCACCGACTGGCTGCTATCCGAATCGTTCCAGGGCAACACCCGCAGCTACACCTATCACTACGACGGCAGTCTGAAAACACTGACGGATCCGAACGGCAACTTGTTCAACTACACCTACGACCTGGCAGGAAGAGTCACCAGCGACGGGTATGCAACCTACGCATACAACGGAGCCGGTAACCTTACCGGCGTGACGAAAGCCGGGAAGGCGGTTCAGTTCAGTTATGACGGCTTCAACCGGGTCAGTTCGACCTCCTATGACGGATTTTCTGTGGGCTATACCTACGATAATGCCAACAATATCACGAAAATCATCTATCCGGGGAACAAACAGGTCACGTACACCTATGATGCTCTCAACCGGATGAAGACCGTGACCGACTGGAACGGGAAGACGACGACTTACAACTACCGCGATGACGGAGAACTTTTATCAATGGTCTATCCCAACGGTATAACTACTACTTATTCGTATGATGCAGCCGGCAGACAGACCGGTTTGTCAACCAAACGCGCCAACGGGACCGTCATTGCCGAGTACACTTACCTGCTCGACAACCTCGGGAACCACCTGCAGGAAGATATCGTCCAGCCTTTGGTCTCATACCCGAAGCTGAAAGACCCGGTGACCAATTACACGTACAACAATGCCAATCGAATCCTAACCGCGGGAAGCGATTCGTTCACCTTCGATTTCAACGGCAACACGACCGGCAAGACAGGCTATTCCTTCGCCTACGATACCCGGAACAACCTGACCTCCGTCACCGGCCGGCTGACAGCCAACTACAGCTACGACGGACTGGGATTCCGGCGAGAAGCCTCGTACACTGGCATTGTGAAGAAGTTCATCCTCGATATCCAGGGGCTGTCAAAAGCCCTGCTGGAAACCGATGCCAACGGCAATCCGCAGAATTATTATATCTGGGGACTCGGGCTGATCTCCCGTATTAAACCCGACAACACGACAGGCTATTACGTGAGTGATTTCCGGGGCAGCATAGTGGCTATGACCGATGCAACCGTCAACGCAACGGTCACCCACAAATACAATTATGACGAATTCGGGACCGTCACCAAAGCCGTCGAAGCCGATTTCAACCCTTTCCGCTATGTTGGGAAATACGGGGTGATGTGGGAGGATAGTTCGCTGGTATTCATGCGGGCGAGGTATTATGATAATACGATTGGCCGATTCCTGAGTGAAGATCCGGTGTGGAGTACAAATCTTTATGCATATGTGGGCAATAATTCAATCTCCTTTGTAGATCCTAAAGGATTATATAAATATGATAATCAAGTGTTAACTTCAATTAAATTACAATTGATGGTAACAGAACAAAAGAATCTAATATCTGATGTTAATAGAATTCTTGAGCTAAGCAACCAAATTGATGTAAGTGAAAAAGCATTAAATTCAGCACTGAAGAAAGCAAATTGGTCTGAATTCGACACACAAAAGTATATGGGTATGGTTGAGCAATTGAATTCAAATGTGGATGACATAAATAAAAGGGTTAAAGAATACAATTCGAAGATCAAATACTCGGAGTTACGAATCTATAATCTAGAAGCTCAGAAAGCACATGTAAAAAGGACGATCAAGAATTTCTGGATATTAGTCGGAGGAGATTTAATCTCTCTGATTGAGACTATCATTGGGGCCCAAACAGTTGTATTGCCATTTTCTGAGTATTATGGGAATCAAGGTTCTGTAATATATTGACTCAGTAACGATTCGAACTATGGTCGGAAAAATCTACTTGATTGGATTGGTTTTTATTATCATGAGTAACGATTTGTATTCTCAAGATTCCATTTATTACGACTCGGTTGGAAGAGTAACAAGTTACTCTTATCCAAATGGCTACTTAATAATTTACACCTACGACCCCCTGGGTAACCGCCTCTCGAAAACCATGACCATCCTGTCGCCGGCGGCGGCCGGGAGCGTCAGTGGTCCGGCGGCAGTGTGTTCCGGTGATGACAGTGTTTCGTTCAGCGTGCCGCAGATCCAGTATGCGATGTGGTACATCTGGTCGCTGCCGGCGGGGGCCTCGATCGTTTCCGGCGACAGCACGCAGAGCATACGGGTCACCTTCTCCGCAGGGGCGCAGTCGGGGAACATCACGGTTTACGGGAAGAACGAAGGGGGAAGCGGACCCGTGTCCCCGGTGCATGCCATTATGGTGATGACCGTGCCGGCCGCCCCCGGTACGATCTCGGGTCCGGCCGGGGTGCAGCAGGACCAATCGGGGGTGGTGTACTCGATAGCAGCAACGTCAGGCGCTACAGGTTATACCTGGAGTTTTCCTGCGGGTGCCACCATCACAGCCGGCAACGGGACTCCCTCGGTGACGGTCAGTTTCGGAAGCAGTGCAGTTTCAGGCAGCATCAGCGTCAGCGCTTACAACAGTTGCGGGACCGGGGCTGTATCGCCCGCTTTTTCACTCACCGTATCGGCAGGCGTGCCGGCCACGCAGGCGGTGCAGAACACCACTGTTTCGGCCGGGCAGACGGTTTGTTACCAGGCCACCCAAATGATCACCGTGGCAGGCGGGGGAACCACTTTCCTCGTGCAAAACGGCGGGCATGCATCTCTCATGGCCGGGCAGAAAATATCCTTCCTGGCAGGAGCAAAAGTAAACGCGGGCGGGTACCTTCACGGGTACATCACTACCACGGGACAGTATTGCTACTCAACGAAGAGCGCGGAGAACGGGGGAGAAGAAGGTCTTGAAAACGAAAGGACGATCCCTTCACACGGAACGACTCCGATCTTACTCGTCTATCCCAATCCCACAGGAAATTCCACCATGGTGCGGTTGACCGGTCCTCGAACCAAACAGTCTGCCGTGGTACGGATGAGCAACTTATTTGGTGAAGAGCTCGGAACCTGGCGCCTGGCCGGATCCGAAGTCCTCCGACTCGATCTTTCCCCGTACCCTCCCGGTATCTACCTGCTTAACGTGACGATGGACGCCCGAGGCGAAACGGTGAAGATTGTCAGGCGATAGGCAACAGGCATCAGGCAATGGGAAAATCCCTACTTTTGGCATCCATACCAACCGCTTTGCCATGAAGAAATTCCTCCTTACCGTTTTCCTTGCCTGGATGCTGATTACTCTACACGCCCAGAACTTCATCGGCTTCCAGGTCGGTTACCTAGGCACCCACACGAGCATTGCCGAGTACGAGCGCATCGAGCGGCGCGATTTCCTGCTCGACTCCATGTCCATCCGGCCGGATGTAGGATCAATCCAGGCGGAACTCGACGCGGAATTCGGACTGGGGAAGCGGTTTTTTCTGGCCACTGCCTTCCATTACAGCAACAAGGGCCTTGCGAATGTGACCTTTACCGACTCAACGGGATGGCCCTGGCAAACGGCCGCACGGCAGAAATACGCGGGTTTGACCGTCCTGATCGGATACAAACTGCCACTGGGCAAGGGGAAATGGGGTTTGATGGCCGCTACCGGTCCCCGGCTGGATGTGGCCATCGGCACACCTAACGGCGGAGCGCTCTTCTCAGGGCCGTATTACCGGTTCTTCATGCCTTTCAGCCGGTTCAACGAAATTGATCTTGGATGGGCACTTCAGGCTGGGGCAACCTATCGTCTTGGACCCGGTGAAGTACGGTTGAAACTGCACTACACATACGGTTTGAGCGATGTCCTCGAGGATGCTTTCGTAGTGGCCCGGAGCATGTCGTACGGCGCAACGATCGGGTATGCCGTGAAACTGTAGCGAAGCCGGTAACGCCCGGTTGGTTAGAAAGAAGGGCTTGTTAACACTTCTCTGCCAACGCAGTTCCTATTCGTTACAATAGAACAGGATCATCTTTCGGATCGCCTCCTGGCAGACCGGACAGAACCCCGGCGCTTCGTTGCTTTTCATCCGGCAGTCCATCATGGGGCTATAGATACCTTTTGATAGATACCCGCCCCCTTCGAACATTCCTGTCACGGCTTTAAATTTCTCTTCCCGGGGTGTCGGGATTGGCGTGCCGGGATTGACCAGGGAGGCCCATTTGGATTTGAAATCCACGTTGGTGGTGATATTCGGCTCCCATGGTTCGAATTTCAGGTTGTAGAAATCAGAGTAAGTCACCTCTGCGGCATAGTATTCATCGGCCAGGCCGGCAAACTGATGGCCGAATTCATGAATGGCGACGATGTTGGAAAGCTCATGATCGACTGTGCTTTGTCCGTAGTGATTGTAAAATCCTCCTCCTCCGTAACGTTTACTGTTTACGAGGACAAACATCACGTCGTAAGGGGCATTGGCCGCAATGTCGTAAATCGATTTTGTATCCGAAGTGGTCAGATACCGATCCATGTTGAATGTATAGAAACTGCTGTGAACATTGGTGTTCACGAATATATCCTTGCCCGGGATGGTTACTCCCGCTTCCTGGGAGGGAGATTCGATGGCGTAAAAGTTAATCCGGTCCTTCATTTCCGAGTAGGGTGCCACCGACAGGAAATAATTGCTAATCCGTTTGGCATCCGCAAGAAACTTCTCCATCTCCAGGGTCGTGTATCCTTCGGCAATGAAAGCAATATCGACATGATCGGCAGGATCGCCTGAATCCACGAACTTGGTGACTTTGTATGGAACGATGCTTTCGCGGCTGATGAAATAATCGGTCGGGTTGATGTAACGTTCAAAGATGGGAACGAACATATCGGTTTCATACTGCCGTTTTTCGATCACGAACCGGATGGTGTTTTTCGGAAAAGGCATTACGGCCGTCATCGCGTATGCCCGCTTCATCTTCTTTGCCTCGTCGGTTCCCTTCCATTCCTGGAACAACGAGTTGAAGCCTCTCGAAAAGAGCAGGAGTGAGGTAGCTGAATCGTACGCCAGGTAACGATAACTGCCGTATCCGAAGGGATCCTTCAGGTTCTTCGTCGGGCCGCCCCAGTACGGTTCCTCTTTCATCGAAAGGAAGAACGCTTCTTCATTGCGGGAATCGCCGGCCAGGAGGTAATCAACACGCAGGGTTTTGGCCTCAAAGTAATTTTTAAAAGAAACAGGCATCGCATTGTCTGCTAACGCTTTAAGGGCAGGAGCAGGAGCAGGATCAATGACGACCTGTGCAAAGGAATTTGCCGGCAATACACTGGCAGCGGCTATTAGTCCTGCAATGATATTCTGAAAGGTTCTCATGGGTTTACCGGGGTTTCAATTTTTCTTCAAAGATGTGGAAATATTGTCAATATCAGCTACGGAGACGCAAAGATGTAAAAAGGAATCCGGTCAACATAAGAACGCAACCGGCCAACATCCTCCCTGTCAGATGTTCATCCAGCAATATCCAGCCACCGGCAACAGCAAAAACGGCTTCCAGGCTAAGGATGATCGAAGCATATCCTGGATGGGCGGTTTTCTGGGCCACCACCTGCAGGGTGTAAGCGACTCCCACCGATAAAACACCGCCGTATGCGATCGGCAGCCAGGCTTCCAGGATTTTCCCGCTGAAAACAGTTTCCGTTGACAAGGCAATCACCAGATTGATCACCGCGCAAACTGCGAACTGAATGACGGCCAGCAGGTAGCTGTTCATCAACGGGGATAACCAGGCTATCATGAGCACATGGAAAGTGAAGATGATCGCGCAGCAGACTACCAGAATATCGCCTTGCGCAAGCGAAAAGCGGCCCTGGACACTGAGAAAGTAGAGTCCGGCCAGGGAAAGCGCCGCCCCGACCCAAATGGCGGGGCTGGACCGGTGTCCCAGTAAGATCCCTGCCAGCGGGACCAGAACGACGTACAACCCCGTGATAAATCCCGCTTTTCCCGCAGTCGTTGTCTGGAGTCCGATCTGCTGAAAAGCGACACCTCCGGTCAGGAGGACGCCGGTGGCAAGTGCCCCCAGCACTATTTTCCCCCGGCTGAATTTTGCCGAGGGAAAGAATAACGGCTGTCCCTGCTTCCAGTTCCGGATCAGCAACGGCATCAGCACCAGTACTCCTAATGTAAACCTTACGCCGTTGTACGTGAATGGCCCCACATAGGCCATCCCTGCCCGCTGCGCCACGAAAGCAAAGCCCCAGATGACAGCCGCGAGTAGCAGGATGAGGTCGGATCGGAATTTAGCGGTCAAGGTAATGTGCTGATGTGCCAATGTGCTGATGTGCCAATGTGCTGATGTCTCACATTCTTTGGGCGGTGGACTGCCTATCGGCAGGCAGGAGATGCGCGGAGTAAGGTATTTAAGGTATCATTCAATGGTTATTTCGTCGGCGAAGATCCAGGCTTTCTGACCGGCGCCGGGGTGCCAGTCGGGACAGGTTCCGCGGTTCTTTGCCACAACCCGGACATACCGGGCTTTCCCCTTCAATTCGAGCGAAAAATCGTTCACCACAGCACCTTCACGATGTTCTTCCACATCGTTCATTACTTTTCCTGCCTCTGAAAAATTCACACCGTCGTCGGATAACGACCATGTGACCGACTGCGGCATGAAGATCCACGAGCCCTGGTTTTGAAGGCAGCCAATGGCCAGCCGTTTAACCGGCTGAACGCTTCCAAGGTCAACCACCGCGTCGATATCCACCCCTTCGTACCCTTGCCAGGTACCGGTCATAAACTGGTCGCCGCCGGTGATGAAATCGATCAGCGCCAGTTCGCCGCCGGCGGAATATTGGCCTGCATAATGCGTGTTGAGCCGGATTGACCGGTTGGCGGGGATCCTTATAAACCGGGCTTCGATCGGAAAACTGTGGTTCAATTCTTTGTTGAATGCCATGGCCCGGAGTGTCGTGGTTTTCCGAAGAACGAGCGGCCTGAGGTAGATGTTCGACTTGAGTCCGGGTTCAGAACCATCAAGGGTATAACGGATGACCACCCCCGGCAAGGCGCAGGAGAGACCCACTATGGTCGAATCCCGGAAGGTGCGCTCACCCTGGTGGACCGCCGGTACGGGAACAATGGGGAATTCTGAAATCCAGGACTCCGGGAAAGAACCAAAACCCGAACCCCAGGCTTTATTCGGTTGCGGTCCCATCCGGAAAACCATCTCTCCGCCTTTTACAATCTCAGCATGGTTGAAGAAACAACGGGTGAGCGGTTTCCCGTTCAGGGTGGCCGACTGGATATAAAAATTCTGATCGCTGATCCCGATCGCCCGGACGGTAAACACCTTTCCATCCTCCAGGTTGATGACAGCCTTCTCAAACGACGGTGTGCCGATGGCATAGATACCGGATGCCGGTGTTACCGGGTAGAACCCAAGTGCGCTGAGTACATACCAGGCCGACATCTGTCCACAGTCTTCATTGCCAATCAGTCCGTCGGCCGAGTTGGTATAGAATCCGGAAGCGATCCGGTGTACCAGCTCCTGGGTTTTCCAAGGGGTTCCGGCATAATCGTACAGATAGGCCATATGGTGGCTGGGCTCGTTCCCGTGGGCATACTGGCCGATCAGTCCGGTAATGTCGGCCTGGTTGCGCCCGGTCGTCTTGGTATCGGCTGCAAACAGGGCATCGAGCCGGGAAATGAAATTATCCCGTCCACCCATCAGACCCATCAACCCGGATAAATCCTGAGGAACGTAGAAACTATATTGCCAGGCATTGGCTTCCGTATAGTTGAAGTTAACCTCCGCAGGATCGAACGGGCTGAACCAGGTCTCGTTTGACTTTGCCCGCATGAATCCGCTGATAGGATCGAACATGTTTTTATAATTCTGGGCACGGATCAGGTAGTTCAGGTAATCATCCTCTTTGCCGAGAGCCTTCGCCATTTTGGCAATACACCAGTCGTCATAGGCATACTCCAGCGTTTTCGACACCGATTCGCCTTCCCGGTCGGCCGGGATATAGCCCTTTGTTTTATAATACTTCAGTCCGATGTTATCCTGTGAAGCACTGTGTTTCATCGCTTCCAGTGCTTTGGCACCGTCAAACGACTGAATGCCCTTCAGCCAGGCATCGGCGATAACCGGCACCGAATGATAGCCGATCATACAACCGGTCTCGTTTGAGGAAAGTTCCCAAACCGGCAGCATGCCACCCTGTTCATACTGTTTCAGAAAGGTGTTGATGAAATCGCCGGTACGCTTCGTTTCGATGATCGTGTAGAGGGGATGGGCGGCCCGATAGGTATCCCAGAGGGAGAAAACGGTATAGTAATCAAACCCTTCCGTACGATGAACCTGGAGATCACGCCCGCGATATTGTCCGTCGGCATCACTGTAAAGGTTTGGCTGTAACAGGGTGTGGTAAAGCGCCGTGTAGAAAACCGACATTTTATCCCGGTTTTCTCCTGTGACTTCGATCTTGCCCAGTTCCTTGTTCCAGGCATCTGCAGCCGAAGCAGCCACTGCATCGAAATCCCAGCCGGGGATCCCTTCTTCCAGGTTTTTCCGGGCACCCTCCACACTTACCGCGGAGATCCCAACCTTGACTACCAGGGGTCTGCCATCATCCCGGCCAAAAGAGAGCAACGCCTTGAGGTTCTCTCCGGAGAGTTCCGAGGCTCCATCCACAGCCCGGTCATTACTGTACAAAACATTGCTTATCAGTGGCTTTGAGAATTTCGCAACGAAAAAGATCATTTGCTTCTCAGCCCAGTCGCGCGAGAAACGATAGCCCTCCACTTCCCCGG
>Ga0116170_10006519_pt1 | contig 10219 bp, 2 predicted proteins | sample AD_JPNHW1_MetaG_FD_89797 | JGI IMG/M metagenome (GOLD analysis project Ga0116170, IMG submission 89797) | Active sludge microbial communities of municipal wastewater-treating anaerobic digesters from Japan - AD_JPNHW1_MetaG | ecosystem: Engineered > Bioreactor > Anaerobic > Digestate | place...
ATGGCCTAATGCATTTAAGATAAGGCGTGTAGAATACAGTGATATAAAAATAGTAATTACAATCTTCCCGTACAGGAAGCCTGTATTCATTACAACTCTGTTAGCTGATTTCATGTGCTCGTTTTAGAAAAAAGTCAATGTTATCAGCTTCTAGTTGCATAATTCTCGTATTAACCTTATGTGTAACCGCAATACTTAAGAAATATCTGTCAATTTTAGCTGAATAAATAAAATGTTCGTTCTTAGCAGAACGAACTATATCGTCCTCAAAGTGCTTTGGATCAATCAGATTTATTTTTTCACAGACTTCAATTTCCGGAAGTTCCTTTACAATGCCAGATCCGAGGGCTTTAAGAAAAGCCTCCTTTCTTGTCCATAGTCTGAAAAATCTATCTTTAGATCCTTCTGCAGTTTTAAATATATAATCTTTTTCCTTTTGGCTGAAAACCATTCCGGCAATAGAATTTATATCAAAATCCCTGTTTATCTCTTCCAGGTCTACTCCGACACAAGAAGTCTTAGTTATAACAAAAGCAAATGCTCCTTTAGTGTGTGATAAATTAAAAAAAACAGGGTTGCCATTAAGAAATGGTTTCCCATAACTGTTTTTTAGAAACCCCAAATCTGCAGGCGATTTATCGATAAAACCGGATATTAATAACCGTAGTAATGAATGACTTGCTATGTATGTCTCCCGGTCATCTTCAGAAAGGAACCTCAAAGCTCTCAATTTTTCATCAGGAGAAAGAAGCCGGGTCAGCTCTTTTTTTCGTGAAATGACAGAACTTGTTTCTGCATAGAAAAGCTGCAAGTCTTCTGTATAAACATTTTCAGAACATAAAGATTCTGAACTAAAGCAGCATTTTACAAAATCCATTTCCCCCTGAGTTTCTCGAAGAGACTCCTGCATCAATTCATCTTGTTAACATAGTTGAGGTATCTCTCTATTTCAATCCGCAAAATATCACTCCTCTCCTTTCCCACAAAAACATCAAGGTGCTTACCGTCTATTTCAACTGCACGTATCTTATTCACGAGCTTCTCCCATCCCAGGTATTGTAATGTACACGGATTTTGTGTAGCTCTGAATAATAACATATCTCCGGAAAATTTAGATGGTTTATAGATCCTTGTCAGATGCCTGTATTTTACCATCAGGTAGTAGTTGCGTCTTTCCATGGGAATAGGTTTTCCCCTCAACAAATAGAAGTTGCAGGCCATCAGTTTTCTTTTTCGTTTAAACCATAATCTGACCGGCCTCAGGTAGTTAATTCTTAATGTCTGATAAATGTTTTTCTCCCTTATGAAAGGCTGCCTGACAACCGGACTTATTGTGTCAATAAGAACCAGGAAAGGTACTTCTTTCCCCATCTTCTGTAATTGTACAGCCATTTCAAAGGCAATAATACCACCGAAGGAATAACCCAGTAAAAAGTATGGTCCCGAAGGCCAGACAGCAAGCATTTGCTCAAGGTAAGCTGAAGCCATTTGTCGCACACTTTTATATTTTACACCTTCACCCTCAGAACCAGGGTGAAAAAAGCCATAAACAGGTTGATCCTCTCCCAGATATTCACTGATAATGTAATTGCTGTTGTCGCCGTGAATTATAAAAAGGGGCACTTTATTCCCCTGAGGGTTTACAGGCATAAGAATATCTAATTCCTTTGGCCATAAATACTTAATAAGGCCGCTCCTGTTTTGTTTAAGTTTCTCAATTAACTCAGGAGTAAAGTTTTCCTCAGGCCCTTTGTATTTTAATTTACCCTCAGAAAAAGTAACCTCAACCTCTTTATGCTTTAATTCCTCGATTAAATCTCTCAAATGCATATCAATAGATTTCAATAGATTTTTGCCTCTGGCATTTTTATACTGCAATTTTAAAAATTTTGCAGATCCCAAAGTATTTAAAAATACATTAGTTGCAAATATTTGGAAATAAGTTTTTCTTTCATTGATTAAATTACACAGTTTACTGTTAACCAACAAATATTTATCAATTTTAAATTTCTCCGGCAATTATATTTGATCTTTCCCCGCTGTTGTAAGTCGTTTTTTGCAACGACTCCTTCTTGTGTAAAGCCAGATCTGCAATCTCCGCCAAAGCCTTTATGCGTGGACTGTCAAAAAAAGTTCTAAGTGGCAGGTCAATATCGAAGGCAGCCTTTATCTTAGAGAACACGCTTATTGCTAAAAGAGAATTGCCTCCTAACTGAAAGAAATTGTCACCGATTCCGATATTATTTAGTCTAAGAGCTTCCTTCCACAATTCGAAAATAACTTTCTCTGTAGGTGTCATCCCGGTTAATAGGGGAAGTGCTTCTTCCTTTAGTACCTGGGTATCAAAAACCAGCTTAGCTCTGTTTATTTTACCATTGGGTAAGCGCGGAAAACCATCTGATGTCTGTATAAACGATGGAATCATATATGCTGGCAGTTTATTAAATAATGAGAGAGTTATATCCTCTTTATTCAGATGGAAATCACTCTCCACATTTAAAAATCCTACCAGACGTTCATCGTAATCATCAAATTTGTGAACTTTTACCACAGCTTCCTTAACATTTGGAATAGCTGCAAGGAGAGTCTCAATCTCTCCCGGTTCAATACGGAAGCCTCTCAGTTTTATCTGGTTATCTACCCTTCCCAGCAATTCAATATTACCATCGTCAAGATACCTTCCCTGATCGCCGGTTTTATATATAATACCCTCGTCATCGAACTGAATAAATTTTTCTTCAGTCAGTTCGGGTCTGTTATGGTACCCTTTTGTTACACCTAATCCGCCAATACCAACTTCACCGATTACACCCACAGGAAGTTCCTTGTTGTCTTTGTCAAGAATGTGAATTGTAGTGTTCTTTATAGGCTTACCGACAACTATTGGTGCTTCAGTGTCAGTTATCTGATAGCAGGTTGACCAGACAGTTGTTTCAGTAGGGCCATACATGTCCCATAACGTTTCTACTCTTGGCAGAAGTTCCTTAACAAGTGAAGAGGTAATTGCTTCCCCGCCACACAATGCTTTCAGGTCTTTTTTCCCCTTCCACCCTTGTGCAATCATAAGGTTCCAAGTAGCAGGAGTTGCCTGCATAACTGTGATATTGTGTTCGTCGAGAAGATTTCCAAGCACCTGTCCATCAATAATTTGTTCTGAAAGAGCTACTATTATCTGTGCACCATTCGACAGCGGCAGGAACACTTCCAGTACTGAAATATCAAAAGAAAGTGTGGTGACAGCCAGCAGACGGTCCATACTATTCAAACCAGGTGATTGAGACATGCTAAGCAGGAAGTTCACAACAGCCTGGTGATGCACTTTGACTCCTTTAGGTCTTCCTGTGGAGCCTGAAGTATAAATAAGATACGCAAGGGACTGATTGCCGGCAGTTACTGCTGGTGCTATTTTGGCATTATGACTTATCGTGTTCTTTTCTGAATCCACAAGTACCAATGATTCTCCTGGCAGATAAGCAAATTTCTCTTTCAGTGATTTCTGCGTTATAAGGAATCTGGCTCCCGAATCCTCAAACATGTATTTCAGCCTGTCATCCGGGAATGAAGGATCCATTGGCAGATAGCAACATCCTGATTTAAGGATGCCAAGCACTGAAACAATCATTTCCACTGATCTTTCAAGGCTTAAGCCTGCCGTATCACCCGGCTTTACTCCAAGAGATACCAAATGATTCGCGAGCTGATTAGCCCTGTCATTTAATTCACTGTAGGTTATTTCGGATTCACCTGATATTACGGCAACTTTATCTGGGTTTATAGCAACCTGTTCCTCAAATAAATTATGAACAAGACATTCCGGGATACCTGCTCCTGTATCATTTAATTCAGCAAGGTGCTTTTTATCCTCTGTGGAAACAGCAGAGAGTTCAGCTATGCTAAGTGACTGATCTGAAACAAATGACTCAAGGAGATGAATAAATGTACTTCTAATCCGTACTGCTGTGCTTTTCTTAATGAGATCAGTATTATATTCCAAAACTCCCTTAATGCTTCCTGCCTGTTCTAAAAGGCTGAGAGAAAGATCAAATGCGACCATTCTTTCTCCGGTCGCAAGTTGTTCACTTTCTATACCTTCCAGCTTTAGAGGGGCATCCAGGTTATCCTGCCATGCGAAGACAACCTGAAACAATGGATTCACGCCTGAGGTTCTTTCCGGATTCACAATATCAACAACCTTGTCAAATGAAAGATCCTGGTGTGAGATAGCATCAATTGTCACATCATTTGTATAATGAACAACGTCCCGTATCGACTGTCCCGGTGAATATTTCAGACGCGTTACTATTGTGTTTACAAACATTCCTACAATGTTCTCAAGTTGTGAATGAGGTCTGTTCGCGACCCATAATCCTATATTAAGGTCATCATCACCACAGTACTTATGCATCTGAAGGCCAAATATGCTTAATAGCGTTGTAAAAAGCGATGTCCCCTCGGCTTTGCTGATCTGTTTCAATTGTTCAGTAAGTTCAGGAGAAAGTGCTATCTCTACCAATCCTCCTCTGTTAGCTGATTTCCCCATACGCTGAAAATCGAATGGGAAATTCAGGACAGTTGAGCACCCATTAAGATATTCTTTCCAGAAGTTGATCAGCTTTTTCTCTTTCTCTTTACCGGCAATGCTATTCTGCCAATATGCATAGTCATATTCCTGAATTTCAATCTCAGGCAGGGAAATTTCCTTCCCATGCAGCAGGCTTTTGTAAATCTCTTCAAGATCATTCGCAAAAACTGACCATGACCATCCATCAAAAACTATGTGATGAAAACTTAAATGAAGAATAAATTCGTCTGCATTTGTCTTGACAAGATAAATACGAAATAATGGTCCGTTTTCAAGATCAAAGGCCTTTACATTATCATTGTCAATAAAATCAGCAAGTGCCTCATTTTTATTTGTCAGATGGGAAAAATCAAGGATTTCAACATTTATGTTCCCTTTTGCGATGTTGCAATACGGTCCGTTTTCGTCTTCTTTGAATACTGAAAATAAAATATAATGCCTTGAAATCAAGGCTTCCAAACTCTTTATGAGCAAATCCGTATTAAGCCTACCATGTAGCTTGTAACTTATTGGTATGATGTAGGAAGGAGAAGCTGGATCCTGCTGTGAAATAATCCAAAGCCGCTTCTGGTTCGCCGTAAGTGGAAGATTTGTGGTTTCAGTATGGTGAATAAGTTTTAATTCCTCTTCACCCCCAGCATGTTTATCAATAAAGTCAGATAAAAGTTCAATTTCAGGATTATTAATTATGTCCCTGTAAGTAAGCACAACACCCAATTGTTCTTTTATCTTGTTCATCATGCTTATTGCCAACAGAGAATTGCCTCCTGCGTTAAAGAAGCTATCTGACGGTTTGATATTTTTGACTTTCAGAATTTCCTGCCAGATAAGCATTATCTTCGACATAGTTTCCGTTTGAGACTCTGTTTTTATTTCTGACCTTAGGTCTGAGTCCTGAATCTCATATTGAAGTGCTTTCTTGTCTATCTTGCCGTTTGGTAATCTTGGGAAGCCATCAGATACCTGATAGAAAGAAGGTATCATATATTGAGGAAGCTTATTCTCCAGAAATTCTTTTATCTCCTCACCAGGCATTTTAAAGGTGCCGGAAGTATTTAAAAATGCCACTAATCGTTCATCATTTTGTCCGAATGAATTAAGCTTTACAACTGCCTCTTTAACATTTGGTAACTGCGATAGCAAGCTTTCAATTTCGCCTGGTTCTATTCTGAATCCTCTGAGTTTTATTTGGTTGTCACTCCTGCCAAGAAGCTCGATATTACCATCTTTAAGGAACCTTCCAAGATCACCGGTTTTATAAATAATCTTATTGTTTTCAAATGCAATGAATTTTTCAGCTGTTAACTCCGGCCTGTTGTGGTACCCTTTTGTCACTCCAAGCCCACCAATACATACCTCCCCAACAACTCCCACAGGCAGCAGATTATTCTTTTTGTCAAGAATATATATACTTGTGTTGTCAATAGGTTTTCCAACAAGTATAGGTGGCTCTGCATCAGTTAACTGGCAACAGGTAGACCATACTGTTGTTTCCGTCGGTCCGTACATATCCCATAAGGAGGAAACCCTTGGTAACAAATCTTTTACCAATGATGATGGTATTGCTTCGCCACCACATAAGGCCTTCAGATCTCTTTTCCCATTCCACCCACTTCCGAGGAGAATGTTCCAGGTAGCAGGTGTTGCCTGCATTACCGTTATATCGTTTTTAATTAGTAATTCTGAAAGCTTCTGACCATCAATAATATCATCTATCTCTGCTACGACCAGCAATGCTCCACAGGACAAAGGAAGAAATACTTCCAAAACGGAAATGTCAAATGAAAGAGTTGTCACTCCGAGCAGCCTGTCTTCATTGGTAAATCCTGGTCTTTTCATCATACTGCTCAGAAAGTTCACAACAGCCTGATGATGTACCTTAACTCCCTTTGGTTTTCCCGTAGAACCCGAAGTATAAATCATATAAGCAAGAGACTGATTATTTATAGTCAGATTTGGGTTTTTTATGTTATTCCTTTTTATTTTATCCTTATCAGAATCAGTCAGAACAAGAGACTTATTGCCAATTCTGTTAAACTTATCCTCCAGTGAACTTTGGGTTATCAAAATCATTGCACCTGAATCCTCGAACATATATTTTATTCTTTCGTCAGGGAATGTTGGATCCATCGGAAGATAACAACATCCTGCTTTAAGAACTCCCAGTACTGACACCACCATATCTACTGACCTCTCAAGGCATATGCCCACTACATCACCCCCAACAACACCATGCTCAATTAAATGGCTGGCAAGTTGATTGGACTTCTCGTTCAACTCTTTGTATGTCAGAGCGGAAGCGCCTGATCTGACTGCTATTGCAGATGGCTGCTTTAAACATTGGGCTTCAAAAAGATTCTGAATCAGGCAATCGGGAAGTGCTACCTTAGTGGCGTTGAATTCATCAAGCTTTTTATTATCATTAACTCCTAATACTGAAACCTCTGAAATTATCTGATCAGGATTCTCTACTGCTAATTGGATAAGTTGTTTAAAATTGTCAATGAGAGATGAAATAGTATCACTGCTAAGTATATCAATGTTATATTCGACTTCGCCCCTAATACGACCTTCACTTTCCCATAAATTAAATGTCATGTCAAAAGGAGAAATACCTTCATTGATATTTACCATTTCAGCACTAAAGCCCACAAATTCCGAGGGTTTAGTCGAATAAGATATCCATTGCACAGCTACCTGAAAAATTGGGTTCATATTTGAAAACCGGACAGGGTTTACAACATTAACGATCTTTTCAAATGGGAGTTCCTGATGAGCAATTGACTCTAATAATATATCTTTAGTATTATAAATCAGATTTTTGAATGTTTGAGAATCGTCAATCATTATTCTTACCGGAATAGTATTTACAAACATTCCGAAGATTTTTTCTAAATCTGACAAATTTCTGTTTGCAACATGAACTCCAATACAAATATCATTTTGCCCGGAATATCTTTGAAATAGCACTCCTAAAAGCGAAAGTAAGGTAGCAAATGGTGTTGCATGCTCCTTTTTGGCTATCGATTTTAGTTTAGCCGTACACTCAGCAGATAAAACAATACTCTCTTTTTTACCATAACCGGAAGCGACATCTTTTCTTGGCCAATCATATGGAAAATCAAGTTTTGGGGCACAACCCTTAAGTTTTTCTCCCCAGAACTTAATTGATGCTTCATCTTTTGACTCATCTTCTCCATTTTTTAATCCTCTTGCATAATTAAGGTAGCATTCATTAACGTCCTCAAGTATTAGTTCCTTATTAAGAATCAGGCTTTCATAAATTTTTCTTAAATCGTGGAGAAACACGCCAAAAGACCATCCATCAAATACTATGTGATGAACTGTCCCATGAAAAAAATAACACGAATCATTCTGTTTTGAAAGATACAGTCTGTAAAGCGGACCCGTTTCCAAATTAAACTTCTTCCGTGTATCTTTTCCAATAAAAGAAATAATCTTTTCTTCCCTCGTTTCTATCGGTTCTTCAGAAAAATCTATCAAATCTATATTTACCGGTTTAATGATAATTTCAGAATAAGGTTCATTATTCCTTTCTTTAAATGTTGAAAATATGGTAAAGTGTCTTTTAAACAACACATTTATTGCTTCCCGGAAAGTATCAATGTTAATCTCACCATTTATTTTATAAGTAAAAGGAATATTATATGCAGGATTATCAGGGTTAAGCTTTGATATAATCCAAATTCTTTTTTGAATATAAGAAAGCGGGAAATCTGAGATATCCACATTTTCGATTGGCTTTGTCTTTAGTCCGGTTTCATTCTGTCCAATGCCAAATCTGGAGTTTATTTTATTTATTGTTGGGTTATCAAGAAATTCCTTAAGAGTTATTTTAATACCCAAGTCCTCCTTCATTCTGGTAATTATCTGCAGCGCCAGAAGCGAGTGTCCACCAATTTCAAAAAAGTCATCATCTAATCCTATTTCTTCACGGCCCAACAGAAATTTCCAGATAGCGGAAATTTTATCAGAGCAGCTTACCTCATTAGATTCCTTGTTTTGAAAAGAGCCCTCAGCAATACGGAGAGTTTCTGTTTCATCATCTTTTACATAAGAATCATCATGTACTGTCTGGTTTGAAAAGTCATAATCAATCCAATGACGTGTTCTTTCAAATGGATATGTCGGTAACCCAATCCGATAGGGTTTATAATCATGATTGAAAACTTCAAAGTTTATACTTAAGCCTGCATTAAACATTTTACCTAATGCCGACATTATGCTATATTGTTCATCAGAACCATTTGGTTTTCCCAAAGTACTGATGATTAATTTTTTATTTGAAACGTCCTTTGATTGCATGACCAGAGAGCTCAAATGGGTATTAGGGCCCACCTCAAGAAAAATAGTTCCCTCAGTCTCTGCAATTTTGGAAACACCCTTACAAAATTGAACGGTATTTCTTAACTGTTGAGACCAATAAGCTCCTGAAGTCGCCTGTTCATCTGTAATATAATTACCAGTAAGGCAAGATATGAACGGTATTTTCGGTTTATTCAGTTTGAACTGATTTACATAATCGCTGAACTGCGATAAGATTGGATCAAAAACAGCAGAATGGAATGCGTGAGAGGTGTTAAGAGAAATACTTTGTATGTTGTTTTCCTTCAGCAAAGCAACTACTCTCTCAGCATCTTCAGTTTTAAAAGATATTGTACAGGCTTCAGGAGCGTTCTCCGCAGCAATTTCAAAATATGAACCTGAAATAGTTTTAAGCTTTTCGATGTTTGTTCTTACAGCCATCATATTCCCCGATGGCATTTTGTTCATCAGCTGACCTCTCCTGATTACAATTTTTAATGCGGCAGGTAAATCAAATACTCCTGACAAACAAGCAGCAGTGTATTCTCCAATAGAATGACCAATAAGAAAATCAGGCTTAATATCAATTTTCTCAAGCGTTTTAGCAAGGGCATATTCAATAATAAAAAGAGCAGGCTGCGTTATTTCCGTTCGGGCTAGTCGGTGAACAGATTCCTCTGTATTATTATCAAAGAGTATTGACTTAAGGTCCTCTCCGGTCTCGGACTTAAAAATATCAAAACACTCATCGAGAATGCCCCTGAATTTTTTGTTCTTCTCATATAAGTCAAACCCCATTTTAACATATTGAGCGCCCTGTCCGGGGAACATAAATGCCACTTTTGAAACTTGATTGTCTTTTATTCCATCACTAAAAGAGCTGAGGCCGGTGACTATTTCATCAACATTGGAGGCGACTATAAAACTTCTTTTTTGCATATGGTTACGACCAACAGCCAATGTATTTGCAATATCACGGATATTCAAATCAGCCCTTGTTTTCAGAAATTCAACCAGGTTTTGTTTTTGCCTTTTCAATGAATCGTCAGATTTTGCTGATAAGACAACTAAACTTGGCCACTCCGGGTTTGAACTTGCAGATGGTTCACAAACAGGTGGTTGCTCAACAATTACATGAGCATTAGTACCACCTATGCCAAATGAGCTTACTCCCATTATTAAAGGGCGTTCCTCATTCCATTCCTTTAATTTATCAAGTACATAGAATGGAGAGTTCTCAAAGTCGATATTTGGGTTTGGTTTTTTAAAATGCAGTGTTGGTGGAATTTTTTTATAATATGCAGAAAGGCA
>Ga0116170_10006521_pt1 | contig 10218 bp, 10 predicted proteins | sample AD_JPNHW1_MetaG_FD_89797 | JGI IMG/M metagenome (GOLD analysis project Ga0116170, IMG submission 89797) | Active sludge microbial communities of municipal wastewater-treating anaerobic digesters from Japan - AD_JPNHW1_MetaG | ecosystem: Engineered > Bioreactor > Anaerobic > Digestate | place...
AAAGAGGGCCGGCCGCTTTCAGAGCTGGCGCGCATGATGGATATTTTCCCGCAGGAACTGATTAATGTTGACGTGAAAAGCAAACCGGAAATTGACACCGTTCCCCGTCTTGTCGAGGCAATTACGCAGGTTGAAAAGGAACTGGGTGATGAGGGGCGTGTTCTGGTCCGGTATTCCGGCACCCAGAATATGTGCCGCGTCATGGTGGAAGGACCGTCTGCTGCCGTGACGGGAAAGTACTGTAAACAGATCGCCGATGTCGTGAAAAACGAGATTGGATAACGTCCGAAGAGGAGAAATAATGGGAATAACCGTTTTTGTTACACGAGACTTCGACCACATGAGTGAAGTCGCGGCGGACCTTGCTATAAAAACAACCATCAAAACCATCAAAAATAAAAAAGAGGCTGTTTTGGGGCTGGCCACGGGAAATTCACCCACGGGCCTTTATAAACACTTCGCCAAGGCGGCCAACAGCGGCCAGTTTGACGCCGGTCGAATTCGCAGTTTTAATCTCGACGAATATGTGGGTCTGCCCGGTGATAATGTCCAGCAGCGGGTGATGCACCCGGAGAGCTACGCTTATTTCATGATCCAGGAACTTTTCGGTCATCTGAATAAAAAATTCATCGAAACACGGGTGCCCTATGGTTCGCTGATTGATCAGAAAACATTAGTTAAAGAATTAAAAGAAAACAAAAACGACTGGGAGTTCAAAGGCACGGACGCGGGAAAATCAATTGCTGTCAAGTCCAAACCGGCGTCAGCCTATCTGGCCTGGATTCGGAAAGAAATTCTGGACGGATACGTCCGGAAAATCAAAGCGGCCGGCGGAATTGATCTTCAGATCATCGGAGTGGGCGGCCGCGGTCATGTGGCATTCCACGAATCAGGTATCCCTTTTAAGGGCAGTTCAATGCTGCTGGTCAAGCTTGACGACAACACAATCGCTAATGCAGTCGCTGACGGACACTTCAGCAAGAAGTCGGACTCGCCCCAGTATGCCGTGAGCATGGGGGCCGAACTGGTCTACCAGGCCAAAACGGTTCTTCTTGTAGCCAACGGCGCACGCAAAACAGAGTCCGTGACCCAGTCTCTTCTTGGCGATGCAACTCCCGAAATTCCCATATCCTATGGCCAGCAATACGCCGGACAAGGCGGCGAGTTGATCTATGTCCTCGACCGGATCGCGGCTGAAGGCCTGCTGCTCAACGAAAAGAAACTTAAAGAACGGAGCATTGTTTTAAAGAATGTTAATTGATCGTCGCTCAGGGCATCATCACAAAGATGGCAGGAGTGCTTTAGTGTGAAGAATACGAAATTTATCTTTGTTACCGGAGGTGTTCTCTCCTCACTGGGTAAAGGTCTGGCGGCGGCATCCATTTCCGCTTTGCTGGAAAGCCGCGGATTGAAAGTAACCAATCAAAAACTGGATCCGTACATTAACGTTGATCCCGGCACCATGAGCCCTTTTCAGCATGGCGAAGTTTTTGTCACCGATGACGGCGCGGAAACGGATCTCGATCTGGGGCATTATGAGCGCTTTACATCCACCCGGATGGGGAAAAGCAATAACCTGACCACGGGTCAGGTTTACTTTGCCGTCATCACCAAAGAGAGGCACGGCGATTATCTGGGGAAGACCGTCCAGGTTATTCCCCACATAACCAATGAAATCAAAGATTTTATTCGCCACACCGCCGAAGGTTTTGATGTGGCGATTGTGGAAATAGGCGGGACCGTCGGCGATATCGAGAGCCTGCCCTTTCTGGAAGCTATTCGTCAGTTCCGTAATGAAGTAGGCAGGCAGAATGCAATCTTCATTCATTTAACCTGGGTGCCTTTAATCAAAACCGCCGGCGAAGTTAAAACCAAACCCACGCAGCACAGCGTCAAAGCCCTGCGCGAGATTGGTATTCAGCCGGACATTCTCCTGTGCCGGACGGAAAACTTCCTTTCCGAAGACATCAAAGCGAAAATCGCCCTCTTCTGCAATGTGGAAGTGGCCGCCGTCTTTACGGCCAAGGATGTCAATTGCATCTATGAGGTGCCGTTGATTTATCACCGCGAAGGTCTGGATGCCAAGATCGTCGATCTCCTCAATATCTGGACCGGTCAGCCCAGGCTCGACGCCTGGGAGGAAGTGGTGCAGAAATTTCACAATCCCGAGCATGAGGTATGTATAGGCATTGTCGGCAAATACGTGAATCTGACCGATTCCTATAAAAGCCTCAATGAAGCCCTTGTTCATGGCGGCATCGGCAATAACTGCCGGGTGAAATTAAAATTCATTGATTCGGAAAAGGTGGAAGCGGAGGGCCTGGACGGCAAGCTTGATGACGTGGACGGAGTTTTGATACCGGGGGGCTTCGGCATCCGCGGTATTGAAGGCATGATTACCGCCGCAAAATACGCACGGGAGAAGAAAATTCCCTTTTTCGGAATCTGCCTGGGCATGCAAATGGCGGTGGTGGAATATGCCCGGCATATTTGTGGTCTGGGCGGAGCCAACAGCTCCGAATTTGATCCTCAAACTCCTTATCCGGTAATCGATCTGCTTCCCGAACAGCGTAATGTCCAGGATATGGGAGCCTCGATGCGTTTAGGCGCGTGGCCTTGTTTAATATCGCCGGATTCTTTTGCTTTTGACGCTTACGGGCAGGAGGAAATTTCCGAACGGCACCGGCATCGCTACGAATTTAACAACGACTATAAAAAAGAGTTGACGGACAAGGGGTTGCGGATAACAGGAGCGTCGCCGGACGGACGCCTGGCGGAAATTGTGGAATTAAAAGACCATCCCTGGTTTTTAGGCTGCCAGTTTCATCCCGAATTTAAATCCCAGCCGACAAATCCCCATCCGCTTTTCAGTAAGTTTATCGCAGCGGCTTTAAAATACGCTCAAAGCACTGGCAAGTGTAAATGAAAAATTGCCTGATCATTACGGATATTCAAAATGATTTTTGTCCCGGCGGCGCGCTGGCCGTTGCGGGAGGCGATGAAATTATACCGGTCGTGAACTCTCTGGCGCATCAGTTTGATAAAGTGGTCGCCACGCAGGACTGGCATCCCACGGGACATGTATCTTTCGCCGCCACCCACAATCAAGAACTTTACGACACTATCTCCATAGATGAAATTCAACAGGTTCTGTGGCCTGTTCATTGCGTCCAGGGCTCCTTGGGCGCCGATTTTCACAAGGAACTGGACTTGCGCCCCGTCGATCTGATCATCCGCAAGGGCAGTCATCCGAACATCGATTCCTATTCAACTTTTATGGAAAACGACAAGAAGACCTTCACCGGCTTGCACTCTTATCTGCAAGGCTTCGCTATCCAGGATTTGTATTTTTGCGGTCTGGCTACTGATTATTGTGTTTATTACAGCGCCATGGACGCCAGGAATATGGGATTTAATGTCAGTGTTATTCTGGATGCCTGCCGGGGTGTGAATGTGCCGGCGGGAAATCTCGCGGCGACCGTTCAGGCAATGAAAGAACGGGGCATTCGCATCCTGAATCACGATGAGTTGCCGTAATCATAATTTGCTTAGAGAAAAGCATTTGATTGACCGCTATATTTTAGTGTTTTTTGAAAAAAGTTACGAGCAAAACACCGGCAATAAAACCACCAATATGTCCCCACCAGGCCACTCCTCCGCCGGACGAAGGTAATACTTGAGCAATCGTACCGGCAAATACTTGTAACAAGAACCACCACCCTAAAAAAATTACCGCAGGAACTTCTATAAACCACGGGATAATAAAGATCGGGATGAATGTGAGAATTCTTGCCCTGGGAAACAAGACAAAGTATGCCCCCATGACCCCGGCGATTGCACCCGACGCTCCGATCACAGGCATTGACGATCGCGGGCTGAAGAAAATGTAGAATATGCTGGCCAGCACCCCGACGATCAAGTAGAACATAAAAAATCGGCCATGTCCCATTCGATCTTCCACTTTGCTGCCAAAAACTTTGAGAAACCACATATTACCGAGAAAATGCAGCCAACCACCGTGCAGAAACATAGTGGTGAAAAAAGACAAATAATCAATTAAGGGAAGACTGTTATGGCGGCGTTTCGTATAATCCGCAGGAACAATTCCGAAATAATAGGTAAAATCCTCAAGCAGCTCCGGTGGCAGGGTAGTTTCAAACCAAAAAACAATACCGCACAGGATAATCAGCATCCATGTGGTTAAAGGAAATGTTCTATTGGGTACTGTGTCTCTGATAGGAAACATATGTTTGCCTTCCAGAAAATCCGGTATCAGTCATCGTTTTATGCCTGGTTTATTGGTGTTTGAGATTGCTTATCCGGAAATAAATCATTCTATGGCTCCATATAAAGCCTGAGCACTGAGTCATCCTTACCTATGCTTGACTTGCACTGTCAAATTAAGTCCTGCCTTGATTACCGGTTGCATCTACAAAAGGGTGAATGGCGGCAGATTATAAGAACTGAGCATTACGGATCGAAAGAGATGACCGCCGGGGACGATAATTTCACCGGCAGCATAAGCGATCTGGTGGCACGCATCTTCGTACCTATGCCTCAGGCCACTGAAGCACACCGCAATCCTTACGAGAAAGACTTCTCGGCAATACAATGGCCCCAAGACCGTCGCCACCGCCAATTTGATCTCCTCGTCCGGCAAGGAATTCATGTACAGTGAAAGCTGAAACATATGCATCAAGCATATCTTTTGGGCCAAGGCTGAAATCAGCAAGACTAATAGACAAGCGTGCTGCGTGATCCTGATTGAGCTGACGATACGAAGCCGTAGGAAACACTTCGTACACATCTGTCTGGGCGGATAAGGAAGAAAATAATGAGAAGCCAATTCCATCCAATCGGGACAGTCACCAGCCAAAGGCGTATACTGGGGATTTCCCAGTCTCAGCGAAGCAACAACGACTTCACAATGCCTTCCACGCCCCTGATCCTCTGGCTGCCTTAGGCGCCATCTCCGATCTCTCCAGTAGTACTCGCGCGGTTTTGGCAAGGGACAACGGGGCGCATCAATTCCTACAGCCACTCTATCAAAGTGCTCAAGCAACTCCGAAACGAGACTTCGGATTCTATCTGGTGACAAAAGCCATTCGGAATGGTATGGCATCAGCTCCGAGTCCAAGACGGCACACGAACAGCCACGATTCATTTGAACATCAACACCCACGTAAGCAATTCCATTCATGATTAATTCAGTAGAAATATATTAGCTATTCCTCTTCCTCTTGAGCCATTTCCTTTTCCGATAAAGGCTCAATCTTCCTTCTCCCGTGAATTAGGTCATGGCAGTCAGAACATAGTATCATTATATTTTTCTGTTTTGTCTTACCGCCCTCAGAGTAGAGTTCTTTGTGATGGTACTCTGCCTCCTTGTAATTTTTGAATTGTCGAGAGCACATCTCGCAATTAGGATGAACTGAAAATAAAGCGATCTTTTCTTCGTCAGATATTTGCCTCTTATCGTCAAGTTCAAGAACCTTGTATTTATTAAGAAACTCTTTTATAAGGATATCGCGACGCAATGCGACTATTTTTTCTGCCCAACCGCCTCTCACATTATCATAGAACCGCTGATAGTCTGTTTTGGATCTGCGAAAATCTTCGTTGTAAACCTTTCCATGGAAATCTTGAACAAAAGCAAGCACATTGCTTTCGTGCCCTATGAGCGAATAACCTACTTGCAACTCCCGAATCATCATATAGACAGCAAGCACCCAGGCGTGCTTCTCAAAACAGCTATACGGCCCGTTTTCAGCGGGAAAACACTTTTCGAGGTAGTTAAGCACTCGGATGGCTGTTTTGTACTCAGGAGAGCTATCCCCGAGTGTTTTATGATCATCAAAGAAGACTTGTAATTCATTTGTTCCACATTGGCGGGATTTATGCTTTTCGTAAAAAAGTATCCGGGCTGCATCTGGATATATACCGTACCGATTTTTTGCAACAGCTGTTGATTTCGCTAAGAACGGATGGTGTGCTATTGCTCGCATGCTTTTAACGATTTCGCCGGGCTTGGCATTAAGACGCTCTCCTATTTGTAACGGTTTTCCACGCTGAAGTCTCGAAAATATAAGCCGAACGCGTTCATCGTCGTAATCTTCCATTATGTGAAAAGTAAGAGGATAGTTCAAGAATTGCGTTTTCTGGTCATCATCCAGTGGATTTTCGCCATTAAATGTTTTACCTCGATTTGCTAATCCTGAAAATCTTTCACTTAGTCTAACTTTGTTGTCATAGAAGTTGGATATACAATTAAGACGCTGTTGCCCATCAACGATATAAAATATTTTCTTTCTCGAATCGTAGTTGAGAAAGAAAACGGGAATCGGCTCTCCACGAAGAATTGTATCTATGAAGCACTGATTGTCTTCATGCGACCAAGCGTCGCTTGGCCTTTGATATGTGTGGTCAACTTTATATTTGTTGCGATCATTAATGTATTGTTGAATGCTCGGCATTACTTACCTTTCTAGAGTTAATAAATAATAAACTTCGTTGTTATTTCGAGAATTTGATGGAATCATACTCTATTGAAAGTATAAAAAAAAGAAAATTCATCATAAAATCAATAGTTATAAATTAGGATGCATCGCTTCGAGCTTTATTACTCCAAAATATGAAGTTAGAATATAAAAAAAATATCCTTCTTAAAGAATACCGATATTAATAAATTTGTTTAAAAAAGAGCATGTCACACTAAATTGCAGACCGCTCTGTAACACGAAGTACATCTTATAAAAGATTATCGATTTTCATAATTTTTTACATTGGCAAATTCCGCACTTTGCATCTAAACTGTTTACCGGCACGTATGTGAAAGCTTTAAGAATTATGCAAAGAAATATTCACGTTCAAAATTTTAGATACGGAAATAACCTTCAAAAAAATGTTGATATTTACTATGAAAAAAACATGTTATAGAATGAAAAGGAGATGCGGAAAAAACAAATGTTTTATCCGCAGGGGCGCAGAGACATTTTTTTTAACTCTCTCAAACAGGCAATTCATTATTAATAACATCGGTACAAAATTCCTTAAAACCTTTCAACCACAAAAAAACTGGGCCTGTTTTTAATTCTGCGGAACCAGGGAGCTTCCACCAATCAGGCCTAGTGGGAATTGTTTCACTCTTATTGGTATCACCTGGCAAAATCGTTTTGTTAATATTTGGTATTAATTCTTCAAAAAATGACTTAGGAGTATCGGCCTTATGAATAATATACGTTCTCACATAAGGGTGATTTTTCCGACAATGTTTTATTGCCATGTTTACATGGTAATCAGAAAAACTATACCCTGCAATAAGAATATCGGTGCATCTATTCATTGATTCAAAAAGTGTAAGAAAATTAGCAAAGAACGGTTCTCTAAACACAAGTTCTGTTTTATCCAATCCTGTTATAATTGGACTTAAATAAATGACTTCACCTTGTTGAGAAGGGTTAGGGCTACCTAATGGCCGTGACTTAGAATACCGTACTCCATATAATACTCCCCAAAAACTGGACAGGTGAATAAGGTGCATGCTAGTCTGCCGTTACCGAGAAGGAGAGAGGAAATGGTGAAAAGCATGCGAAGAAACCATGATGGCGCCTTTAAAGCCAGAGTTGCCCTCGAAGCGGTAAAAGGGGAGAAAACCATGGCCCAGCTTTCGAGCGAGTATGGCGTCCATGCCAACCAGATCCGTCAATGGCGGCAGCGGTTATTGGACGAATTGCCCGACATATTTTCCGACCGTCGACAGAAACATGAAAGCGAAGGGGAGGAAAGGACCTCGGAACTGTATCGCCAGATCGGTCAGCTTAAAGTAGAGCTGGAATGGGTTAAAAAAAAGTCCCAACAGCTTCAGCTAAGCAGAAAAAAGCGATGATCGAGCCTAATCACAAGAAGATTTCCGTTGTCCGTCAGTGTGAACTTTTGAGCCTTTCCCGGTCTTCTTATTACTACGTTTCCGGGAAGGATGATGTCTACAACCGGATTTTGATGAACCTGATTGACGAACAATACACCCGAACGCCGTTTTATGGCGTGGCCAAGATGACGGCCTGGCTGCACCGCCAGGGGCATTTCGTGAATCAGAAGCGGGTGCGGCGATTGATGCGCCTCATGGGGCTGGAGGCTCTCTATCCGAAACCGAACTTAAGCAAAGTCAGCCCGGCACACAAGAAGTACCCGTACTTGCTCAAAAATATGGTTATTGACCATCCGGATCAGGTGTGGACCGCGGATATAACGTATATCCGCATGCAGCAGGGATTCATTTACCTGGTGGCCATCATGGACTGGTACAGCCGTTATGTGCTGTCCTGGGAGATTTCCATTACCCTGGATGCCGGTTTTTGCAATGAAGCCATGGAGCGGGCTCTTCAATCATCACAGCCGGAGATCATGAACACCGATCAGGGCGTTCAATTTACCAGCACGGTGTTTATCGGTATATTGGAAGATAAAAACATCAGCATCAGCATGGACGGCCGCGGCCGGGCCTTCGACAACATTTTCGTCGAGCGTCTCTGGCGCAGTGTCAAATACGAGGAGGTTTACCTTCACCAATACACGACGGTTTCCGAGGCCCGGCACAACCTGGAGCGATACTTCCATTTTTACAATACGGAACGACCTCACCAGGCTTTGGATTATCGGACTCCTTATGAACTTTATTTCAAAGAGCAACCCGGATGTTCTGAACAAAAGTGGCCCTGGCTTATTAAGCAACCGGCAATGGCGGCGTTACCCACAGCCATCTCTCCGCCATGCTCCGCGGAAAGGCCGCTCCGAGATGGCTATGGATAACGCCAGTTCCCGATGATGACATCATCTGGAAGAAAACTTTAAACCTTAAACCGTGCAGACAAATCGAATGCACCTTAAATCAACATATTTTCTGTCTTGACAACGGGGAGGGGCTCACCATCCTGCGGCTTGTCGAACTCGTGGAGTTCAAATGTCTCCCAGACGTAACGGCATTCGGAGGGGAACCCCCACCTAAGAGAGCCATGCAGGTGACTATGCAAAGAACGAGAGGCATTCACACAAGAAAATAGTCGGTTAGGATTAAAAATCCTAGGTGCAGCACCAGGAATAAAACCGGATGTAAAGCGAGGCCAAATGTTATCTATCAAATTATCATAATTCAAAGTGAACGACCAAATAACATATTTCTTTTCTAGATATTTTAACGCACTTTCAAGTTTATCGATTTCAGAAACATCGGGTAATGCTTTGAGAAATGCATCCAATATATTATTCAGGTAACGATTTTGAACATTATTAAGCTCCGAATCGGAATAAGGAAGAAGGTTACTATTTAGGGTATGGGTAGCTCCAACACGAGGACGAAGGCGATCATAAGCCCTTTCGTTATTAGGAATGCGTTTGATGGTTGCGACATTTTGGATGGTTTGATAAATATCCTCAAAAGTGACGATGGAAGGTCTTACCAGATAGGTTTTCAAACTATTGAAAATAGTATCATACAGCTGCCTCTCGCTTGAAGGAATATTTGAATCATAACGGAGAGTTTTATCTATCGAGCCTGTAATTTCGGATGTGCTTGGCAACCCAAAAGACATTGATGTGCCACTACCAGTGATCATCAAGAGTTTTTTTTCTTTTCATATTACACAATTTCCAGTTTAACATATGGCCCTCGATGCCTTTGTCTTAACATTATCTCCAAATATCTGGCACGAAAGGCGGGTTACATTAGTGTTTCTATGTGTATTATATAGAATATAAAAAAAGCCGGATATATCCAGCTTTTTTTACTTACAGCTTATTTTTTTCCATTTGAACTATTGAATATCCGAAGAAATTTCAAAAATAACGAGTTCAGGAAGCAAATCGTGACCAGTGGTCGCTTTACAGGTGTTGTCAAGAATACTTCGTCCTCTGACAACAGAGTTTATTTTTGTTTCCCAAAATTCAGCACATCAAGGTTTGAAAGCTTCGACCAATGCATCCATGTGCTTTCCAACTTTTAGTAAGCGCACATTCGTGAATCCCGCCTGCATCAGCCAATTCCTGATTTCATCGAAGGTGTAGGTAGAACCTCCTGCCGTGTTCACAAGCATGTTGACAGCAAAAATCGCCCCGTCTCTGGGTTTGGTTCGATCGGGCTCCATGACGTGATCGCGGATGATAATCCGTCCCCCGGATACAATTGCCCGCAGCACTTTCCGGAACAGCTCGACGTTTTCGCCG
>Ga0116170_10006522_pt1 | contig 10215 bp, 6 predicted proteins | sample AD_JPNHW1_MetaG_FD_89797 | JGI IMG/M metagenome (GOLD analysis project Ga0116170, IMG submission 89797) | Active sludge microbial communities of municipal wastewater-treating anaerobic digesters from Japan - AD_JPNHW1_MetaG | ecosystem: Engineered > Bioreactor > Anaerobic > Digestate | place...
AACCCAAAACGTCGCACCGGTGACCGAGGTCTCCACGCGGAGCGAGACGGTGTAGGAAGATTGGGCGCAGGCCAGGGCGGCTGAACACAGGACGGCCGCCAGGGCGGCGATGGCTGGATGGAAGCGTCGCGGCATAGTCGTTCTCACGTCTCTCTTTATTTCGGCGGAGTCGACAGATCTCCACATGGGGCAAAGCCCTTAGTCCCGGTCTCAGGTCAGAAAATCAGGGCCGATCCGAAGCGAGACGGCGGATAGTGGAGGCCAAATCAGAAGGCGAATAGATGGAGAACACGCGTGCCTTGCCGGAGCGGGCGAACTCGGCGACGGGTCCCTCCGGCACGGGCGTGGGCAGCAGGGCGAGCAGAGAGACCCGGCTGATGCCCTCCCAGACCGAATCGTCGTGAGGGCCGGTGCGGAACGAGGGCAGACGCTGGGGGGCGATGAAGACGAGCTTGCCAGGGTTAACGGAACGGGCTATATCCCGCGCGAGAGATTCCAGGAAACCTCGCTCGGTCGGCCCCTGGGAGAGAGTGGAGTAATCGACGGTGGCGAGGTTGACCGACGCGAGGGCGTCGGCCAGCGAGTCGAACGACGACGGCTCGAAGTCGGGCTCATCGAAGACCACCTGGCGGCGGGCGAGGTCGAAGACAACCACCCGCGCCGAATCGAAGCCGCCGTGAGCAAGCACGGAGCCAAGGACATTGAGCAGCGTCATCTGGTCGCGCCAGGAGAGCGCGACCAGATGGCGGCGGCGGAAGACCGGGTAGGCGTCGATAAGGATCGTGACCGGGCGCGACGCCGCGCGGCCCACCGATGACGGAAAGCCTTTCCAAGCTCCCGACGAAGAAGCGACTTCGCCGGGCGACAGCAGCGGCACGCCTTCACGGGCGGACTTGGCCTTGATATTCCATTGCTTTAGGCAGGTTCTGCCCCGGACATCGGCAAGCACGATGCTGGCACGGTAACGGCCTGGGCCGAGCGAGAAGCCGCCGCCGGCGCTGATAACCGAGTTTCTGGGGACAACGGCGGGGATTTCGGGGACATTGAGCCGCCTGCCGAGATAAACGGCGGGACCGGGGGGTTCCACCGGGTCGATCCGGATCAGTGCCGTCACGGCCGACTTGGGCTGCCCGGAGAACTCCCTCACCGGGATCGAAAGCAGGTAGCCAGCCCAGATGCGCAGATCAAAGCCGAGCCGTGGAGGGACGCGTTCGACACGGCATGCCAGCTGCGGACCCTGTTTCGCGCCGGAGGCGAGCAACCGGTCGAAGGCTTCGACGGCGCGACGATGGGCAGGGGCGTGCGGGTCGAGCCGGATCTGAGCTGTCAGCACGGTGGCCGGCAGTAGCGCCAAGAGTGCCACGAAACGCCGCATGGAATCGATGGAGACCAACCAGGCCAACACCCGCCAACCGTCCCTTAGTTTGACGCAGACTTGCGGCGAACGGGGATGTCGAGCCGCTTGATCTTCTGGTTTAAGGTCGATAGCGGGACCTTCAACCGGGCGGCCGCCTCTGTTTGGGAGTACGCCACCTGGTCGAGAATCTCGATGATGGTGCGGCGCTCGAATTCGGCGACGATTTCGAACAGCGAAGCGTCGGCCGGCAACGGCTCGCCGGGCTCGCGCGGGAGACGGACGCCGCCGGCGTGCAGGACGGGTTCGGGCAGGACCGAAGCGGGCACTTCCTCCTGATTGGCCAGTACAACGGCCCGTTCGACGGCGTTTTCGAGCTCACGGACGTTGCCCGGCCAGTTGTAATCCATCAGAATCTGCATAGCATCGGGCTCGAAACGCAGGAGCGAGCGGCCGGCGTCGTCGGTGAATTTGGCGTTTTCGCGGCAGTACACGTCGAAGAAATGTTCCACCAGCGGCGGAATGTCCTCCTTACGGTCGCGCAAGGGGGGCAGCGAGATGTCAATGACGTTCAGGCGGTAATAAAGATCTTCGCGGAAACGGCCCTGTTCGACCAATTTCTTCAGGTCGGCGTTGGTGGCGGCGACGATCCGGACGTCGACGCGAATGATCTCGTTCGAGCCCACGGCCATGAACTCGCGTTCCTGGAGCACACGCAGCAGTTTCACCTGCATGTCGGGCGTGAGCGTGCCGATTTCGTCAAAGAAGATCGTGCCGCGGTTGGCGGTTTCGAAATAACCCTTGCGGTTGGCCACTGCGCCGGTGAAGGCGCCCTTGACGTGGCCGAACAGCGCGGTTTCGAGCAGATCTGGGGGGACTGAGCCGGAGTTGACGCCGACGAATGTGCGGTCGGCGCGGGGCGAGTTGGCGTGGATCGCCTTGGCAATGAGTTCCTTGCCCGTACCCGTCTCGCCAGTGATGAGGACGTTCGACTTCGAAGGCGCAACCTGAGCGACCAGATCGAGAACCTTCAACATCCGCTCGCTTTTGCCGACGATATTGGGGAAGGCATAGCGAACCTTGAGGGCGCGGCGGAGTTCGCGGTTTTCGTGCTCCAGGCGGGTCCGGGCGATCTGGCGCTCGATCTCGATGAGCAGCTTCTCGTTGTCCCACGGCTTCGAGAAGTAGTCGTTGGCGCCGGACTTGAGCGCCTGAACGGCGACCTCGATGCTGCCATAGGCAGTGATGAGGAAAACGGGTGTTTCGCGGTCGCGGGCGCGCAGATCGTCGAGCAGTTCGAGGCCCGAACGGTCCGGCATCATGAGATCGAGCAGGACTAGGTCAAATGAGCTCGATTCGAGGCATTTGAGGCCCTGGGCGGCGTTCTCGGCCAAGGTGACGGAGTAGCCCTCGATATCGAGCAGGGTCTCGAGGGATTCGCGGATGTCGGCTTCGTCGTCGATGACGAGAATGCGGCCTTTGCATTGCGGCGTGGCGGAATCGGTATCAGGCATTGACGGTCTTTCGGGCGGCCGGGAATTCGAGCCGGAACACGGCGCCCTCACCAGGACGCGAGTCGGCTACGATCTGCCCGCCGTGCTCTTCCACAATGCCATAGCTGATGGACAAGCCGAGTCCCGTACCCTTGCGCGAGGCCTTGGTGGTGAAGAACGGGTCGAAAATGCGGTTGAGCAGATCGCGTGGGATGCCGGGCCCGGTGTCGCTGACCACGGCTCGCACGCCGGCGCCGGTGGCCGAGGTTCGGATAGCCAGAGCGCCGCCGCCGTCCATCGCGTCGCGGCTGTTCAGCAGCAGGTTCAGGAAGACCTGCTGGAGTTTGCCGGCGTTGCCGCGGATCAGCGGCAGGTCGTCCGCCAGTTCGAGTGACACGCGGATACCGGCCTTTTCCATCTGGTGCTCGACCAGGGCAGCCGTCTCCCGGATGATCCTGTTCAACTCAATGTCCTCGAACTCCGTGGTGGACGTGCGCGAGAAGTTCAGCAACGAATTCACAATCTCGCTGGCGCGGAAGGTCGACTTGGCGATCTTTTCGAGCAGCCGCGTCTTGGGCTCGTCGCCGTGGACCTGTTTGGCCAGCATCTGGGCGTAAGTCGAGATGACCGCCAGCGGAGTGTTGACCTCATGCGCGACACCGGCGGCGAGCAGCCCGATTGAGGAGAGCTTGTCCGCCTGGACGAGCCGGCGTTCTAAATTCTCGCGCTCGGTGACGTCGTCGAAGATCACCAGCCGGCCGATGTGCTGGCCGTCCTTAGTCACCAGCGGAGCGATGGCGACGTTGACTGTGGCAGGCGCACTGTGGCCGTTGCCGTTGCTGTTGCTCTCCCCGGAGATGGCTGAAGGATCCAGCGGAAACTTGTACAGCTGGTGGACACGTTTGTCCCCGCGGGTCTTTTCAAGATGCACCGCGAGTGATTCGGGCAGGACCGAGGCGAGTGTGTGGCCCAGGGCGGTCTGGCGCTCGATACCTGTCATGGCCTCCATGCGAGAGTTCCAGCTTTCGACGCGGTCGTCCAGATCGGCGGCGAGAATGCCAACGTTGATCGATTCGACGATGTTCTCGGAAAACTCCTTCAGCCGTTCGTACTGTTCGGCCTTGGCCGCAAGCGAGCGGTAGAGCCGGGCGTTTTCCACCGCCATGGCGATGTAGTTTGACAGCGTGGCCAACAGATCAATGTCATCGGAAGAAAGGAAATCGCCCTTCACCGAGCGCGAAACACCCATCCAGGCCAGCGTGGCGCCCCGGAACTGGCAGGGGATGTAGTAAGTAAGGTCGAGTTCAGCGATGGTGGTCCGCACCTGCGCGGGCAATTCGCGGGTGACTACGTCGAAGGCGTGGCGCGTGCGCTCAAAGAAAAGATAGGGCTGGCCGGTCACGTTGTCGAGGAAGCTCAGGTCGAGCGACTGGGGGCGCGGGGCGCGTTTGCGGCCCTCGCGGTCCAGGGCGGCGTGCAACTGGAAACCGGGCGCGTTGTCGCGCACCAGGAAGAAGGCCACCTGCTCAATCTGCAGCGTCCGGATCAGGCGTTCACCGACGCTGGCAAGCGTATGGTCCAGGTCCATCTCGGAGCTGAGTTCACGGGCAAACGAGACCAGCGTGACGCGGTAGTCGTAGCGGTCCTTATAGAAGACGTAGCGGTCGAGCTGCTGCTGAATCCAGTTTCTCAGCGGTTCGAAGACGAACATGCCGACCAGGACGAGCAGGACGACCGAAGTTGGCGAGACCTCCTCCGTGCGTCCGCCCGGTCCCCCGCGCGACAGCGCGAAGACGAGTAGGGAGACGATGCCCAGGACTGAAAGCGTCGCCAGCAGGTAGACATAGCCCTGCTGAAAGATGATGTCGACGTCCATCAGCCGGTAGCGCAGGATGGCGTAGGCCCAGCTGAGTGGGATCAGGGCCAGGACCAGGACCGACAACCGCATGGCCGGGGCCGGGATGAGCCCGGCGATGTAGGGTCCGGCATAGAGGATTGCGAAGGGCAGCACGCCGGCCAGCGCGCCGTTGCGCAGCCATTTGAGCTGCTGGCGCGTGATGGGGTCGTCGGCTTTTAGCGAGGACAGGTGCAGGATGGCCCCGCCGGCCAGGAATGAGCCGGTGAACAACAACAACCAGGCGCGGTCGAGCAGCCAGCGCATTTCGAACAGCGGCAGGGCCGTGCGGATAAACCCGGCAGCCACGCCCACCTGCAGGACGATCAGAGAGATCGCGGGCAGATACACCGAGAGCAATTGGGCGCGGCCCCAGTTCTTGCGCCGTTCGGGGAAGGTCAGGCAGAAGTGGAGGAAAAGGGCCGGTGCGAGCAGTCCTGCGGCGACGTTGCCGAAATAGATGGCGGTATCGAAGGCGTTCAGTTTGCCGGTGTAGTGGAACGTGTGCAGGACGAAGCTGGACAGGCACAGCAGGTAGAAGTGCGACGAGTTGGGCGCACGGCGGCGGCGGAACCAAACGAACAGCCCGATGGAGAGCCATGCCAGTCCGACCGCGTATTGGCCGTACAGAGCCTTGTCGCGATTGGCGTCGGCGACAATGACGGTGGCTTTCAACTCGACGCCGTCGCGCAGCAGGGTGTACTCCGCTTTCGACCAGGCGCCGATTCGTTGCAGGACCCGCGCCACGTCCGACGCCGTGGTGATCTCCATGCCGCTGGGATTGACGGTCGTGCCGATCCGCGATAGGACGTCGCCTTTTCGAATGCCGGCGACCTCGGCCGCGCCGTGTTTCTCGAGATGGACCGCCACCACGCGGTTCACCTCGCCCTTGCCTGTCTCCAAGCGCCGGTCCGAAAAATCCATCCACGTGGCGCCGTCTTCGGGAAGGAGGTAGAGCCGCTGCTGCTGGTAGCTGATGCCGCCGCACACGACGGCCGCCACGGTCAAGATGACCAGCAGTGCGTCGCTCAGCTGTGCTCGAATGCCCGTCACGGACACTGTACCTCGCGGAATGACACTATTCCGACTCTATTTATAGCATTCGGAATGCCATTCACTTGGACCGCCTGTCTGACCACAGACTATACCACTCCTCAGTAACTTACAAACGGAATCGGGCTTGTCTATCCGGAATTCGGGACTCAGCAATTCCAATCTCTGGATCGAGGAGCCGCGGGTGAGGCGATCCGGTCCTCATTCAGGGAGATCGAGTTCGACGGACTGGTTGGTTCCGGGCTGAACAGTGAGGGCAATGGCGCGATCGGCGAACTTCTCCACCAGCGGGCCAGCGTTCTGGTAGTCCAATTCCGTGCCTTCCGCCGAGGCGAACATAAGATAGTCACCGGGGGCGACGCCAAGCCATCGGAAGGTGCCGTCGGTGTCGGTCTGGTCCATTCTGAGGCCGACGCCCCAGCGGGCCTCCTCCTTTGGCACGAGGATGGCGAAAACACCGGCAACCGGTTTACCGCCGCTGAGGACGCGGCCCTTGAGATCCTGGGCATTGGGGTCAACCGTGAGATTTAGCTCCACCTTGCCCGACTCCGGGATGACCACCGAGCCGCCGGCCATCTTCGCCCCCTGGCCGTACATCGCCGTGACGGCCAAAGGGTGTTGGTCTCCGACGAAGACCTGGTATGTATAGGCGGGCACCCCCTCAAACCGGAAAGTCCCATCGGCCTGCACTCTGGCGGGGAACGTGCGGGGGCTCCCCTCGACACGCAGATACACCATGGGTGGATTGATCCCGGCGCCGGTGACGGTCAATCGTCCGGTGACCGTGGCTGGCGGGGTGAGCGGGACTTCGATTACTTCTCGTCCCTCTTCGACTTCAATCGTGGTGCGGATTGCGAGCTGCGCCAAGCCGCTCGTCACGTTCAGGACGTACTTGCCTGGAGTGACTGAGCCGGCGTAAAGGGAGCAGTCCTGTTCGGATCCGTCTTTGGCCGGCCGGCTCCTGGCGCTCAGCCTATAAGCCGTGGCGGGAATGTCGAGGTTTCCAACCTGTGAGGTCAGGAATGCCATGTTCCGATCCGAGCAGTCGAACTTCGACACGCGGATTGTCAGATTAACGGCCCGGACGGGCGTCATGGTGATGTCGGCTTGGGCCTCGATGCCGGGGGCGACATCGATGAGCCTGGCCTGTTCCAGATTGGTGGTTCCAGGTTGGTATGTGGTTGGGTAGGTGGCCAGGGATTCCGATACCTGGAGGTCGGCGTTCCAGGGGCTCCCGGTGGCTGACACGATATAGCGGCCCTGCGGCAGACCGTGGAACCGGTACGCGCCGAGGTCGTTGCTCTCGGCAAACCCAGCTGCTTCGGCCGTCTTCAGCGGTCCCGTGAGCCGGTAAGCCAGCAACCGTATGCGGGGGGCAGGATCGGAATCCGAGTCGCGCACGATCCCCTTGATCACGCCTCCTGGAATGAGTTCGAAGACGAGGTTCTCCGAGTCCAGGCCGGGTCCCACGGCCACGGCCGATCCGTATACGGCACGCAGAATCTTGTTGCCGAAGATCTGCGATCCATAAACATCATGCTCGGCGCGCAGTGAGTACTTGGCCTTGGTCAGGCCGGAGAACCGGAACTCCCCGGACGATGAAGTGAGGGTGGAGTCGAGCACTTTCTGGTGCTGATAGTCGTAGAGGTGGATTCTGGTGCGCGGTAGTGGCGCCCGGGTGACCGATTGAACCACTGTCCCGGCGATGGAGTAGGTCTGCGGTAGATCCTGGCCCACCATCGGCAGGGGAGCGAGAGCGAGGCAGAGCCAGACCATGTTCCTGCTCATGGCTTTCCTTCCTCGGCCTCAAGCTGAACCTCGACGTTTTGGCCCTCGACGACCTTAATGCGCTTCGCTTTGGCGATGTCGCCAGCGATCTTCGACTTGTCGCGGTACTCCGCCTCCGGGTCGGTGAGCCGGACGACAAAGTATTCGCCCGGCGCCACCTGGATCCCAATTCCATCCTGGCGTCCCCCACGTTCAACCTCCACGGGGATCCAGGGTCCGTCCACTGGGCCGACGATGAGCGCGGGTGCTGACGGAACATCGCGGTTGCCGGGGCCATCTCCGCCTGCCGACTTGAAGAAGATCATGCCGCCGCCGGAACCAAGCTTCACTTTGACCGGAGCAGGCGTGACGCCGCTCGAAACCGCCAGTCCTGAGACGAGTACGTCGGTCTCACCCGAGGTGACCGACTCGACATAGCCGCCAAAAGCGTTGATCGCCACCAGATAACGGCCAGGAGCAAGAGTGAGTTTCGAGCTCGCTGTGCCAGGACGAAAGAACAATCGCTGTTCCGGGTTCGGCGATTTGGAATCCGCCCGGTGCAATTCCATGGAGGCAAACTGGGTTCGGGGCCCCGAGCCAGTCGTCCCATCGAGTTCGAATGTCACCTCAGGAGAGGAGAGCAGCTCGAGCGTCACGCCCTCCACGTTACGATCCCGCACATGAACCTCCGTGATGGCGGATTTGGGCGACTGGCTGACGGGTTCAGTCATCGAGATTGTGTAGTCGCCCGGCGGCACATCGTCAACTGAGAACGAACCGTTCTCCACATTGATCGCAGTGCGCGCCGCCACTTCCTCGCCTCCGGACCTGGACAGTGTGGCGTTCAGGGCCTGTTCGTGTACTGCTCCGAGGATTCGTCCGGAAATGCGAAATGCCGCATGCGGCTTGAGGCTGAAATGGGCAGCAAGTTCCTCTCCCGGCTTCAAAAGGACGATATTCGCCGAAGCGGCGGAATCATCATCCGGATAATAGACCGGGCCGTAGGACTCCCTGGTCTGCATCAGCCCTCGCTCACCCATGTAAAACAGCACCTGTCTCCGCCCAAGCGCTTTGAGCAGGTAACGCCCTGGCCGGAGGTGCCAGAGCCGGAATTCGCCCAGGTCGTTTGTGTTATTCCACGCTTCAACAGCCATCTTTCGGAAACCCCGGACCGTGGTCAGCCGGATGGCCTGACCGGCAACGCCGGGTAACGGCTCGCCGTGGGCGTCGGTGACCTGGCCGGAGATGGCGGCCAAAGGGTCCATCTTGATGACGCAATCTGTCCAGTCGCTTGTCAGCGTCGCCTGAATGTCGATCTGGCGCAGAGAATAGCCCAAACGGTCGGCCCGAATCGTACCGCCTCCGGATCGGACGGCGAGGAACTGAAACCGGCCGTCTTCTCCGGATGCTGTCTGGCGCTGCTCCTGTCCGCCCCCTGCAAACTCATTGAGGGTGACGAACGCACGCCGGATCGGCTGGCCGGTTACGGAATCCTGTACGATACCGCTTACCGTGATGGTTTTGTTCGATGTTTCGGCGGGCGGCGCGGGATTGCCTGAGTGGATTTGAGCCAAACACAACGCCGCGTTGAGCACAGTACTGATCCACATGGCTGATTGCGCTTCAGTATATCGAAGGACTTTGTGGACGGCTACCACTCCAGATCTGAATTTGATCCTCTTCTTTCACCAATAATCCACAACAGCGGTTCCCAATAAACCCGGGGACTCGAACGGACTTGATAGCCGGGTGGGCGTCCTATGGCGCAGTAGGGCCGAAGCGGGATCGAGTCCAGTCGACGAGGTCGGTGGAGAGCCAGATCCGGCGGCCGGTTGCATCGATATAGGAGACCAGGTCGGCGCGGCGTTCACAAGTGGAGCTTTCGGCCAGTTCGCCGCTGGTCAGGACAAGACGGCAGGGGACGAGTTTCGGCGTACGGTCGATCTTGGGCGCGAGCAGGGCGCCGTCGGAGTAGTCGCGGGTGACGGGGTTCAATTGTTCGCGCGCATAGTCCTTATTTTCGACCCAGGGGCGATAGGAGGGCTCCTTCTCGACTTCCTTTTCCTGGATGATTACGTTGGTACCGCCCCAGCCCCAACCCCAACCGTAGGGAACGAAGGCACCGCCGCGACCCGCGCGCGGCACGGGGTTGCGGTGGCCGGCAGGCGGGGGTGGCGGCGCGGCGCTGATGCCCGGCCGGGTTGGCTGCGCGCCTGATGGGGGACGGTTCGAGATCTGGCCCGCGGCGCCAAGCGTAAGCGCCAGGACAAGCGCGACCGGCTGTGATAGTCTGGCCATCGCCATGCGATTGCTCTCTGTCTCATTCCTACTCTGTTTCGCCCTCGGGGCACAAGAGAAGTTCGTACCAATTCGCGGCGGCGATTTGCCTGGGCGGCCCGGTGTCCGGGTAGACGACTTCGAAATGGCCGACGCGCCAGTGACGGGCGCGCAGTATGCCGAGTTCATTCGCGCCACCGGCCACGCCGCGCCGGAGCACTTTGTCGCGGGCGCTCCGCCGCAGGGCTTCGAGAAGCACCCGGTGATTTACGTCAACCGGTATGACGTGTATGGCTATCTCCAATGGCGGTCCAAGAAGGAAGGGCGCATCTACCGCCTGCCGATGGCGGCCGAGCACGAATACGCCGCCAAGGCCG
>Ga0116170_10006524_pt1 | contig 10214 bp, 12 predicted proteins | sample AD_JPNHW1_MetaG_FD_89797 | JGI IMG/M metagenome (GOLD analysis project Ga0116170, IMG submission 89797) | Active sludge microbial communities of municipal wastewater-treating anaerobic digesters from Japan - AD_JPNHW1_MetaG | ecosystem: Engineered > Bioreactor > Anaerobic > Digestate | place...
AATCTTCGTTATTTAAAACATCGTTTCTTAATCTTGTTATATTTAAAAGATCCGCATAAAACTCTTCAGCATTTTCAGCAGCAATTAAATTTAATTGTTTTCTGCTAATAGATAGTATCTTCTTTTTAAAGCATGCAATAAATCCAAACTTCGAATAATATTGAAACAGTGATTCTGTCGCCGGGGCAAGGCAAATATAATCAATATCATTATTTCTTGCAATTTTCTCAGCTGCTTTTATTATTTGTGCCATAATACCTTTACCGCGTTGTTCAGGAACAGTGCAAGCGGCATAAATATATAATGATTTAAAATAACTATGAGCGATTTTTATTTCTCCGCTTAATAAAAACATCATTGATATTATATCTTGATTTTTTCTGTAAACAAGACAATTTTCTGAGGTCATTCTATTTACAATAAAATTTTTAATATATTTATCGTTGTCGCCAAAGCAAGTTTTCCATAATTGTATAATACTATCTATATCTTTAACATTCGCAAATTCAATCATATCGAACCTCTGCAAACAGCCGTATATTTCTCCAGCAACATAACAGGGTTGTAAGATAATTTTGCCTTTCGAAGTCCTTCAGAACCCATATCTTCTTCACGGTTTATATATTTATAGCCTGTCAGTGAATTTGCAGCAAATTCACGGTTAATCATAGGGTAGGCTCCTCTTATCTCTGAATATGCTTTCTCAATATGAGTGCAAAATGTTTCATTATTCAGTTTTTCACCTAATGTAAAAGCGACCGGCTTCCCTTCGACACGTATTAGCCCGCCTGTAAAATCAAGGTCAAAATAGTATTTAAAAGCAAGGTTGATTGCTTTCAGTTCATTATCAATCTCTTCGGGATTTTTTTCCCTGTTATCACGTTCCCATGCATTGTTCATCATTATGCATTCCTCAATGTTTTTTTCATTGATAACTTCATATGACCATACGTTTGATTTAACAAATGCAGCAATATGGTTTCTTTTACTGTGATATTTTTTCCCATTGAGATTAATTAGCTCTTCCAGCAAATAAATATAATCAAAACCATCTCTATAAGGTTCGAAAATAAAATCATTTGGGAATAATTCTTTGTATTTTCCGACACATTCTGCCGTTAAACCGAACATTCTAAACGGATGCCCGCACTGATTAGCGTCATTTATCAATTCGGAAATAACTGACCTAATATCTCCCCTTCCCGCAGGGCAACAATAAGATGGATTTTTATCTCCGCTTTTAGTAATCAGAAAATCCTTATATCGTGTTATTTTCGTGTTATATATTGGGCTCCAAATAAGCATATTCCCGAAAGTATATTCGCAGCCCATAAATTGAGACATCAGCAGCAAATCTTTTACCCATTTCTTATCGTCCAAATTAGGTGAACGAAAATCAAGCATTTAACTTTAGCTCCTCTAAAACAAAATTATATACAGTTTCTCCAATAGTTTCAATCGGGAGCGGATTTCCATTTTCAGCACAGACAATCTTTTTCCATCCAAGAGTGTCCGCTGCAAAGATTGCCGCTTCGTTGCATTTTCTTAAATAATCAAGATTCTTCTCATGAATATCTTTTTTAACTTCATCGCCAAGATATCTTTCTGTCATTAGTTTCTGAGAAACATCAATCGGCATATCTAAATAGATAACAATATCCGGTTTTGGTATACCCAATTTTATATACTCATAATCTTCAAGCCAACATAAATATTCACCCCATTTATTTTTTGGGAGTTTTATGGCTTGATGATATGCATTTGATGTCGTATATCGATCTGATAAAATAAGAGAACCTTTTAAAAAATCCTTTTTCCAATAACAATTGTAGCTGACATAACGGTCAACAGCAAAAAAGGAAGATGCCGCATAAACATTAACATCATTTGGATCCTGCCCAAATCTTCCATTAAGATACATCTTTACAAGTTCACTTGAAGGGTCATCATAATTCGGAAGTTTAATCGAACGGCAAGAGCAACCCTTTTTCTTGAATTTATCGCCTAAAAGTTTCAACTGTGTAGATTTTCCGCTTCCGTCTAATCCTTCAATAACAATCAGCTTCCCAGGCATATTAACCTCCAGCTTAATATCACAATTATCGAAATCAGCTATTTAAAATTAAAATGTTAATATAATTGCAAAAATTTTCAAGGTTCCGTTTTTCTCAACATTTGCTATAGAATGTCTTTGCCCTGAAAGGCAAACACATGAATCGCCTTCGTTCAATATAACATCTTCACCATTATCATTATACAGTGCTGTTCCTTCAATAATATAGAAAATTTCTTCCTCATTTTCATGAATATGTTCGCCAATCGAGCTTCCCGGTTCAAGAGTAATTGTTGCAACAAGTCTTGCATTGCCTTTATATTCACCCTTATCAAGCATTTCCGTAATCAGTGCTTGTCCATTTCCGCCTCTCATTTTTATTTTGACATTTTTAACCATTTCAGATTCGCGCTTTATCATTTTCAAACCTCCTAATTATTTCTTTTGTATTATATCACAATTCCTCGAATATTTCAAAATAAGGCTTAGTTTCGAATACAATTCAATAAATGCTGCTGTAAATAATATTAAATTAAAGCCGTACTGTGCCTTGTAACATGGCAGCCAATATTTACTGCAACAGGTAACCCCGCTATATGAGTGGGAGCATATTCGATTGCAACTGAAAGAGCTGTAGTTTTTCCCCCAAACCCTTGGGGCCCAATATCAAGAGAGTTAATCCTATTTAACAGTTCATCCTCAAATTCACGATAAAATGTATTTTCATTTTTGATGGAAACCGGCCTGCACAAAGCTTTTTTAGAAAGAAGAGCGCAATATTCAAAATCCCCTCCCACACCAATACCAAGAACTACCGGAGGACAAGGGTTGCTGCCTGCTTTTATTACCGTTTCTATTACAAAATCTGAAATTTCATCCTTCCCGCAAGATGGGTTGAACATTTTTATACTGCTCATATTTTCGCTGCCAAATCCCTTTGGCGATAATGTGATTTTAATTTTTTCACCTTCTACAATTCTTGTATGAATGATAGCCGGGGTATTATCACCCGTATTCACTCGATTTAAAGGATCATTTACTATCGAGCAACGCAGTTTACCCTCTAAATACCCCTTTCGTACTCCATTATTAATTGCGGTTTCAAAATCGCCTTCAGTCAAGTGTACTTCCTGACCGATATCTGCAAACACAACAACCATACCGGTATCCTGACATATCGGTACTTTTAAATTTGCAGCTATATCAAGATTATTTATAAGATCATTCATAATATCTTTAGGGATTTTTTCTGTTTCCTTTGAGGCGGCACAGCTTATACATTCGGCTAAATCATTAGGGAGAATACGATTTGCCTTTATACATAAATCATAAATGGCAGACTCAATTAATTTAACACTAATTTCACGCATAAATTATCAAACCTCTTGTTCATTAATAATTATTCCTGCTGAAATAACCATAAGCGGCTTAGCTTTCACTGTAAGGGGATCTTCATTAAATAATACCATATCGGCATCTTTCCCTGTTTCCAAAGATCCGACCCTTTCAGAAATACCAAGAATTTCAGCAGGATTTATTGTAATAGCTTTAAGCGCTTCGTAAAATTCCAAACCTTCACGTACAGCAAGCCCTGCACAAAGCGGCAGATATTGTATTGGCACAACAGGATGATCAGTGACAATAGCAATCTTAACATCACATTTATTCAGAATACCTGGTGTTGCAGGTGTTGAACCTTTCAGCTCGGGTTTACTCCGATCTGAGATGAGCGGCCCGCACATAGCACTTATACCATTACCGGATAATTCTTTTGCTATTAAGTGACCCTGTGTGCAGTGTACAATCGAAAACTTTAAGTTGAATTCGTTGGCTATCCTCACAGCCGTAAAAATATCATCTGTTCTATGCGCATGAAAATGCGCAGGAACATCCCGTTCAAACAAGCATGAGAGCGCTTCAAGTTTGGCATCATATTCGCTTTTATTTTTTTTCTTCTTTTTGATATATTCCCCGGTTAAATAAAGCTGCTCTCGGATAATAGCCGCGGTTGCCATTCTTGTGCTTGGTGTTGCTTTTTTCTCATTATAGACATTTTTCGGATTTTCACCCAAAGCAAATTTCATAGCAACGGGCGCTTTTAGAATCATATCATCTATGCGATTACCATAAGTTTTAACCGCAGCAATTTGACCAGCTATAGGATTTGCGCTTCCGGGCCCTGTTGCTACAGATGTAACCCCCGCCAGCAAAGCCTCCTTAAAGCAAACATCCAAAACATTAACTGCATCTACAGCGCGTAAATTCGGCGTGCACGGGTCAGTCATTTCATTGCAGTCATCGCCTTCAAAGCCAAGTGAGTCTTCACATATACCCAAATGAGTGTGTGCATCAATGAATCCCGGGAAGAGCATTGCTCCCTTGGCGTCGTAAGCGTCGCCCCCTTTATATTCGTTCATTGGGCCTAATTCAATTATTTTATCATTAAAGACAATATAACCGTTATCAATTACATCACCATTCATCGTATAAATTTTCGCATTAACTATTTTCATAATATCCCCTCCAAATGTATTGATAAAAATGAAAAAGGGCGGACAGAATTGTCCGCCCTAAATAGACATTATCAACAGATAATATATTTTGGCATTATTATATTATTGCTTTCCGCCTCTTCGCGAATAACCGCCGCCGTGTTTTGCTTCATTTGAATGTTTGAGATCAGTGATTTTTTCGTCGCTAACCTGCTTAAATCTTGCCATCATATCTTCAAAAGATTGGCTTTCTGAAGAAGGTGCGCTTTTACCGCCTTGCCAAACATTTCCGTTCGGGCGTTTAAAAGGTGCCGAACGCGCTTTCTGCGGCTTATTTATTTGATCTGTTTCCAAAGCTTGTTTGATGGAAAGACTTATCTTTCCATCCTCACTGACGCTTAAAACTTTAACTTTAACTTCTTGGTTCATCACCAGGTGATCTTTAATGTCACTAACATATGTCGTTGACACCTCGGAGATATGAACCATCCCCGTCTTTCCGCCGTTCAATTCAACAAACGCGCCAAAATTCGTCAACCCTGTAATTTTACCGTCTAATACCTCTCCAACCTCTAATTGCATATAAAAGAATTAGCCTCCTTAATTCTCTCCTGCTGAAATATCATAATATACTCTTTCACCTGGCATGACATAATTTAAATCTCTTCGTGCAATATGTTCAATATAATCAGATTCTTCTCCGGCATTTAGTATTTTTTTCAACTTATTGTTTTCATAATTTTGTTCATCAATTTTTTCATTTACAATAGCCATCTGCTGCTGTTGATCTTGTATTTTACCCTGCAAACCAAGCCATGTAAATACTAAATAGCAAATTAAACCGAGCAAAAGCGCGGTTAAAATAAAACTATTCTTACGCTTTTTAGCTGTTCCGGAAAACATTTTTCAGCATGCCCTCTTTAAATTATAAAAATATTTAATTTTTATAAATTATACACTATATTATGACTGTTTTTCAAGTATTTTTTTAATTTTATTTACAATTATCAGATTTTTTATAAAAATTCGTTTATTATTCGAATTATGAGCTAATTCCAGCAATAATTATTGATTTATAAATCAGATTTTTATCTGATCAAATGATTTTATACATCAATAAAGCTGATTCTTTTGTTGCAAATTCCGAAACGCTTAAAACCTGGAATTTGAATCTGTTAGAACCCATCGTTATTTCAATAATATCATTTATTTTCACATCATAGGAAGCCCGTGCAGGTTTACCGTTAACAACGACATGCTTTGCATCGCAAACTTCATTAGCGATAGTTCTTCGTTTTATTATTCGTGATACTTTTAGATATTTGTCTAATCTCATAACATATCCCCATAAACAATCAGGGGCACAGCTGGTGTGCCCCTGAAAATAACGTTACAAACTGTTTTTAACCATATTGAAAGCATCGCTTATACTTTAAATTTTGTCCTTTAAAGCTTTACCCGCTTTAAAAGCCGGTGTTTTTGAAGCTGCTATTTTTAATGTTTCTCCTGTTTTGGGGTTGTGACCGGCTCTTGCTGCACGTTTGCGAACCTCAAAAGTACCAAAACCGATGAGTTGCACTTTGTCATCATTTTTAAGTGCGTCGCCGATGCAATCGAATACTGCATTAACCGCTTTAGCTGCATCTGCTTTCTTTTCTATGCCGGCTTTTTTTGCTACCGCTTCAATAAACTCTGCCTTATTCATTCTTTTTCCTCCATTTAATTTATTTATGAAATACTATTTCATAGTATATCATTCTTTATTTTGCTTTGCAATATCCCAGAGTAAATTTAATTTTTCAATTCCTGCTGTTTTCAAATCTATACCCTCGTCTTTTGCCAGTTGTTCAACTGTAATGAAACGTTTCAAAAATTTATCAGTTGCATTTGTTAATGCTTCTTCTGCATCATGGCCTGCGAAACGCGAAACATTCACTGCCGAAAACAAAACATCGCCAAGTTCTTCCAACGATTCTTCCGCTTTACCGCTGCTTAAAGCATTCCTGAGTTCAATTATCTCTTCGTCAAGTTTTTCAAGAGCGCCTGAAATATCCTGCCAGTCAAACCCGCATGAAGCTGCCTTTTGCTGGACTTTAGTGCTTCTCATTAATGCAGGCAATTCTTTCGGGATAGAAAGCATAGCCTGGCTGGTATCGGCATGGCCTTTTGAATTTCTCTTGATTGCATCCCAATTTCTCAAAACCTCCGATACTCCTGAGACATTGGTATCTCCAAAAACATGAGGATGCCTTTCGATTAATTTCTTACAAACACCATCTGTTACATTATCAATGCTGAAACTGCAAATCTCATCTTCCATTTGCGCGTGGAATACCACCTGCATCAATAAATCTCCTAATTCCTCGCACAATAAAGCTTTATTTTTCTTGTTTATTGCCTCAATTACTTCATAAGTTTCTTCAATCAAATTTTTTTTAATGCTTTCATGAGTTTGTTCAGCGTCCCAAGGGCAGCCACCGGGTTCTCTCAGACAGCGAATAATATCAACCAGATCATAAAATTCATAGTTTGCTTTTTGTCTAAAATTATTATTCATCAATTTCTCCAAATATAAAATTACACATTAAATTTATTTTATCCTAAAAGTCCATATTTATCAAGCATTTTTGCTATTTTTTTCCCTTTTGGAAGAGATAAAATATCTTCTTCGCTAATACCTTTTAAAACAAGGATTAAGATTGCAAAAACAATTACAGCAATTGAAATTGAAATTAGTGTTGAAGCAAACGTACATATCATTTTACTGATTGAATTGATAGACATTAACAATTTAAATGATAAAATATAACTGATCTTTGCGGAAATGCCGCAAAATACCGAAGCAATTAAAGGCTTAACAAATACAGAAAGGATGTTAAGACGCACTTTGGTAATTCTAAGCAGACAAATAAGATTGATACCAACAATTATCAAATAACAAACAATAGAACCGAAAGGTGCTCCCTGTATGTTATACTTCGGTGTTCCAACAAGAATAAAATTACATAATATCTTTGCGCAAGCTCCTATTGCAAGCGATTTTAACGGAATATCTGCCCGTCCAATTCCTTGGAGCATATTAATAATCGGGGACGAAACCGAGATAAGTGCGGTTGCATACCCGTAAACAGCAACTAATGGCGCCGCAATATCAACAAGATCGGCAGACCCTCCTCTGCCATAAATCAAAGTCAATATTGGAGTTGCAAGCACCGCTATCCCTATCCCGGCAGGAAGCGAGAATAACATTGTTGCTCTCAAAACAGTTTCAACGGTTGATTTTGCTGCGGCTTTATCGTTTGTGGCCCATGCGGCGGACATAGCCGGCAAAGCGCTAACGCCTAATGTTAATACAATCATCGGCACCAGACTTTTAAAATCAAGCGCAGCCCCGTAAATTCCCCACAGATATTTTGCTATATCGCCATCAACAATATTTGCTGATTTTAAAGCATCAATATACATACTTTTTATTAACATGGGATCTTTTATAATTGCGCTTTTCAGCCTTGCTTGTATTGTAACTGTATCAATTAAATTTGTTATATTAAGTATCAATGCGCCGGCTGCCATAGGTATTGCAGTTTTAATTAACCTTTTCGCATGTGATCTTTTATCCAATAATGCAGATGAACTGTCAAGATCGGCAAGGGATACTCCATCGCCTTTTCTTTTAAAAACAGTTATTAAATATAAAGAAGCTAATATCGATCCGATAGTCACTCCGCACACCGCTCCCGCTGCACATAAAGGATATAAAATACTGTAAGCATCCGCTAGATTTGCAGCGGTTTTACCGAATACTGTTCCGGATGCATTAAATTGAGATAACCCGGAAGTCATTATTATGTATGCAATTCCCAATCCGGCAATCAATTTGACAACAGCTTCAATAATCTGTGAAACAGCTGTTGGTTTCATATTCCTAAGACCTTCGTAATAGCCTCTGTAGACTGACATAATGCAGCAAAAAAACAACGAAGGTGCTATAGCAATAACAGCTGAAAAATTACGAGGATCGGCAACGAGATAAGAATACGGATAGGCTAATAACGCTAATATCATCGTGCCGGCAATACCTATATAGATAAACATTTTACGCGAGACACTAAAAAGCAGCCTTGCATCACGGTAGCGTTTAAGCGCAACATATTCTGCTACAAGTCTTGCAACAGCTGTTGGCAAGCCGGCCATAGATAATGCATATATCGGGGTGTATAGTTCGTAAGCGGAATTAAAGTACCCTCTGCCTACAGCGCCAATAAAAGCCGTCATCGACATTTTATAAACGAGGCCTAAAATTGTCACCACAATAACGCCTATCGACAAAACCATTGCTCCGCCAAGAACTGATTGTTTTTTATTTTCAGACAAACGATACACTTCCCAAATGTTGTTGATTGTTATTATTTAAATTAATCTATCTATTTTTTAACAAATCACTGATTTCAGCTTTTATTTGTTCGAGTTCCAAAGTAATCTTGTCAATTTCCTTAACTTTTTCATTCTGTTTTTCCGTATCAATTTCACTTCCTTTTAAAGCCGAATAGTATTCTTTGCCTAAATCCTCATATAAAGATTCCAGTTTATTTTCATACTCAACAGCTGATAATTTTTTCTTCGATATAATAATAATCTCTTCAGTGCGTTTACCAACGGTCTTGCCTACAGTTCTCGCGGTAGAGAAAGCATCATCAAAAAAGCTCATAATTATTTCTCCTTTTATTATAGAAATTATTAATTTTATATGTAATACAAATACAAAAACACATTTGTATAATCAGTTGTTATACTCATTAAAAAATGTTATTACCCTGGATTTTCTGCTTAATATTTCATCAAAACGCATATTATATTCATAAGGATATTTAAAGTTGAAAATCCTTTCAATATGATTACCGTTATTTTCTTTTAATTTTGTAACGGCTCCGGCTCCGGCAGCAAGAACTGTTTGGCATTCCTCCATCATAAATACATTGTATATACTTTCGAACCCAGGTTTAGACCATCCGATATTTTCAAGATTCCCCAAAGAACGGCTTTGTCTGTACATATAATAAGGAAAGTATCCGTTTTCTTTAAGTTTTAAATCAGTATAGCGCAGCATTTTAGATGTGCTTTTATCGTCTAAAACTGTATTTTCTTGTGTGATAAGTGAGGATGATCGCTTTAAAGCCAATGTATGCACTGTAATATTCTCGGGTGATAAACTTGCGGTAATATCCATTGTATTTCTGAAACTATCAAGTGAATCTGTTGGAAGTCCGGCAATCAAGTCCATGTTGATACTTTTGAAACCAATCTTTCGTGCCAATTCGTATGCGGCAATTGCAGCTGCTGCCGTGTGGTTTCTTCGGACTTCATGCAGTACCGCATCATTAAAAGTTTGCGGATTAATACTTATTCTTTGAACACCGTTATTTAACAATGAATAAAGCTTTTGTTGTGATATTGTGTCCGGACGGCCAGCTTCGACTGTATATTCCTGCAAAAATGAAAGATCAAAATTCATTTTAATTGTTTCACAAATTTTTACAAGGTCATTTTTTTCAAGGGTTGTTGGTGTACCGCCGCCAAAATATATTGTTTGAGGCTTTATTCCCAGCGCTGAAGTCATTTTGCCAATTTGAATCAGTTCATAACATAAGTTTTCAATATATTGGGGTAAA
>Ga0116170_10006526_pt1 | contig 10211 bp, 7 predicted proteins | sample AD_JPNHW1_MetaG_FD_89797 | JGI IMG/M metagenome (GOLD analysis project Ga0116170, IMG submission 89797) | Active sludge microbial communities of municipal wastewater-treating anaerobic digesters from Japan - AD_JPNHW1_MetaG | ecosystem: Engineered > Bioreactor > Anaerobic > Digestate | place...
ATAAGTTCGCGTATATCAACCATCAATTCATCATATAACGCTATATATGATGGGTGATTAGAAGCAAACAAAAAAGAGCTATCCATATCATATATATCTAAACTATCTATTGCATATCCATTCAACAAGCTATCTGTAACAAATTTTGCAATAATATTTGTATCTTTTAATTCACTTTTATTATTGCACGAAATTAGAAGTATCCAAAATAATGGGATAAACAAGAACTGTTTTTTCATGGTTAATTTGTTTTAGTATTAATTCTTACTTAAATAATTATATTGTTTTATGTGTGAGTTATTATTACTTTTTCCCAGAAGTTGAAGATATTTATCTGGACCTTGCTTAAAAGCAAATATTCTTTATTCTTAAAGCTATTTTCAGTACAAGCAATGCCTTAACAAAAATAATACTAAAACATTTTCAGCTAAAACACTACAAATATAGTGAAATATTATAAATACAAATAATATTTAATATATGTAATAAACTAAATCAAAACCTTTTATTTATTTAACTAAGATGTTGTGTGAGTTGTTAGCGTCAAGCATGCCAATAACGATAAGGATTATCGCTTTAGATATTTTTTCTTAAGCGGTTAGGAAACCGCTTGTCCACTGTTAGTTTTATACAATTTCTCTTCCATAATAATTTTGAACAAGAATTGTTTCATGTGGGTGTCGTTCTTTGCAACGTCCCCTCCATAACCAAAAATCATCCCGTTATTTTTATCAACCTGAGCACCGGGGCTAGCAAAAAAAAACTTTTTATTGGCATTTTTCACTCAATGTCTGAGAATAAAAACATTTTATTTAATAAATTCCACTCAATATCCGGGCAAAAAAAACATTTTGTGAGCATTTTCAAACCAATATCTCGTCACAAACAGTTGTTTTTTCTCATTTTTCATTCAATATCTATGAAAAAACGGTTGTTATTTTTACATCCTTTCACAATGAAAAGGAACAAACATGTTTGTTTTTAAAGATATTGTTAAGGGAATTTAAAAAGAAGGGTTATATTTGTTAGACATTGGATGTGGGAAATGAAAAAAATACAATTTGTAACCAAACATTGAGTGTAGGAAAGGAAAAAAAATCATTTTGCAACAAGAAATTGAGTGTAGGAAAAGAAAAAAATGTTTTTGACAACAAGAAATTGTACGGTGATATGTCGTAGTAATATGCAGATAATCAGGCGACAGATTAAAAATAAGAAAGCCTGTACCAAAGGGCACAGGCTTTCTACATAGTTAAGAGACCTTAAATTTAACTTTATGCAACAGTTGTGCCGTTGCCTTCGGTAATTGGTTCTTTCGCTTGCGTCTGACTTAGATTGACTTCAGAAACACGCATCAGGACGATGTCGCGCAGCGACTTCAGCTCCTCCGTATCGTTTATTTGAGCCATCCATTGCAATTCTTCCACAAAATTGTTTACTGCAACATTCAGTTGGGGGCGTAGGGTAGAGGGAGCAACTACTCCGATAACCTCATTGCCACGCAAGGCAAACAACGTTTCGTATTCCTTGTGAAGTCTGTCCAGTTCAGCCACGCTGGCAGTCAGCCTGGTGGTTTCGAGGTCGGCAGCCAGTTCGGGTTTTTGCAGCCCTTCGAGGATACGGTTAAACAGAAACGACTGTTCAGCAATTTTCAGGTTGTTGAAGTTCCGTCCGTACATATTCATCACTGCGAAAATCCTTACGGCGGCAGCTCTCTGTTCTGCATCGGGTGCATTGAGCAACCCTTTCAAATACCCATAGTTTAACAGAAAATAGGCACGGCGCTCATTGGCTTTAGCATCTATTGCTTCGGTCTGGTCCTTGTACTTTGTCGGATCAACGCTTGCCTGATACCTGTTATTCACTTCAGTAAGTGCTGTATAGCTCTTACTATTGATTACTAATGCGACATTGGCTGCTACGGATGCTTCGAACAAACGTAATACCAGAATGCCTACTGATTTGTTTGAAAGTTTATGAACTTTCGATTTATATGCGAGTTTTACCATTATCAAAAATTTTAATATTGTTATCAGAGATGAACCGAATTAGTCTGCTGTTTCATTGATTAGCTATTGTCGGACCTGTTCCATCCTGCTCCCAAACTTAGTTGGGGTTTTCAGGGGTAAAAGTCTCACAATCAATTGACAGGAAGACGACAGAAAAATTTACTATAACTATCTGCTCCGGATAATCTCAATTGAATTTATTTAAAGAAAACGTGATTCAGTTTCTCCGGAAACGGGGAAACAGGGGTACACACGGAGTCATAAACCCGGATGTATCGGTATGGATTTAAATGGATAAAATTCGGGTGGAGGAATTGCCAAAAATGGCGGAATAAATATAGGATACATAGCTGCTGCACATTCCAAAAAGCAGTGAAATGGAGGCTCTCAGCGATTGCTTTAATGTTTTGATGGAAATAACGGGAGTAGCGAGCAGGCGTGCCATAGCACATAATCTTGCATGATATTTTCCCTGGAGTGTGTAACTAATTAATAAGTTGAATAAGGATGACGCATCAAATTTTACTCTGTCGGGCAAAAAATCCTTAAAACTGAGAATATCATTCCAACTCTCAAAGACTTGTACATCATCCCAATTAAAATCTTTGGCCTCAAACGAAAATAAATCCCTAATGTCCGAAAATGTCCTGTTTTCAGTCATATTATTGGATTTATTATTGAGTGTGTCCTGCTTCATTTTTTATGTGATTAATGTAGAATATGTATAAAATAATACTAACAAATACTGTGCCAATGTTAAAAATGCGCCAATATGGCAGGTTTTTACCTGGCTGTCAGAAAAAATGCTAATAAAAAGAAAAAACTGACAAAATTGTCACCCGGAAACAGACAAAATAATGAGCCCGCCATATTTCCTGTCAGAAAAACAGCTGATAAAAAGCAAAAACTAACAAAATTGTATCTGATTAGTTAGAGTGAGCTCAATATGAACAAACCTTTGAATTTTAAGTCAGAAAATACAATAGTCTGTATTCCCGTAGGGAATTAATATCAATAGAACCAGGTTCTTAAATAAATTAAATTCCCCGTTAAGGGATAAATATATCCATTCCCTACGGGAAATCAATCAAAACAAAAACATTCTTTCTATTGATATTTAAGTCCTACGGACTATTGCTTATGTCGAACTTAGGTTAATTATAAAATATAGACGACAGAGCTACGCTCCTTTGATTATTCGGTGAATAATATTCTGCAAAGCTGTTTGCAGCACGCAGGGACAACAGAACTAACGCCCCTGAAACAGATATATGTGGAACGGCATAGCTTAACATAAAATAATGCTGGCGGGTTGAGACATTTAAGAAAACCGAATAAATTTCGCCCGGTAGGTTAAATAATCAGAAAAATAACCAAATATTTAACTAATAGAGAGTACCATTATTATATATTTCACTACTTTTGATATTGGGTTCAGGATTAATTCCTGTTTGCCTTCCGGAATTGCAAAAGATATATTATCCTGGCATATTAAACAATTTCTTAAATAAAAAAATGAAATGAAAAAGGTATTTTTAGTAGTCGTAGTTTCAATATGTATGGGGATACTGACCGGTTGTTCCGGAAAAACAGAAAAATCCGGAAAGTCATCCGTAGCCGAAAACAATTCAGCTATTTCGTTGAATGAACTTCCGGGTGCTGTGAATGATTTTATTGCCTTGAATTATCCGAGTTATAAGATAAAGAATGCCGGTCACGATCCGCTTTGCAGTGGCGAAGATGCCATGGATGTTGCCATAGGTAAAGCCGGAAGTCCGAACTTTTCGCTGATATTTTTACCGGACGGTAAATTTGTTCAGCAGGAAGAAGACGTGAAGCTGGCGGCAACACCCGCCAAAATTCTGAATACAGTAAAAACAAAATACCCGGGTTTTACGGCTGAAAATGGTGCCGAAAAACTAACGCTGGCGGATAAAAAAACCGTTCATTATCAACTGGACCTCATAAAAGAAGGAACTTCAAAAGAGGTGATTTTTGACATGGAAGGCAATGTGGTCTGCGAAAATTAATATGGCTACAAATCCGCCATCTTACGGAGGAGTAAGTTGGCTAAATGAACAAACATCTATATAAGAACTATTTAACTATAATACGTTGAAATTCTAACTACTTTAATATACGCTTTCAACTCCCCCTTTAGGGGGGTGGGGGGCTCTTACCAAAATGAAACGTTTCATCTTTATCGCTTTAATTCTGACCTGTCTGTCGGGTAATCAACACCTTACGGCACAAAATGCCAAAAGCGGTGAGGATTATATTAAAGCGGCGCTCTTGAACAGTCCGCTGCTGTACGATTATGAAAACCGGAGGTTGTCACTGAAATTCGACAGTGCCCTGCTTATGGCTGATTACGGTTTGAAAGTGGATGCATTTGCCGACCTGATGGCTGCGCCCGTAATACACGGATGGGGATACGACGAGGCGCTCTCCAACGGACAATTCGCTACCACAGGACTGCGTGTAAGCCGGGATATTATTGGAAGAAATAATCTGAAGAGCCGTCTGGATAGTTATAAATTATCGGAAAATCAGCTGAATAGTCAAAAGCAACTCAGTGAGCAGATGATGCGGTTGACCGTTACCGATCAGTACATCAATACCTATATATCACAGGAACAACTGTCAATCTATCAGGAAATTATAAATGTACTGAAAAAGGAAGAAAAGATATTGTACAAGCTGACCCAGTCGGCAGTTTTTTCGCAAACCGAATACCTGACATTTTTAGTCTCCCTGCAGCAAAACGAACTTTCGTTGCAGCAGGCGAAAGCCGATTTTCAAAACAATATGTCTGTACTCAATGTCATTTCGGGACTAATGGATACAACCACCTACAGCCTGTCACCCCCATTGATGGATGAAAAAATGGCAGTTCCATTCAACGAAAGCATTTATGCTCAACTCAATCAAAGCGACAGCCTGAAGCTTGAAAATGAAGCCATTATTATTAAGAATGAGTACAAACCCAAGTTATCGGTTTATGCCGATGCGGGGTATTCATCGAGCTTTATAAAATCACCCTATAAGAATTTTGGCACAAGTGTGGGTTTGAATTTATCCATACCCTTATACGATGGAAATAAACAGAAAATGCTCCTTCAACAAAATTCAATCACTCAGGATACCCGTTCGAGATACTACGCTTTCAACCAACAACAATACGCACAGAAGATATATCAACTCAACCAACAAATCCAGCAAACACGGCAAATGCTAAATACATGCGATGAGCAGTTGAAATATTCCGATACCCTTATAAAAGCCAATCTGAAGCAACTTCCCACCGGAGATATCCGCGTGACAGATTTTATTGTTTCGGAAAATAATTTTTTGAATTTGAAATTGACCAGAATACAATATGAAGGAAAGTTGTACAGCTATTTCAATCAGTTGAAATACATGAGTATCAGCACTCCGGCTCCCTAAAGGAGGAGTATGGAGTATGAATTGAAGTTTATAGATAATAGAATTATATTTTATTCAATTATGAAATACATCAGGTTTTCCAACCAATATAATTCCCCCTTTAAAGGCGAAGGGGGCAAATATATTTTCTTACCACTGTTTCTGATACCTGTTATGCTCGTTGGCTGCAAGGCGAATAATGCCAATGAAGAAAATGCTCCCGTGCAGGCCAAAACGTCGGTTTCGGTAACTTATCCCACCGATACGGTGATGTTGATCGACCAAATTGAGCTGAACGCTACAGCCACATATCTGCTCAAAACCGATATAAAAGCCAACACAACCGGTTACATTACCGATGTGAAAATAAAACCGGCTGATTGGGTGAAAAGTGGTCAAAACCTGTTTATTATCCAAACCAAAGAAGCGAAAGCCATCGGAAATACCATTAATGAGTTGGACCCGTCGATGAATTTTTCGGGACACACCTCGGTGGCAAGTCCTACAACGGGCTACGTGCAAATGCTGAACCATCAGATCGGTAACTTTGTGCAGGAAGGCGAAACACTTGCCACCATTGCCGATGGAAGCAGCTTTGGATTTCTGATGATTGTGCCCTATGAATACAATCAACTGGTGAACAGCAATAAAAACCTGACCATAGAACTCCCTGACGGACGGAAACTTCCCGGATATGTGGACAAAATTATGCCAACGGTAGATCCCGTTTCTCAAACCGAACAAGTATTGGTGAAACTTAAAAGTAAAGTTTCCATTCCTGAAAATCTGATTGTATCCATCAAACTTATCCGAGAGCAAGATCAGGAACTTTCGGTGCCGGTTGAAGCACTGTTGACCGATGAAACACAGTCCATTTACTGGGTAATGAAACTGATAAACGACACAACAGCAGTTAAAACCATTGTGCAGAAAGGGATTGAAACTGACAAATGGATACAGATTGAAGCCGGAGATCTGACTAAAAATGACCGGATTATTGTTTCGGGCAATTACGGATTGAATGATACAGCTTTGGTCAAAATCACTAAAACGCGCTAATCAGCCGGGGGAAAGGGAGCATTATCCATGCTGGCTGGAGGTACGATTTTTTTATTCCATGTTTTTATTTCTGATGCATTTTTAGAACCCTTCCCTAATCCCCTTTTAAGTTAAGATGGCTAATATCTGAAGACTTGTATAAATTATGAAAAAGCGACATTCTTTCTATGTAAGATATAAAACGCCAATACTGATGTTGGCGCTAATAATTGTAGTTACAGGCGTTTTTTCATACCTCAATATGAAATCTTCCCTGTTTCCACAAACCACTTTCCCTAAAATCAAAATCATAGCAGATGCCGGTCAGCAACCTGTGGATCAAATGACAGCCACAGTTACAAAGCCACTCGAGGAAGCTGTGAAACAAATACCTAACCTGTTAGTGGTTAGAAGTACCACGAGCCGTGGCAGCTGCGAAATTTCTGCCTTTATCGACTGGAAAGCCGATGTGGATTTAAGCGTTCAGCAGATAGAAAGCCGCATCAGTCAGGTCAGAAACCAACTTCCTTCCGATGTGAATATCACGGTGGAGAAAATGAACCCGTCCATACTTCCCGTGATGGGTTATTCGCTGACTTCCCAAAAGACGGCGCCGTTTGAGTTGAAAAAACTGGCCTTGTACACCATCAAACCATTTCTCTCGCAAGTGCCCGGTGTGAGTGAAGTGCGGGTGATTGGCGGACAGGAAAAAGAATATCGGGTTGTATTGGATCAGATGAAAATGAGCAAGTTGGGTATCACACCATCCGACATTGCCGACATCATGAGCAAAACGAATTTTATTCAGTCCAATGGTTATTTCACCGATTACAAATACCTCTACCTGACACTTACCGATACTCAACTAAAAAATTTAGACCAACTGAGAAATATCATCATTAGTAATGATGGCAGCCGGATTGTCTATTTCAGCGATATTGCCGATATAGAACTGCATCAGGCAAAGCAATACATAAAAGTCAATGCCAATGGCGAAGAAAGTATACTCATTGCTGTGGTGCAACAACCCAATGCCAATGTGGTGGAAGTTTCCCGGGCGATGAATATCAAAATTAAAGAGTTGAAAAAATCGCTTCCCAATGATATTGAACTGAAATCTTACTACGATCAGGCTACTTTCGTTAATGATGCCATTCGGAGTGTTTCTGATGCTCTCTGGATAGGATTATTTTTGGCCATAGTTGTTGCTATACTATTTTTAAGATCGTGGAAATCAAGTTTAACCATTCTTATAACCATTCCGGTTACGCTGTTGCTTACTATTCTTATATTATATATTACCGGTCAGACTTTCAATATTATGACCCTGGGAGCCATTGCCGCATCTATCGGGCTAATCATTGATGATGCTATTGTAGTTGTGGAGCAAATCCACCGTACCCACGAAGAAAATCCCGAAGAAAGCAGTGAAGACCTGATACACGTTGCGATCAGTTATCTTTTCAAAGCGATGGTTGGTTCATCGTTGAGCACAATTGTAATATTCATTCCTTTTGTACTGATGAGCGGTGTTGCGGGTGCTTATTTTGAGGTAATGACAAATACAATGCTTATTACACTCGTTTGTTCATTTTTTACGACGTGGGTTTTGCTGCCAGTCATTTATTTGTTCTTATCTAAGTTTTTCAAAGAAAAAAAACTCCGCTCTCACGATGTTAAGGAGAGAAAATGGGTGGGATATTTTATCGATCATCCAGTGTATTCGTATGTGTTTATGGCTCTCGTTGTACTTTCAGCAATTGTTATTTTACCCCGTTTGAGTTCTGGCTTTTTGCCTGAAATGGATGAAGGAAGCATTGTGCTGGATTATAAGTCTGTTCCGGGAACTTCGCTGGAAGAAACCGACCGCGAACTACGTGAGGTGGAGAAAATACTGGCCGAAATACCCGAAGTGGAAGCCTACAGCCGACGTACAGGAACGCAGATGGGATTTTTTATTACCGAACCCAACGACGGCGACTATTTAATTCAGCTGAAAAAGAAACGAAATAAAACCACTGTTGAGGTAATTGATGAAATCAGAAGCCGGATTGAAGCGCATACATTGCCGCTGACTGTAGATTTCGGTCAGGTGATAGGCGATAATCTGGGAGACCTGATGAGCAGTGTTCAACCAATCGAAATAAAGATATTCGGGAAAGACAACGATATTATTCAGGATTATTCACGCCAGGTGGCTGCTATTGTGAGCCGTGTGAAAGGTACTGCCGATGTATTTGATGGAATTCTGATAGCAGGCCCTTCGGCTCAGATTACCCCCGATCTGACGGCATTGGGACAATATGGTATTTCCCCTCAGGATTTTCAGTATCAGGTGCAGACACAGATTGAAGGAAATGAAGTGGGTAAAATTTTCGAAAAACAACAATATACGCCAATCCGGATTATGTACTCCCACAACAGTAATTCCTCCTTTACTCAAATTCAGAATAGTTTGATTTCGCTGCCAACAGGACAATTAAAGCCGCTGAAAGAATTTGCCGATGTGAAAATTATTCCGGGAGTGGCTGAGATTAACCGGGAAGATTTACAGAATATAGGGATTGTAACAGCCCGGCTTGACAATGCCAATATTGGCGGCACCGTGAAAGAAATACAAAAAGAAATTAACAAACAAATCAAACTTCCCACCGGTTACAGCATCGTTTATGGCGGAGCTTATGCTGAGCAGCAGCAATCGTTCAGCGAATTGTTGATGATTTTGATACTCTCAAGTTTGCTGGTTTTTACGGTTATACTTTTTCTGTACCAAAACGTAGTGGTGGCGGGACTTATTCTTCTTATTTCCATAATGGGTATTGCAGGAAGTTTTATATTTCTTTTTATTACCAACATCCCTCTCAATGTAGGCAGTTACATCGGACTGATAATGATGGTTGGGATTATCGGAGAAAATGCCATCTTCACCTACCTGCAATTTCAGTCCAACTTACAGCAAAGCAGTAAAAAAGAAGCTTTAATCTATGCCATCAGCACCCGTCTGCGTCCGAAGTTGATGACAGCCATCGGTGCCATCATTGCACTGATGCCGCTGGCATTAGGCATCGGCACCGGAGCACAAATGCACCAACCGCTGGCTATTGCCGTAATCGGCGGATTTATTTTAGCGTTGCCCTTATTACTAATTGTGCTGCCGACCATGTTGAATAAGATAAAATTCAAAGAGGAAATAAAGGTGTAGTATGAATTTACACCGATATTACCCTTAGCAGGTACACTATCCTGTCCCTGCTACTGCAACTTAGGGTAAGTGTTGAATTCACAAACTAAAAATATGGAGGATGTAAATTTCAGAAGTATCTGTTAGATTTTCTTTTCGGGCTTAATGTCAGGAGCGAGGACGTTTGATACGCTGGTTGTGGGGAGAAATGAAGATTGATTTACTATTTGCTTAGCATAACTTTATGGGTGGATGTGGAACCGGAATTTATCTGAAAAAGATAAATTCCATTGGGATAATTCATATTTACAGTCAGGTCACCGGCTGAGCTATAGGTATCCTTTGTTCTGCCTGAAAAATCCAGGATTTTGATTGTTGACTTATCATGGGTAAGAATACGTACTTTTCCGGTTGTAAGGGTGGGATATATAGAAACTCCGGCTGAATTATTAACCGTTGAGACACCTGTGCCACTGATTACTTCCTCCAGCTGCCAAATGGCTCCTGCTGGTTTATTGCCATAGATGTAAGAACCGGCAACGGTATTATCGAGGTTA
>Ga0116170_10006527_pt1 | contig 10210 bp, 10 predicted proteins | sample AD_JPNHW1_MetaG_FD_89797 | JGI IMG/M metagenome (GOLD analysis project Ga0116170, IMG submission 89797) | Active sludge microbial communities of municipal wastewater-treating anaerobic digesters from Japan - AD_JPNHW1_MetaG | ecosystem: Engineered > Bioreactor > Anaerobic > Digestate | place...
GCTTATATGTCCACCCCTGTCGTCTACGGACGAGGAGAAGGCGTCGTCATCGCTACTGGCATGAATACCGAGACTGGCAAGATTGCCAAGATGCTCTCCGAAGACCAAAACGAGACCACCCCTCTGCAAAAAAAGTTGGCGGGAATCTCTAAATTCTTAGGAATTATTACGATTGTTATCGTCATCTTGATCTTTGGCGTGCAGATGATTGGCTTAGTTCTGCATCCTGGAGACAACTGGTTAGTCACCATGATCGATGACTTTATGCTCGCTATCTCATTAGCCGTCGCCGCCATCCCTGAAGGATTACCAGCCGTTGTGACCATTGTCCTCGCTCTAGGCGTCCAAAGAATGGCAAAAGCCAATACCATTGTCCGCAAGCTCCACTCGGTGGAAACTCTCGGAGCTGTCTCCGTGGTCTGCTCGGATAAGACTGGTACCTTAACTCAAAATAAAATGACTGTCGTTCGGGCTTATATGAACGAGCAAATCGTCCCTCAAGGAGCTCTTGATAATGAACAGCTCCATTTCCTTTCGGCTGGCCTATCACTCTGCAGCAACGCCTCCACTGATAATGGCGTGTTTGGCGATCCCACCGAAGTCGCCCTTGTCGAATTCGCAAATTATCATGGGCAGCACAAAGCTCTTCTCGAAGAGAAAGCCCCTCGCATTGACGAGTATCCCTTCGATTCAGTCCGCAAGATGATGTCCACAAAGCACCGCTATAACGGAGAGGAAATCGTCTTCACCAAAGGAGCGATGGATTCCATCTTAAAAGGGACCACTCAAATCTATCTTAATGGCAAAGAAAGACCAATTACCGATGCCGATAAAAAGAATATTCTCGCCGCCTCTGATGTGATGGCTCACGATGCTTTAAGAGTTCTGTGTCTCGCTTATAAAAAATCATCCAAATTAACCGAAGATGATTTGATCTTTGTCGGCTTAGTGGGCATGATTGACCCACCTCGCCCAGAAGCCAGAGAAGCCGTCGAAATCTTTAAAAAAGCTGGTATCACAACCATCATGATTACCGGTGACCATAAGACTACCGCCTTAGCTATTGCTAAGCAGCTAAATATTGCCACCGATGAATCGCAAGCGATGTCTGGAGAAGAGATCGACGCTCTCACCTTTGAACAGCTGCAAGAAAAAGTGAAGACTGTGCGCATTTTCGCCCGTGTCTCACCAGAGAATAAAGTTTCGATTGTCAAAGCCATCAAAGCTAATGGCAACATCGCTGCGATGACCGGAGATGGCGTCAATGATGCTCCATCGCTCAAGAGCGCAGATATTGGCATTGCCATGGGCATCACTGGTACTGACGTCGCTAAAGGCGCAGCCGACATGGTTCTCGCTGATGATAACTTCGCCACCATCGAAAAAGCCGTCGAAGAAGGCCGCGGCATTTACAACAACATTAAGAAGACAGTCGTTTTCTTGCTCGGCAGCAATATCGCCGAAGTGCTGACGATGTTTGCCATTGTCTTGATTTCCTTTATTGGTTCGCTCAGTGGTGATAGCGCTACCGCTAATCTGCCAGTGCCCCTATTATCCGCTCATATCTTATTTATTAACTTGATCACTGACTCCCTGCCCGCTGTGGCTCTAGGAGCCGATGAAAAAGATCCAAGCGTGATGAATGATAAGCCCCGCGATCCGAAAGAGTCCTTATTTGCTAATGGCAGCATTGCCCTAATGCTTGGCTATGGATTCCTGATTATGCTTGGCACCTTGCTCGCTTATTTCTTAGTGCCATATATTGAAGGCAATCATACCTGGGGAGAGATTGTCATGGCTCTCTATCAAGACGATCGAATCCGCATGATGGCGCAGACATCAGCGTTCTCAGTCCTCGCTATCTCCGAACTATTCCATATGTTCGGCATGACTTCGATTCGCAAATCGGTCTTCCACAACTTCAAAAATAAGAACTATCTCTTATGGGTAGCCTTCGGCTTAGGGGTGGTTCTCCAATTCGCCGTCGTGGAAATTCCCGGCTTGAATACTTTCTTCAAATGCTCGGCGCTAGATTGGCAGCATTGGCTCTTGGTTTTTGCCTTGAGCATAATGCCTATCGTCGCTCACGAAATCGTCGCCTTAATTCTCTATCTTGTTCGCAGAGGGAAACAAGGAAGACTAGCAAAGTAATAATATCAAAATTTATTCGCTTAAAATCGTTGCAAGTTTTTTCAAATTTGCATATTATATTTAAGCGATTAAGTTGCCGACTTAGCTCAACCTGGTAGAGCAACTGAATCGTAATCAGTAGGTTGTAGGTTCAATTCCTATAGTCGGCACCATCCTGGGTATTTAGCTCAGCTGGGAGAGCATCTGTTTGACGTACAGAAGGTCGGGGGTTCGATCCCCTCAGTACCCACCAAAATGAAAAAATGTCCCTTATGGGACTTTTTCTTTGCTCGCCTTTATGTTTTAATTATATCGTTGCATGCGTAGTTCAGTGGCAGAACGTCAGCTTCCCAAGCTGAATATGCGGGTCCGATTCCCGTCGCGTGCTCCGATAGAGAACAAGAGATTGATACTTGAGTATCAGTCTTTTTAATTTAAAACAAATAGCCCAATTATTTGTGATAAAATAAACATAAACACATTGCTGTTTTAAAATTTAAAACGCCAATAGATGAGGGAGAAATCGAAATGAATAAATTCTCAGAGATTAGCATCTTTCAAGTTAAACTCGATAAGGTCAACGAATTTGAATCTATTATGATCCAAGCTACTAAGGTATTAAAAGAAAGCCAGGGATGCAGCAAAGTTCACCTAGTAAAAAGAACGCATTATATAAAAGATATGGACACGATTAGAGGTGGGGATTCTCCGGATGCATTAACTCGAGCAGTCAAATGCGTCAAATATTCGCTTTATTTAGAATTTGACACTAAAGAGAACTATGGTTTATCCCAAAAGAATTTATATGAGACGTGGTGGAAAGAAATAGATAAATGCTTAATTGTTCCTCACGACAAACTGCTAGGCGAAGTGATTATCTAAAGCTTGTGCCTATTTTTTGAGAGAGTTGGGACAAGTTTAACAAAGTTTGATTAGTTATTGGACAAAGGAGAAATATTGATAAATGAAAAATACAAAAGTATGCCCAAAATGCCATAGCGAAAACATCGTTAGATATGATGAGTTCTTTGGCCAAAGCGCTTCCAATCAAGGCACATTTTTGCGCACCTCAATGTTTAGTGGTGTGAATCTCCGCATCTACGTTTGTTGCAATTGTGGTTACTCGGAGATTTGGGTTGACGAAGAAGACTTAGAAAAAGTTAAAGCCAGCAAAAATGCTCAAAAAATATAGCATCATCTAGCATTGCTTTCTTACCTGATGCATCGTATCTTCTCCTCTGAAATTATTCTATTAGAGCGAAAAAAAGAAACTCTACGACACGTGGATGTAAAAATAAATTAATTAAATGTAATATGATGTCGAAAGCAGGAAAAACGATATGGATTTAAAGAAAACAGGTGCCTTTATTAAAGAATCGCGAAAGGCTAAAGGCCTCACTCAAGAACAGCTAGCAGAAAAATTAAATATTAGTTTTAAGACCGTCTCTAAATGGGAATGTGGGAATGGTTTTCCCGATGTTTCGATTATGGCTGAACTATGCGCCGCTCTATCTATTACCGTTAACGATCTCTTGAATGGTGAGCATATTGATTCCAAAGATTATATTAATAAAGCTGAACAAAAGCTAATTGAACTACACGAGATGAAAATCGCTGGCGATAAGAGATTGCTTGATGCCGAAATAATCATTGGCTCATTCGCTACAATCGTAGTCCTGATCTCGATAGTTGCTTTTGCAATATTAATAGAACAAGGCTATTACTTGTATGGAATACTATCAATTGTGTTTGGCTTCCTATTATTTATTCCCTCAGTGGCCTTTTGCCTACTCATCGAACAAAAAGCTGGATATTACGAATGCAAAAAATGCGGTCATCGCTTTATTCCCACTTACTCACAAGTTTTTTGGGCCCCCCACTCCGGCAGGACCAGATGGATGAAATGCCCTCATTGCCATGAAAAGAGCTGGTGCAAAAAAGTAATTAAGTAAATTGATGGCTTGTGTTTATAAAATCATCTTTAGCAATTAAAAAAAGCCAAAAACACGGCATCGATATAAAAAATAGAAATTAAGTATAAAAGATCTCTTCTTTGGCTTTAACGAGTGCAATCGTTATTTTGCACTTTTTTGTGGTAATAACTGCTACAATTATTAATTAATATGGACGACAAATTAAAAGTCTTATCAAAAATTGCACGCATTTTAAATTCCCGCTCAATCACTTGGGCGGTTGGAGCATCATTGTTGCTGTATTTTAAAAATTCAACCGACCATTTTAATGACATTGATATCATGGTTTCAGAAAACGATATAGAAAAAGCCAAAGAGATTCTATTAAAAGTGGGAGAGTTAATGCCTCAAAGCCCTAATAAGCAATATAAGACCAGACATTTTCTTGAGTTTGTCATCGATGGTGTTGATGTTGATGTGATGGCAGGATTTGTAATCGTAAAAGATGGCATTGATTATGAATGTCCATTTAGCCAAGACCAAATAGCAGAATCTATTCAGGTAAACGGAGAAGACATCCCGCTTCAAAACCTAAAGGACTGGCGGAGATATTATGAGCTGATGGGAAGAGCCTCAAAAGTAAAAATGATTGATCGTAAAGATTAACTAATAGCGAAGAGCACTCAAGTGCCCCTCATAAAATATGATGTTAGCATGACAAGAATTTGGTAAAATAAATCAACATGGATCAAATAAAAAAAGAAATTGCTGAACACTATGATATTAATCCTAAAAAAGAATGGGATCGCTTAAAAAAAGACCATCCCTTTGAATTTAGAATCACTACCAGAGTGATGGACAGATATATCAAGCCAGATGACTCCATCCTAGACATCGGAGGGGGACCGGGCAGATATTCTATTCACTATGCCAGGAAAGGTCACTCAGTCACTCTTTTTGATTTATCAAAAGAGAATGTCGCATTTGCCAAGAAGATGGCGAGAAACCATCATGTCAAAATGAAGTTCGAAGTGGGAGATGCTTGCGATTTAAGCCGATTCAGAGACAATTCCTTTGATCAAGTTTTCTTGATGGGGCCTCTATATCACTTACTCAATCTTGATGATCGAAAGAAAGCCGTTAGCGAAGCCATTCGAGTTCTGAGACCCGGCGGCCATTTATTTGCCTCCTTTATATCTATTTTTGGTGGGATGATTTTCGTCATGAAAAATGATCCTCGATTAGTCTTTCTTCCCGAAGATATTCCTTTCTATGAGCATTTCTTTAAGAATGAAAGCTTTGGTGGAAAAGGCTTTACCTATGCCTTCTTTGCTACCAAAAAAGATGTCTTTGATTTATTCAGCCAATATAAAAATATTTTGTCTTATGTTACTTTCTTCGGACAAGAAGGTATTTTAGCTCCCAACGAATTCGAAATGCTGAAGACCACGAAAGCCGCAAGAGAACAATTCATTGAATATTCCTATCGCCTCTGCGAAAATTCTGATTATTATCACATGAGCGAGCATTTCATGTACGTCGGCAAAAAGGATTAGTATCAGCCGTTGAATTTGGTCTATCTATAAAAAATAACGATTTTTCATTTTGATTAAAAATGGCAAAAATCGATAAAAAAACACCAAAATATTCAATTCTTTCTTAAATTTTGATTTATTTTATATGAAAAAGTAGGCAATTAAAATTAGGCCCTCATTTTATTTTTCATTAAATAATAAATTTGGATTTTTTGATTTTTTTCATCATCCATTTTAAACCCGCTTCTCGCCCAATAAAGTACCATTTGAAAAAAATCTCATCTCCTCTAATCTTTTTATAGAACTTGTTTTTTGCTAATGATATTGATGCTTCCTCCAAAATGCGCTGGTTTCTATAAAATATTTTTTTGCGCATTAAAACCCATTGAAAAAAAGTGATACAACTCTATTGACAACAAATAGAAACTGTAGTAATCTTTAGCCATCAAAAGTGAAAGCTTTTAGAATCGAGGGGAAAACATGAGTAAAAATATCAAAAAAATGGTTGTCGCTGTCGCAGCCTCCTCCTTTGCAATAGTTGGCTTTGTGGCCACGTTGGTAGGAAAATCAGTTCCCAGCATATTAGCTGAAGGTGCAGGTTCAGGTGTTTCAACATTGAAATTGACTTGGGATTTTTCGACATCTACTGGAACAAGTACCACAGCTTTCACAACCTCAACACTAAAGACATTCCTTGAATCATTTGATTCTCCTGACACTTCTTATACGGTTTCAGCGACAAACAACACTTATAAAGGATCTGGATCCACAGCGGATTCTTGGCCTGATGATAACTGGAAGTTTTCGAGCAGCTCCACAGCTGGAGCCGCGACCATTACCGGATTGCCTACCTATGGATATGTCAAGGTCTGGGCATATCAATGGTCAACGGACGTGGCCTCTCTAGCAATTAATGATGGAACAGCCCAGACTATCTCTGGAAATGCCTATAATTTGTATGAATTTGATGTTGTTGACACCACATCGTTTAAAATTGTTGCAGTCAAACGTTCCATGATTCAAAAAATTGAATTTTGGGGATGCTAATTTGATTCTTAAATAATTAGCGAGAACTGAAATTGAAAAAATGAAGACCTAGGAAGAAGACCTAGGTCTTTTTTAATTGATGAAATAAAAAGTTTTTCCATTGACTATATGAATGAGCGTTCATATAATAATCCCAAGTAAAAAATGAAAAAAACATCTCGAATCGAAAAAATTAACAAATTGTTCTCAATCGCTGCTGATCAAACAAGATTGAAAATAATGATCTCTCTATTAGATGAGAGCCGTTGCTGTTGTGGCAAGCCTCACGATTGCGGGCAATGCCAATGCTTAACTTGCATGCCTTATAAAAGCGTGGGAGATATCGCTAAAGAAATAAATGCTTCGCCTTCATTGGTCTCACATCAGATTCGCGTGCTCCGAGAGGCCGATCTAGTGACTAGCAAAAAAGAGGGATTGAAAGTATTTTATCGCCTGAAAGATGGACATGTTCAGCAGTTGGTATGCGTCGCAATCGAACATGTGGAGGAGGAAAAAAAACATGATTAAAAAAGTATATGAAATCACTGGCTTTGATTGCGCGAATTGCGCCGCGAAAGCCGAAGCTCATCTAAATAAATATCCCGGCATCGCTTATGCGCGAATCGATTTCGCGGGCAATCATCTTTATATTACCTATCAAGATAAAGAGCTATTAGAAGATGAAATATTGGCCATTGTTCAGGAAGTCGAAAGCGACAAAATCGAAATTAAAGCCGTCGATAACAAAATTCATAAGCTCAAGTTATTTGATCGGCATACTATCATATTAATTGGTCGAATTGTCTATGCCATTTTAGTGATATTGCTCTGTGGTTTTGTCTTGAAGGACAATAGCTTCTATTGGTGGAGATTTGGTCTATATCTTTCAGCGGTAATCGTTGTTTCCTATGATGTTATCTATAAACCGATCTATAAAATCTTCCATAAGCAAAATCCTATCGATGAATACTTATTGATTATGATTGCGGCAATCGGAGCCTTTGTCCTCGCTTCGCTGCAATATAAACCCAGCTCTGATCCACTCCCCACGTTTCTTCACGAAGAGCACATTGAAGCCATCATGGTGGTGGGTCTCTTCCAAATCGGGCGAGTCGTGGAAGCCATCGCGACTAAAAAGAGTCGCTTTGCCGTCCTATCAGCGATTAATTTAAGGGCAGAATTCGCCAACCGATTATCGGATGATGGAATTACCCTTGTCAAACCAGAGAATTTAAAAATTGGTGATGTAATCATTGTAAAAACTGGCGAATCCATCCCTGTCGATGGTCGAATCATCGAGGGAGAAGCCTATCTAGACTTATCTTCTCTCACTGGGGAATATATCCCAGTACGAGTCGAAAAAGACCAGCAAGTGCTGAGTGGATGCATTCTCAAAAGTGGCACCTTGACCATTCAAGTCGAAAAGATGTACGTCGATTCGACAGTTTCCAAAATCATGAATTTGATATCTACGAGCGGTGAAAGGAAAACCAAAGCCGCCAAGTTTATCACTAAATTTGCGCGTTGGTATACACCTCTCGTCGTCGTCGTTTCCCTTCTCTACATTTTAATCGTTGGGTTAGTTACCAAGCAGTGGCAAGAAGTGACATACCAAGGCCTAGAAATATTAGTTATCGCTTGTCCTTGCGCGATTGTCATCAGCGTCCCGCTTGCCTACTTCTCCGCGATTGGACTTTCTAGCAAGCACGGAATCGTCGTCAAAGGAACTGATCGTTTTGATGATTTAGTGAAGATGCGCCTTTTAGTCACCGATAAAACCGGAACCTTAACGCATGGCTCTTTCTCTATTCAATCCATCGTTCCTACTTCAGGAGTCAAAGAAAGCCAGCTTCTCGAATCGCTTTACGCTGCGGAGTGCCTCTCTAATCACCCGATTGGAAAAGCCATCTGCCATGGGCATAATTTCCGCAAATTAGCCGCAGAACAAAGAGATTTTAAGGAAATTCCTGGCTTAGGGACAGAGACAACCTATCGCAAAAACAACATTATCGCGGGTTCCAAAGTCTTCTTTTCTAATCATGGAATATCTACTCCCGACGTCATTGAAGTCGGAACCCCGGTCTATGTCGCAAAAGGTGGAAAATATCTCGGCTATGTTCTCTTGGCTGACCAATTAAAAGAAGATGCTCAGCCGATGGTGGATTTATTGCATCACGACAATATTGAGATACTTCTATTGACTGGCGATAAAGAAGAGAACGCCAAGGGTCTCACTCAGTCATTAGGTATTGACCGCTATGTGAGCGAGCTCTCTCCAGAAGGCAAAGCCAAAGTATTGGAAATTGAGATGGAAAAGCAAAAAGGAGTGGCTTTCATCGGCGATGGAATCAACGATGCTCCTTCTATTAAGCGAAGCGATATTGGAATCGCGATGGGAGGTATCGGCAGCGATACCGCCGTGGAAAGCTCAGACATCGTCATCATGAACGATGATCCTGCTAAAGTTTACGATGCCTATAAGATTGCCAAGATGGCTCGCAATACTGCTATCTTCAACATCGTGTTCTCATTATTCGTCAAGATTACTGTCATGATTTTAGTGATGACGGAAATAAATATTCCGATGTACATCGCTGTCTTAGCTGATACAGGGCTCACGGTGCTGATGGTTATTAACTCATTGATCCTCTTATATCGAAAAGTCAAAAGACCAAAAATATAGAGATTATATCAAGATTAAAAACATTCTACTTCTCGAGATTGAGGAGTAGAATTTTTATTTTGCTCAATAGAGAAACAAATCATTATTTATGGGTTAGGATAGGGTCATGAAATTAAAAGATTTGAAATTACCACATTACTCATTAACGGAAGAATTGATCTCCTCAATCTCTCACGGAATTGGCGCGTTATTAAGCATCATCGGGTTAATACTTTGTCTCATTAAAGTTATCCCGATGAACGACCCTTGGCGATTAGCCGCTACCCTCATCTATGGAATTTCTTTGATTGTCTTGTTCACTATGTCTTGCTTATATCACGCTCTCGGGCGCAATAAAGGCAAAAAGGTCTTGCGCATTATGGATCACAATATGGTCTTTCTACTAGTAGCGGGAAGTTATACCCCATTTACCCTTGTGGCTTTGAGACCCGTTAATATCTTTGGCTGGGGAAATTCAGTGGTGGCCTTTTTAATCTTCGCCTTTGTCTGGGGATTCTGCATTATTGGCACGATATTTAATTCTATTAACTTGAAAAAGTATTCTTGGCTGAGCATGACCTGTTACATCGTCGCGGGTTGGTGCATCATGGTCGCTTTTATTCCCCTTTGGGATGCGGTGGGGAGAACAGGATTTTTCTTGCTCCTATCTTCTGGCATAGCTTACACTCTTGGAGCGGTAATCTATGGGATTGGAAAGAAAGTACAGTACGCTCATTCCATCTTCCATTTCTTCGTTTTGCTCGGCGCCATATTGATGTTCTTTTCTATTTATCTGTTTGTCTTATAAAAGACCTCTCTAGTGAACTAGTCAACAAAAAGTAGACAGTTTATAAAAGCACCTCAATACCCCATGTCGATTCGATATTGATATGGGGTTTTATATTTAAGGCAATACATAGGCCTATCATGGTTGTAATAATTGA
>Ga0116170_10006529_pt1 | contig 10208 bp, 17 predicted proteins | sample AD_JPNHW1_MetaG_FD_89797 | JGI IMG/M metagenome (GOLD analysis project Ga0116170, IMG submission 89797) | Active sludge microbial communities of municipal wastewater-treating anaerobic digesters from Japan - AD_JPNHW1_MetaG | ecosystem: Engineered > Bioreactor > Anaerobic > Digestate | place...
ATCTTTTCAATGGGAAACAGGTGTTTAGTCATCTGTTTCTCTGAAAAGAAAAATCAATTAAGAATCATAAAAAATCTGTCCTAAGACAGGGAACCACTAAATTGGAATGGGCTTGGTAGGTACTGCATTTATGAACAATGGCGACCAGGGAGAATTTATTGTTAAGCTTGAAGGTGAACCACAGAATACTATTTACCAGACAACACAGCTCACACAAAAAGTAGAAAATCTATTGCTTGATAAGCCGGAGGTTGTTAAAGTTTTTTCAAACATAGGATATTCAAGTGCTGATTTTGGAACAGGAAGTGGAGTAAATAATAAAAGTGAAATTACCGTCAATCTGGTTTCAAAAGATAAGAGAACAATGTCGGTGGAACAATTTGCAGCAATGATAAAAAAAGAAGTTCAGGAAATACCTGGATTAAAAGTCAGTGCAACTCCTACTTCCGGAATGGGAAACGCTGATGACGCCCCGATACAGGTATTGTTGCGCGGACCTGATGTAAATAAACTATTTGAAACGGGTGATAGTGTCATTAAAATTATTAAAGAAATACCTGGCACCAATGATGTAAAACTATCTATTGATAAAAGCAAACCAGAGTTGCAGATTAAACTTAACAGAGAAAAAATGGAACAATTAGGTATTAATGTGCAACAGGTTGGAAATACCCTAAACCTTGCCTTAGCTGGAAATACCGATCTGCAATATTCCGATGGAGCTGATGACTTTGACATTAATGTTCAGTTCGATCAATTTGACCGTAAAAAAATTGAAGACGTGGGTTCGCTCACATTTTTAAATAATCAGGGTAAGGTTGTTGAGTTAAGGAATTTTGCAACGATTACTCAATCATTAGGCCCCAATAAACTTGAAAGATATGATCGTATTTCCTCTATTACTGTAAAATGTTCGGTTTATGGTCGTCCTGTTGGCACCGTTGGTGATGAAATAAAAGCCGCAATCAAAGAAAAAATTCATGTACCAGAAATCACTATTGACTACAAAGGCCAGATGGAAAGACAGGCCGATGCATTTAACAGTTTATTCATAGCTATTGCTGCTGCATTGATTTTTGTTTACCTTATTATGGTTGCTCTTTATAATTCGTATCTGTATCCGTTTGTAGTTTTGTTTTCAATCCCGGTAGCGGTCATCGGGGCTTTGTTTGCATTGGCTCTTTCGGGAGAATCACTGACAATTTTTTCTATGGTAGGTATGATCATGCTGATCGGGCTTGTGTGCAAAAATGCAATTCTTATTGTTGACTTTGCGAACAAATTCAGGGAAAAGGGTCTTGCTGTCAGGGAAGCGCTGATTGAAGCCGGAAAGGAAAGGTTAAGGCCAATACTTATGACAACTTTTTCTATGATCTTTGGCATGCTTCCAATTGCTCTCGCATCCGGGGCAAGCGCCGAAAGTAAAAACGGTTTGGCATGGGTTATTATTGGAGGTCTTACTAGTTCACTATTTTTCACGCTTGTACTGGTGCCTTCAGTTTATATGAGTATGGAAAAATACAAAGAGAAATTTAAAAAATTATTATCACGTAATAAGCAAATCGTTGCTATAGAAAGCCATAAATAATAAGTAATATTTTCATTAATGGTCATTGAAATGCGGCAAGGATTAATTATTTGCAAATGAATGTGAATTAAAATTCGTTCTTCGCCTCTTTTCTTCAAGTGACATTGATTTTCATCAATTTGCATCACTGCTTGTCGCATGCAAGCTTCAGAAATGAGATAAAATAACACCAAATTTTAGCATTAGAAAAATGATTCCTAACGCTAAACGTAAGAAAATCTCTAAGGCGTAATCTGTGGCAAATTGAAGAATAACACTATGCTTAAAAAAAAAATCAAGACCTATTTATGTTGTTACGCCAAAATTATTCCTCGAATAGTAAGGCTTTGCATAGATTTACAAAGTTTTAATTTGACATCAATAATTTAGGACATCTATCAAAAAATGATCAGCATATATTGCCTGAAAACCAATACTGATGTAGGATTGCGCTAAATAAAACATTACCAAAAAACGAATCGCTGAGCTATTTTTTGCATTGCTGTCTTCACTATAAATGAGTTATGTTAATTATCTGTCAAATAAATATTTTTAGATTTTTCATTATACAATGTTCTTTTTTGTAATTTTACATTGAAATAGAATTAATTACAAATCCAAATACTTATGAAAAAACAATTATTCACCGCCATTCTTGTTGCAGCAGCAATTATCGTATGCGGCCAAAACATCAGCAAAACAGGGATCAAACCGGCCCCCGTTTCAAATCTTTTATTACAAAAAACTTCTGATAATCAGAACAATCCGGTAAAAACAAAAACCTGCCTGGATACCATCAGGTACCCGCAATTAAAAGAGTTTGTTCTTGGAACTGAAAACTTTTACACTTTTGATGCATACTCATCTGATGCAGAATCCATGTCCCAGACTTTTCTTTTAAGCGGAGGTACCATGCTCATCAATGGTGTGGAATTTTTCGGAAGAAACGAGCCCGATCAGGCCACGACCGTAGTGGTTCAGGCTTCTGTGTGGAATGTTGATGCCAGTTATAATCCCACAACACAAATAGGCAGCGCTGCCACATTAACAATTACAGATACCAATTACAGCTACAGGAGAATAAGCTTCGGGACGCCCATATCCGTAAGTGCAAATTACGCTATTGTTATTAAACCTACAAACACGGATGGTGTTGTTGAGTTTTATGTAAATGATGCCACACCATCGCAAACATATGATGAAAACCTTTCAAGGTATAAATCTTCATATTATTCCACATCAAATGGCAGTTGGGTAAGTATAGCAACATTATCAACAATATTTACCGGCGGACCTTATGATTTTGAAATGCTGGTGGCTCCGGAAATATCCTATACAATTACTACAAATTTTACAACAACTCCGAGCACGGTTTGCCTGGGATCACCTATAAGTTTTGCCAACACAACGACCCCCTCCGGCGTTATATCAAGCAGAATGTTTAATTACGAAACATTCAATACATATTTTCTGGGTGCAGCCGATTCGGCTTATGTGTATTATATGGACGATTTAAGCTCATTAATCTGGAACGCAACTACCTCATACACCTATACCAGTGCCAATACTTATAATCCCAGGCTTTATACTCTGGGAGGGCTTTATAACAGTTGCCTCGACAGTACAATAAAAACCGTAGTTATTGATCCCTGCACCGGTATTGAAAATAATGATGGTGACGCTTCACTTATGATTGCTCCCAATCCCGTGAATGACCTGCTCAATATCAATTATGCAAATCAAGCCACCGATGAAGTAAATGTTAGTATTTTTTCTGCCGACGGCAGGATCATTTACAATGAAAATAATGCAAGCGTCCCTTATTTCAAAACAATAGACGCATCGCGCTTTACAAAAGGTATTTATTTCATCAGAATGGTTTCCGGACAGGAATCAATTACTAAAAAAATTATTGTTCAATGAAATAAGTCACGATCACTTCTTATCAAAGCCCTGCCATGCGGGGCTTTTTTATTTATTAAGTGTCTGTCCATAATGTCCGATTTCATCGTTATCTTCGTCAAAAAAATGCTCGATTACATCAGTAAACTCCGCTTTTTTTTGACTTCGCAGGCCTCGAACTCGACCATTCTGGTCCAGACACTGACTTTATCCACAGACACTATTTAATACCCTGAAAGTCTATCCCTGCTTTCTTTGCCTGCAGATGCTGATATTTTCTTGGTATTGTATAAAAATGATCGTCTTTAAGAAACTTTGCGCCGGTCTGCTTAAAATGGAATGTGATGTTTTTTTTGACACATTGCTGTTGTAAATCAAGCACCCATTTATAGTCGCATACACGTGCCTCATTACCTGATTCACCGCCAACCACAAGCAGTTCAACCCAATCCCCTAAATATTTTTCTAGATTTACCGGCCCGAGTAAAGGTTCACATACGATCATTTTATGCTTTATAGGAGCTTCAAATAATAAGGGTAGCCGGAAATCAGCCCTGTCCTGGTTTTCAACTGTCGAAGCTATTGTTACATTTTCATATCCCCCGCCCCAGTCATCCGGCAAGCCGACATTAAAACGGTCGATACGTTTTGTAATGATCATAAAATTACAATCATGCCGTTGCTTTATCATATGCCATGCATCAGGTCGCCAGGCATCAGCTTCATCCAGAAAAAAATCAGAACTGAAACAGGCATAAATATCTTCACCTAGGGATACCTTGTAATCACCGTTCCTTTTTCTTTTTACCGGAAGATTGAAATTTAATGTCTTCTCAACTAATGAACTGTCCTTGCCATGCCGGCCATCAATACGGTAAACATAGCAATTTCTGCAGCCTTCACTAATCTTTTTGCAGCCGTGCCAGGGATTCCAGGTAATAGACATATTAGTTTTCCCGAGTAATTTTCAATTTAGAATCAAAACTTTCACCTTAATAGGTATAATACGGCATCACAATAATTCTATTGACATTTCTTATAAAAATAGTCATATCTCCTTAAATTTAACCGTATTGTATCATCTTTGAAATATATCTTTGAAATCCAACAACCTTTTATGTTGCTAATAAAATCATTTTCACCTTGATAGAAAGTAAAATCTTTGAATACTGCTTCCCGATCTTTTGTTAATGTCCATTTTCCCGTATCATTAAATTTTTGCAGGCTAACCTGATTTATTCCAAAATGCCTGTATATTGAGTCATTGATTATTGAAATTGTATCAGTTTTAAAGTCTTTATTACCTGCATATAGCCCTATTAAATCACTTTTTTTGTAATTGTCTGTACACCCGAAAATTAGTAATACCGGAATAAGCAGAAGTATCTTTCTTATAATATCCAATAAAACAGTACGCACTTTTCTAAAAAAATTTAATAATTATGTAATGGCTTCAGTTCAGTTTAAAGGTATTTAATACCAAATTAAATTATCAAGTAGTCCAAAGATATTTAATACAAGCCAATAATGAGTTATAAAAAAATAGTTTCTCAAAATTTTGCTATAAAAAAAACATTTCGTAATTTTGCGAAATATAAAAATAAGCATCATGGAAATAAAAGTCTTAGGCACCGGTTGCCCGAATTGCAAAGCGCTTGAAAAATCCGTCAGGAACACCTTGACAGAATTAAATATTGACGCTAATGTAGAAAAAGTTGAAGACATTGTTCAAATCATGAGTTACGGAATCATGAGAACCCCGGGATTGGTGATTGACGGAAAGGTGGTTTTGAGTGGACGCATTCCATCTGCCAATGAGTTGAAAGAGCTAATTGAAAAGAACAAATAATATGGCTTCCAAACCAAAATTTTCCGATCAGCAAAAACAAATCGCCCTGTTTGCAAAAGCGTTGAGCCACCCGGCCCGGGTTTATATCATGGAACGACTTAGCGGAATGAATTCATGCTGTACCAGCGGCGAAATGATAGGTGATATTCCGATTGCCCGCTCTACCCTATCGCAACATCTGAAAGAGTTGAAATTTGCCGGATTGATTCAGGGCAATATTGACCCTCCCCAGATAAAGTATTGCATCAACCGGAAAAACTGGGCAGCTGCCAGGTTACTGATGGAAGAGTTTTTAAATAAAGAAAAAACAGATTAAAAGTAAAAAATCATTCTATGAAAAAATTAGCAGTATTACAATCACTTGCTTTTGCTTTAACAGTCTTATTATTCTTCAGTTGTAATCAAAGCACTAATAAAACAAATGAACAAGCAGCCAATGACACCACCGCAAAGGTTGAACAAAACAACATGGACTCCATACCTGTTTCTGATACTACTAAAAAAAACGTTGCAGTGAAGCAAAAGACAGATTTACCCAATGTTTTGGTATACAACTCCCATATTACCAACCGTTGTGCCTCATGTATAGCTATTGAGGAAGCAACAACAAAAACCCTGAAAACATACTTTTCTGCCGAACTCAAACAAGGACGTATCAAGCAGTATATTCTGAATGTAGATGATGAAGCCAATGAAAAGATATCTGAAAAATACCAGGCTTTTGGCTCCGGCTTATTTGTGACCAGAGTTTATAAGGGCAAGGAAACTAATACCGACCTGACCGGTGATGGATTCAAATATGCACGAAACAAGGAAGAAAAGTTTATTGAGATCTTAAAAAACAAAATTTCTGAATATTTAAAATAATTTTATGAAAAAACTGGCTGTCATTTCGCTATTGCTATTAATTTCTCTAAACATTTTTTCACAGAAAAGCAGCGATACCATCATTTCAAACAATCTCCAAAACCTCAAACTGAAAGTACTGTACTTTCACATTACCAACCGATGCAACACCTGCTTTTCAATTGAAAAATATGTTAGGCAAACCATTGATTCAAATTTTGCAAACCAGCTCGAACAGGGTATCATTGATCTGTATGTTTTGAACTGTGACCTTCCGGAAAATCAGGAGCTTGTTAAAAAATATGAAGCTTATGGCGCCACACTGGCCATTACGCCGTATATAAATGGCAAGGAAGGTAAGTCTGAAGACCTTTCCAACTGGGCTTTTCAGAAGGTACACAAACCTGAAATATTCATGGAAGAATTAAAAACAAAAATTAATGAATTAATAAAATAAACAACATGAAAAAAATAGCATTATTATTAGCCTTCATCATCATTTCGGCTTCTGCACTTTTTGCACAAAGCACCAAAGGAAAAGCAGAAGTATTGTATTTCAAAGCCAATCTTGCCTGTTGTAAAGCAAAAGCCTGCAACGTGCTGGAATCAGATATCAAAGGTATTGTTGAAAAAAACTATCCGAATGGGAATGTGGTTTTTAAAGAGGTCAAACTTACTGAAGAAAGCAATAAACCATTAGTTGACAAGTATCAGGCAGGTTCACAAACGGTTATTATTGTCAACAAAAAGAAGAAAAAAGAAAGAAGCATTAATGTTTCAGACCTCGTCAAGAATTATTTGAAAACCCAGGATAAGGCAGCCCTCGAAACTGAACTCATCGCAAAGATTGACAGGATGTTAAAATAAGCCATTATGGATGTTTTACAAAACTGGCTGGACACAACCAACGTCCCATTTCTTACCGCCTTTATTCTGGGTATTATGACGGCTATAAGCCCGTGCCCTCTGGCAACCAATATTACGGCGATAGGATTTATCAGTAAGGACATCGAAAATAAAAAGAAGATTTTCCTGAACGGCTTGTGGTATACTCTGGGAAGAGCGATCAGCTATTCTGCATTGGGCATTATACTATATTTCGGGGCGAGCACGTTCCACATTGCTAAGTTTTTTCAGTACAATGGTGAAAAATTCCTGGGCCCTTTATTAATCATTGTTGGAATTTTGATGTTGGATATTTTCAAATTCAGAATTCCAGGTTTCAGCCATATTGGTGAAACTATGGAAAAACGTAAAAGGAATAACTGGTGGAGTGCATTACTACTGGGTATCGTTTTCGCCCTGGCATTTTGCCCTTACAGCGGGGTGCTTTATTTTGGAATGCTTATTCCAATCACAATCAGCAGTCCTTCAGGCTTGTTTCTGCCGTTAATATTTGCCATTGCCACCGGCCTGCCTGTCATAATTGTCGCGTATCTTTTGGCTTTCAGCATTTCCAGCCTGGGTAGTTTTTACAACAAAATCAAGATCTTCGAAAAATGGTTCCGGCGGATCATAGCTGTGGTGTTTATTTTGGTCGGATTTTACTATGTTTATGTATTTTACTTTCAGAAAATAATCACATAATTTACTTAAGACATTTCGTATTTATACCAAATACAAAAAGCATGACAGCAGAAACCAAAAAATAATAAAATACTAAAATGAAAACTTTTGGTTTTAACGTTAAATCAGACATATAGTCAATACCCGTTAAATTATGAGCACGCAGGAAACTTATATGAAAGAATTAGCCAACCGGATATACCAATTCATAGAAAAATACGCAACAGTATCACCTGCATATGATGGCACCAATGAAAAATATACAAACTATGATGTACGCTCCCTGTTGGATTGTGCTGACAAACTGAGTAATGGACAAAAACCGGGAAGATGTGGTTCTTCATGGAAATGCAGTTGTGCCTATGAGCCGCGCTGGTCAAAAGAAGGCGAAGCAGAACACGATGAAATGATGAGAGATATTTATAAAATAAGCGAGACTTGGGTTTCGTAAGATTTTAGTAATACAACAGAATGTTTTAACAATTCAGTTAACAATAAATAAACATATGACCGAAATACAAAAACCCGGTTTTATTATGTGCGTATGCACCGGTAAATGTCCCGGATTTTCACAAATGGATATTTGGGATTTTATTAATCGCGTAAGGATAGAATTACCTGTTGAATACGGATTCATCCATCCCCAGCTTTGCGAGGAAGACGGTGACCGCTTCCTGATGGATTTCCTTAAATCGCACAGAAAGGTAGTGATCGGCGGTTGTGCCCCCAATATGCAATCCAAGCTCTTCAGGGACGCTTTTACCGCATCAGGTCTTGACGTAAGTAAAGATCTGACTGCAATTGATGTCCGTGATATGACCACCGATCAGGCTGTCGAAAAAGTAAGCGAAGCCCTGAAAAAAATGGAGGCTGAAAAATGAGCGAAACCACTTTCATGGGCGTGGAACGCGATAAGATCGATTGGAAACCAACCCTCGATTATTCCAAATGCGATTACTGCATGGAATGCGTTAAATTCTGCCCCCACAAGGTTTTTGAGGTCAGGGAAAACGAAGAAATTAAACTGATCGTAAAGAATCCGCATAACTGTGTTGTTTTTTGCAGGGCATGTTCCAAAACCTGCGGACCCGATGCTCTTTCATTTCCCGACAAAAACATCACTACGCAGCGCATCAAGGAAATTAGAAAGGAGACGGAGAGCAATGCTTGAAAACTATGTCATCCTGCCGTGCAACGGATTGGATAAATGCGCCGGTCGTATTTCAGGACAACTTGCCATAAAACTTAGCGAGAACGCGGACAATGTAATTATATGTCCTGTATTTTACAGGGTTTCAGAAACAAAGTACAACAAACTTGCCGCTGAACGTAAATTGTTGGTCATTGATGGTTGCCGTACTCAGTGTGCGAGTAAGCTGGCTGCGGAAAAGAACCTGAAAATTTCCCGGAAAATAATCATTGCCGACGAAGCCAAAAACCGCAATGTCGAATTGACAGATAACCTGAGGATTCAGGAGAAGGAACAAGCCATCATAGACACGTTGTTCAATGATCTTAATAAATCTGATGATGCTGCCGTCACGCCCTCTGGCGATGAATTAATTTCTTATGATTTCGTGTACGAAACTTTTCAGGTTGGCAAATTCATTTTCAGGATACCCAAAAACAAGGAGGTGTATTTTAATGAGAATGATTGCTGGGCTTATGTCGTTGGAAACCGCGCCAGGGTGGGCGTTACTGATTACGTTCAGCAAAATCTTTCTGATATCCTCTATTTTAATCCCCCCGAGATCGGTGCCGAAATCGATCAATTTGGCGAGTTGGGTGAAATTGAATCCTCCAAAGCCCTGGTCGAATTGATCTCTCCTGTCAGCGGCAGGGTCGTTGCCGTAAACGAAACCCTTGTGCAAAAGCCGGAGATGATCAACGAAAATCCCTACGAACTGGGCTGGATAGCAGAACTTGAACTCACAAACTTTGAAAGCGACAAAGAGCTTCTCATCGGATTCGATAAATATTTTACTATAACACAAAAAAGAGCGGAGGACGCCAATGTCTGAGAAAGTAAAAATTATTCCCTGCAGCGGCATAGGCAAAGTTTTTGGGCTCATGGCACGGGAAGCTGCTCTTGAAACCGTGCATGAGTTGTGCCCTGATACATCAGAAACCGTTTGTCTTGCATACATTGTTACCGGCGATGAGGATGCCAGGGAAAAAATCACAGGCCACAATTGTATTACTGTTGACGGTTGCCCCAAAATGTGCGCTGCAAAAAATGTATCCTTAGCAGGAGGTATCATCATCGAAGAAATAAAAGTCCTCGACACAGTGAAAGAACATAAAGGGAAACAGTTCGGATCGCCGTCACAACTCAGTGCCGATGGTGAGGCGGTTGTAATTGAAATTGCAACGAAAATTGCAAAGAAAACTAATAAATAAAACTAAGGAGGTGCATCCATGTCAGAACTAAAAGTTGGAATATTATCATGTAGCGGCGAAGAGTGCCTAGGTGGAACC
>Ga0116170_10006530_pt1 | contig 10208 bp, 8 predicted proteins | sample AD_JPNHW1_MetaG_FD_89797 | JGI IMG/M metagenome (GOLD analysis project Ga0116170, IMG submission 89797) | Active sludge microbial communities of municipal wastewater-treating anaerobic digesters from Japan - AD_JPNHW1_MetaG | ecosystem: Engineered > Bioreactor > Anaerobic > Digestate | place...
CCGACACCAACGAGGAAGCCGCGAACCTCCTCGCCCTCAACACGCAGCAATCGCTCGGCGTCAACGCCCTGTCCCTCGCTTCGCAGCAGGCGCAGTCGGTTCTCAAGCTCTTGGGCTGATTCGTTTCCCGAGCATATTTCAAGGAGGGCGGACTTCGGTCCGCCCTCTTTTTTTCCGCCGCCATGGTGTGTTTTCCCTAAACCGCCACGGGCGATGTCCGATACTCTCCAGTGCACACCCTTCCCCCCGTGCCACTCAAAATCACGCTCAAGCCCCGCGAGACCATTCTGGTCGGAGGAGCACTCATCAAGAACGGCGAACACATCGCCCAGTTCACGGTCGAAAACGAGGTACCGATCCTGCGCCAGAAGGATATCCTCACCGAACGGGACGCCAAGACCGTGTGCCGCAAGATCTACTACGTGATCCAGCTCATGTATTTCGAGCCCGGCAATCTCCCAGCGCACCACCAGACCTACTGGCAGCTCGTGCGCGCCCTTTCGGCCGCCGCCCCCAGCACCCTTCCCCTGATCGACGAAATCGGAGAACTGATCCTCAACGGCAAATACTACCAGGCGCTCAAATCCGCCCGCACACTCATCGCCTACGAGGATGCCCTCACCGCCAAAGCCAATGAACGTCCATAACACCTACAGCAAAGTTCAGAAAGAAACCGTCTCCGGCCGTGACCTCGAGGCACGAGTGCTCTCCAAGGCCTCCGTCCTGCTTAAGCGAATCCTCGAGACACCCGCCGGCCCAGAACGCGAACGCTCCTTGAACGAAGGTGTTCGCTTCAATCTCCGCGTCTGGGATGTCTTCCAGGCCGACTGGGAGAATCCCGAATGCGCACTCGCCCAGAACACGCGCACCGATCTTCTCCGACTCAGCGTCTACGTCCACAAGACCTCGCTCGAAGTTCTGGCCTACGGCGCACCCGAGAAGATCAACAGCCTGATCAACATCGACGATCGCCTCGTTGCCGGATTGAGCACACCGGTTCCGCACCCGGCAGAGCCGGCCACGGCCTGAGACTGGCGCCATGTCCACGCTCGCAACAGATCGGCCGCGCGACTCAAGTGCTGCCGACGAGGTCGAGCGCGCCCTGCGCCATCTAGTGAATCAAGGTCTCCCGCCTGAGAAACTCGCACTCGCGGCATCCCAGGCCGCGCGTTATCCATCGCACATCGGGGTGCAGTCGGCGCTCGTCGAACTCGCCGATGCGGCAAACGATCTCGAGCGGCTGACATCCGCCCTACTGGCGGCGCGCCAGGCCTGTCGCAGGCAGCTGGCGCTGACACCCCGCGACTGGTCGCTGCATGACCTTGTCGCCCGTCTGGAGTTGCGCCTCGGCCACTTCTCTGCGGCTTGGAACGCCTACAAGCGCATACTCGACCACCAACCCGATGATGCCTCCGCACATCTCGGGCTCGTGAAGAGCGGGCTCCCCCTCGGCCGATGGGAAGCCTTGGACGGGTTTTCTCCCGCACAAGTCCCAGATCTGGTCGCCACAAACCAGGCAACCGCATCCAACCTCATGGCCCTGCCCTTACCGGGCACCGCACCGGCGCTGCTCGCCGCCGGTCGCATCGCCAGCGAACGCCTGGCGCAAGGAATCACACCGCTCCCGCCGCGCCAAGTGCGCGCGGCCGGTCCTTTGCGCATCGGCTACGTTTCGCCCGACTACAACGACCATGCGGTGGCCCATCAGCTCCCGCGCGTGTTCGAGCTTCACGACCGCTCGCGCTTCTGCGTCTACGCCTACGACATCGGCCATTCCGACGACAGTCCCTACCGGCAACGCATCCTCGCCGCCAGCGACAGCGTGCGCGATTGTCGCCATATCTCCGACGCCGCAGCGTCCGCGCAGATCCGCGCGGACGAGATCGACATCCTCGTCGATCTCGCCGGCCACACACTCGGCTCACGCCTCGGCATCTTCGCCCATCGCCCCGCCCCGCTCGCGGTCACCTGGCTCGGCTATCCAGCGACGACTGGAGCACCCTTCATCGACTATCTAGTCGGCGACGAAACCGTCGTAGCCCCGGACCTGCGCGCACAATTCTCAGAGGCGATCGCTTTTCTGCCGGACTGCTACCTGCCCGCCGACGACCGCCAGGCGATCGCGCCGACTTGCTCGCGTGAGCAGGCAGGTTTCCCGCAAGACGCAGTCGTACTCGCGGCACTGCATCAGCCCTACAAACTCGATGGCGACATCGTCGGCACCTGGCTGCGCATCCTCCAGCGTGTGCCCAAGGCCGTACTTTGGCTGCGCGCCAAAGAGGAGGCGCTGAAGGAACGCCTGCGCGCAGAAGCGGCCCTTCTTGGCATCGATCCTTGCCGACTGATCATCGACAACCACCTGCGACCGAAACCCGAATACCTAGCCCGCCTCGCCCTCGCCGACCTATTCCTCGACACCCGCTGGTTCAACGGCCACTCGACCGTCTCCGACGCGCTCTGGGCCGGCGTCCCCGTGCTCACAACCCCGGGCGACTCCTTCGCCGGCCGCGTCGCCTCCTCGATCCTCCGCGCAAGCAATCTGTCCGACCTGATAGCCGCCGATCTCGCAGCCTATGAGGAGTCAGCCGTGGCTCTCGCCAATTCCCCGAAAGCACGAGCCACCCTGCGCACTCGGGTAAGGGAAAGCCGGAGCCGACAATCGTTCTTCAACTCCGCCCGTTTTGTGCGCAACTTGGAGACCGCTTTCGTGACGATGGCCGACCGCGCCCGTGCCGGTCTTTCCAAAACCGATTTTAGCGTTCCATGTCCGCCCTAAACCGCCAACAGCTCCTCGATGAAGCGATGGCGCTTCAATCCGACCGCCGCCTCCCCGAGGCGGAGAAAATCTACCGGAAGCTGATCGCCGCCGATCCGTGTGATGTCGATGCGTTCCAGTTGCTCGGCTACTTGAAGCTTCAGTCGTCCAAACCAACCGAAGCCCGTCCACTCTACGAGCGCGCGCTCCAGCTCGCCCCGCAGCCCGCGTTCCGGCTCTACCTCGGCGAATGCCGCCTGCTCGAAGGCGCGGCTGCAGAAGCGTTGCCGCTCCTCGAGGAATCGGCGCGCCAACTGCACCATGTGGCGGAGCCACACCTGTACCTCGGATTCACACTGCTCAAACTCGACCGGCGAACCGAGGCGCTTGCCTCCTTTCGCCGCGCAGTCGCAAAAGATCCCGACGACGACGCCAACATCACAACCATCGCCAACATCCTCGCCATCAGCAATCAGCATGGCGAAGCCGTGACGATCTTCGAGGATCTGCTACGCGAATTTCCGGCTTCCGGCATACTCCGTTACGCGCTCGGAGCGGCACTGGTCTGCCTCGGCCGCGAAGGCGAGGCCGAACCGCATCTCAAGGCCGCCATCGACGCCGGCTGCACCAAGGCCGAAGCCTACGATTTTCTCGGTCGTTGCGACCGCAAGGCCCTCAGGATCAACGAAGCACTCGCCCATTTCCAGAAAGCTATCCGGCTCAAGCCCGGATTCCTCTCGGCCATGAACAACCTCGCGGCCCTGCTCGCCGACTACGACCACCTCAACCAAGCCATCGCAATCCACTGCGAGGCTCTGAAAATCGACCCGGAATACCTGCCCTCAACCAACAACATGGCCAGTTGCCTCATCCGGCAGGGCCACATTTCCGCCGCCATAGATTTCTCGCGACGCGCCACCAAACTCGCCCCGGACTCCGCCGTCCTCGCCAGCAATCTGCTTCTCAACCTCCACTACTCTCCCGAAAACTCGCCCGAGACTCTGTACGCGGAACACTGCAACTACCAAGCGCGCCTCGATCATCACCTTAAGTTGACTGCAAAGCCCGTCCGGACTCTGCCCCTACCTCCGGGCCGCTGGCGTCTCGGTTTCGTCAGCGGCGATCTGCGCACGCATTCGGTCGCCTACTGGCTCGAACCGCTCCTTGCCCACCTCGATCCTGTCCGCTGGGAAATCGTCGCCTTCAGCACCTACGGGGAACCCGACCACATGACGGCCCGGCTACGCCGGCACATCCACGAATGGCACGATCTTGCCGGTAAAAATCTCGCCGACGCCTACGCGGTCATCCACCAAGCGCATATCGATGTGCTGGTCGATCTCGCGGGCCACACTGCCCACAATCTGCTCCCCGTCTTCGACCGGCGCGCCGCACCGTTACAGCTCTCGTTCCTCGGATACCCGAATACAACCGGGCTGCGCAACATGGACGGCCGGCTCACCGATGCCCTCGCCGATCCGCCCGGCGCCACCGAACGGTTCCACAGCGAGCGTCTCTATCGATTCGCCCGCACCGCCTGGTGTTATCAGCCGCCATCCAACAGTCCCGAGCCGGCGCACAAGCCCAACGACCACATCGTCTTCGGCAGCTTCAACAATCTAGCCAAGCTCCAACCCCCGCTCTTCGAGCGTTGGGCCGAGATCCTGTGCCGCGTCCCCAACAGTCGGTTCTACCTCAAGTCGGGAGGGCTTCAGGATCATTTCCTGCGCGATAGTTTCTATGCACGGTTTGCTGAAGTCGGAATCCCAGCCGAACGCGTACGCATCGAGGGCCGCAAAAGCGGTGTCGAGAACCATCTGGCCTGCTACAATGAGGTCGACATCGCACTCGACTCCTTCCCGTACCACGGAACGACGACAACCGCCGAGGCACTCTGGATGGGCGTCCCCGTCGTCAGTCTGGCCGGCCCAGATCATCGCTCCCGTGTCGGAGTCAGCCTGCTCACAAACGTCGGCCATCCCGAGTGGATCGCCAGCGATTGGGACGACTACGTCGCCCGCGCGGTTTCTCTCGCCACCCAACCGGACCGCTTGACGACACTACGGGCCACGCTCCGCGACGAAATGCGCCGCTCGCCACTTATGGACGCATCAGCCTACGCCGACGATTTCCTCCGCCTTGCCACCGCCGCCATCGCCGACCGCATCGCCGCCACTCCATCCCAATCTTCCTATTGATGAATACCGCCACCGTCCACGCACACCTCGCCCGCTAGGTCGACTATCTCGGCCACTACTTCAGGGACGACGGCATCATCGCCGAGCTCGATCTCACCGTCTACCTTCTCCTCCTGCTCGTTCAGGCGCTGCACGACGAGCCGGGCGACCTCGCCGAACTGGGCGTCTATCGTGGCGGCCCGTTCGCCATGCTCACCAGCATGCTTCGCCCCGGCGAACGCGCCTTCGCGATCGACATCTTCGATCTCAACGTCGGCCCCGATGGCAAGGCCACCGGCATCAGCAACAGCCCGGAGCGTTTCCGCGAGACCGTCCGGCGAATCGCTGCTAGCGAACCTACCTTCGCCAGTCTCGCTACGAACAACTACGCATTTCCGCGCGTGCCCAGTAGATACAGTCTCACGGAGATAAGAATATCATGCGGTCTTGCCAGGCGTCGGCATTCGCCTGAAGCACCTTCGCCATGCAGGCATAGCGCACTCGCTGGTTGCACGCCTGTTTCCGCGCCGCACTTCACTTTGAGTTCCGATGGCCCATCCTGCGGGCCGCCTCCTTAATGCGATGTTTTCAAAATCCGCGCAGCATCGTCTCCACGATGTTCTCTCGCGTGGAACGGTCCAGCTCCCAGCTTCGCCCGTCACGTAGCCACGGATTAGTAGAGCAGAGCGCCGGGATGGAACCGGACGCCCCCTCGTCGAACCGTGCAGGCGGTTTTCCCTCTCCGAATGCCATTCATCGGATCGGTTTCGGCGCTTTCATGCTGTCTTCCATGCGGCATGGAGCGGCCAGCTCCACAGGCAATAGCTCTCGTGGAGCCGCTCGTCGGAGTAGTTCCTATACTTCGCTCGCGTGCGCCCGTGCTTGCGCCACAGCCAGCGTCGCAACGTCTGCCGCACATAGTGCTGCAAGCCGTCGAACTTCGCCGTGCTGTTGCCGTAGTGGAACGCTCGGGCCCGGCCTTGCGTCACCCGATTGAGGTGCGCCACGAATTCGCCGGTGGGTTGGTCGCGGGTGCGCACATTGAGCAGGTCGCGCACATTCCTCCGCAGCTTGCCGCAGCTCTTGGCTGCTGGGCTCGACGTGCGGGTAGTTCCTTCCGTTCCGACTGAGCCGTCGGCTCACGCTGAAGCCGAGGAACGCAAATCCATCTTGGCGATAGTCCACCAAGCGCGTCTTTTCCTCGTTGAGGGCGAGGCCTCGGGCCTGCGAAGTCCGCGCGGCCTTACCTGACGAAGTCGAACTTGTTCCGGCAGTGGCGGCCGCTCCCAGCGCAGCCGCACCAAGGCAGGTCTCCCAACTTGCCCCATCAGCCCTTCCCAGCCCGCCGCCCCCGCTGACTCCGCCGACGCGTTGATCGCCCTTCGACGATTAGGGACCGACGTTCTCTCCGGCGGTCCTGTAACGATCCTGGCAGCCTTCGCCGTTTAGGCAGCGGCTCGTCGGTTGATGCCTTTTCAAAGCTCATACGATGGGGTTCACCTTCGTTGCGGCTGGCTGGTTCAGGTATCGGTCGTGCTTTCCGGTGGTACCTCGCAGCACGCGTCCGTGACCAGCCCTTTCGACCGCGCATCGTCTAATTCGGTCGAGGAGACTCTCACTGCTGTGGTTGATGGATTCATTGGCGCACGCCAAAACGAAGCAGTATGGCGGCTACCGCAGCGGCAGATGCTTCGGTCAGGGGCAGGGATCGAGGGCGGAACGGCTCAGGTACTGGCTCGCCAAGTTTCCGCCCACTTCCCCTCCAATGCATCCTGCCGACGGCTTCGTGAGAATTAGGGGCATCCAAACCGCAGCGCTCAAGCCGAACTCGGAAAATCCTGCCGCCAATACAGCGTAAATCTTGCCTGCACCACACCCAGCGCTCGCTGTCATCACCGCCGAGCTTCTGTTTCCATCTGGTTCACAACCGGTTGTCCAAGCCTTTCACAAACTGGCACAGTTGCTGTTGTCAGTGACATGCAAAGGCAAACGAGTACCGAGCCCGCTTGGATCAGGACGGCCAATAAAGAGTCAACGCCACGCTAACTTCCCCATACCGAAGGCATTCTGCCGCTTCTTTCCGATCACCAAAAAACCATGGCTGATTCGTTAAATCCGATGCCAACGTCCCCCAACCCACCGATTACGGCCGCCGAAGGATCGGCGCCTTCGCCCCGCCCCATCGGCATCGGTGTGATCGGCTACGGCTATTGGGGCCCAAATCTCGTCCGCAATCTCGCCGCCAACCCCGCCTTCCGGGTCGTCGGCGTTTCCGACCTCAACCCCACCCGCCTGCAAGCCGCCCGGCTCGCCCTCCCGTGGTTGCATACCACGCCCTCCGCCGAGGAGCTAATCCGACATCCCGAGATCGACGCGATCGCGATCGCCACCCCGGTGGCGACCCACTTCGACCTCGCCCTCTCCGGGCTGCGGGCCGGCAAGCACCTCTTCGTCGAGAAACCGCTCACCAATCGTTCCAACCAGGCATCGATCCTCGTCGAGGAGGCCAAACAGCGCGGCCTCACCCTCATGATCGACCACACCTTCGTGTATTCGGCCGCCGTGCGGAAGATCAAGGCCCTGCTCACCGCCGGCGAACTCGGCGATATCCTCTACCTCGACTCCGCCCGCATCAACCTCGGTCTCGTCCAGTCCGATGTGAACGTGCTCTGGGACCTCGCCGTCCACGATCTCTCGATCATCCAGTACCTCTTCGACGAGCTGCCCCAGGCCGTCTCCGCCACCGGCACCCGCCACATCGCCGGCCGCCAGGAGACGATCGCGTACCTCACCCTTCACTACGCCTCCGGCTTCATCGCCCACTGCCACGTCAACTGGCTCTCGCCGGTGAAGGTGCGTCGCATGTTGATCGGCGGCACCCGCAAGATGGTGGTCTACGACGACGTCGAGCCGTCCGAGAAGATCCGCGTCTACGACGCCGGCATCAACGTCTCCGCCCCGCCCACCCCCGCCATCCAGGGCATGGCTCCCGCCGACTACCGCCTGATGATCGACTACCGCAAGGGCGACATCTGGATACCCCACCTCGACCCCACGGAGACGCTCAAAACCGAGATTGCCCACCTCGCCGACTGCATCAACAATCGTCTTCCTCCGCTCTCGGGCGGCCCCGAGGGGCTCCATCTCGTCCGTCTGCTCGAAGCGGCGACCCAATCGCTTTTCCTCAAGGGCCAACCTATCCCGCTCTAGCATCCGCCCGCCCGAACGCATTCGCGATGCCCCTGTTGCCTCCACCCGCCCCCGGCCCGATCGCCGCCTGCCACCCCTCGCCGCCCGGCGATCCCACGCCCGCATCCCTCTACGCCGGGATGGCTCGCATCCGCGCCATCGAGACCGCCTTCCTCGAGCACTATGCCAAAGGCCGGATCAAGGGCACCGTCCACACCTGCCTCGGGCAGGAGGCTGGCGCAGTCGGCGTGATAGCCGCCCTCGACCTCGCCCAGGACTTCGTCTTCACCTCCCACCGCGGCCACGGCCATTTCCTCGCCTACGGCGGACCCGCTGCCGGCCTGATCGCCGAGGTGCTCGGCCGTAGCACCGGCATCTGTTCCGGACTCGGCGGCACCCAAAACCTCCATTGGCGCCGCTTCTACAGCGGCGGCATCCAAGGTGGGCTCGCCCCCATCGCCGGCGGTGTCGCCCTCGCCCAGCGGCTGGAAAACAGCTCCGCGGTCGTCGCCGTCTTCCTCGGCGACGGCACCATGGGAGAGGGCTCCGTGTACGAGGCGTTCCAACTCGCCACCGCCAACCGTCTCCCCGTCCTCTTCGTTCTCGAGCACAACGCGATCGCCCAGAGCACGCCGACCTCGCTCGTCCACGCTGGCGACCTTGCCGCCCGCGCCGCCGGCTTCGGCCTCGCCGTCGCCGCGGTCGACGGCACCGATCCCTACGCCGTGCTGCACGCCACCCGCACCGCGCGCGCCGCGCTCGCCGCCACTGGGCAACCACAGTTCCTCCAACTCGATACCGTCCGGCTCGGTCCCCACTCGAAAGCCGACGACCCGCGCACCACCGGGGAGATCGCCGCCCTGCGCCGGCGCGACCCGCTGCTCCGCTTGGCGCTCGCGCTCGCCCCCGAGGACGTCGCTCGCACCGAACGCGAGGTCGAGGCGGAGACCACAGCCCTATTTGCCGCCGCCTTCGCCGCACCGCCCGCCGTCCCTCTGGAGGAGCCCGCCCATGGCTGACCGCACGCTCTTCATCGATCGCCTGCGCGACGGACTCGGCCAACTGCTCGCCGAGAACCCCCGAGCTATCCTCCTCGGCGAAGACCTCGCCGATCCCTATGGCGGCGCCTTCAAGGCCACTCGCGGCCTCTCGACCCGTTTTCCCGACCGCGTCCGCAACACCCCGATCTGCGAAGCCGGCATTGTCGGCACGAGCATCGGTCTTTCGCTGGCAGGATGGTTCCCCGTCGCCGAGATCATGTTCGGCGACTTCGTGACGCTGTGCGCGGATCAGTTGATCAACCACGCCGCCAAGCTTCCTGCAATGTACGGGCACCGCTTCCGCCTCCCGCTGCTCGTGCGCACTCCCACCGGCGCCGGACGCGGCTATGGGCCAACGCACAGTCAGTCGCTCGAAAAATGTTTCCTCGGCATCCCCGGCCTCCAGGTCGTCGCGATGTCCGCCTACCATGATCCGGCGCGGATACCCGCCGCCTGCCTCGCCACCGGCCAGCCGACGCTCTGCCTCGAGCCCAAGCTCAGCTACGCCCAGCCGCTCGGTTCCGAGACCCTGACCCTTCGCCCGCTCTCCGCCGATCCGCTCGCGCCCGTGGTCGTCACCAATTTTTCAGGAGATCCAGCGACCGCCGACCTCCTCGTCGTCGGCTACGGCTCGTTGCCGCGACTGCTCGAAGCCGTCTTGCCCGATCTCGCCCGAGAGGAGATCAACGTCACCGCCCTCGTCTACGCCCAGCTCTCGCCGTTGGATGGCGCCCCAGTTCTCTCGCTCGCACGGGCCGTCCGCCGCGTGCTCCTCGTCGAGGAGGCCAATGCCGACTTCGGCTGGACTGCCGAGCTCGCCGCCGCCCTCGCCGAGCACTCAACCGGCGCCGCGCTGCGCCGCCTCGGTGCGCGCAACCGCGTGCTGCCGGCCGCCGCCGAAGCCGAACAGGCGACGATCGTCACCCCGGACTTGCTACGCGCCACCCTCCTCGCACTCTTGCGCCAATGACCCCACAACGCCACCTGCTGGTCGCCCCACAACTCAGCATCAACGACGAGCGCGTTCTCTTCGTCGCTTGGCTGGTC
>Ga0116170_10006532_pt1 | contig 10206 bp, 8 predicted proteins | sample AD_JPNHW1_MetaG_FD_89797 | JGI IMG/M metagenome (GOLD analysis project Ga0116170, IMG submission 89797) | Active sludge microbial communities of municipal wastewater-treating anaerobic digesters from Japan - AD_JPNHW1_MetaG | ecosystem: Engineered > Bioreactor > Anaerobic > Digestate | place...
AACGCTTCATGGCCCGGCGTATCCAGGAAGACGACGTAACGGCCGCCTTCCATTTCATGCCGATATGCGCCGATAGCCTGCGTGATACCGCCGGCTTCGCCGGCGGCTACGGACGATTTCCGCAGATAATCCAGTAGTGACGTTTTGCCGTGGTCTACGTGGCCGAGGAACGTAACAACCGGAGAACGCGACGTAAGTTTCGTTTTGGGCCGGCTTTCGAGCTGTTCGATGAGCTCTTCTTCCTCGCTCTTGGCCTTGGCGATTACAAGTTCCACGCCGTATTCTATCATAAGTTCTTCCGCTTTTTCGGTGCTGAGAACCTGATTTATGGTCACCAGCATGCCGGATTGCATAAGTTTTTTTATCATATCCGAGGCTTTTATGCCGGTAGCGGCGGAAATGTCTTTAATTGTTATAGGTTCCTGAATTTCAACTTTGTTGGATTTTGTGGCGGCAGTCGTCGACTGGCCCGACTGGCCAGGCCGCTTCGTTCCTGAGGATGGCCGATGTCTTCGCAGCGTATGGCCGGCGTCGGCGATGCGCTCCGCACGCTCTATCAGGTCGACATTGCGCCATTCACGAAGCTGTTCCGTAGTCACTTCGGCATTGGTTTTGCCTTTTCGACGCGGGCTGCGACGCTTGTTGGTTTTGCGTTTCTGCTCGTCGTTTTCGGCTATTTTGCGTTCCAGGCTGAGGTCCATCGCCGGCGCATGCGGTGCGCCGTAAGTGGAGCGGGCTGGCGTAAAGCGGCCCTGTGGTTTTGGAGCATAATCCGGCTGTTCCATACGGACGACCCTGGGGCCTTTGAGTTGTGCAGGTTTGGGAATCAGCATGGGGCCGGCGGGCTTTACGGTTTTGCCGCGTTTCTGAGGACGTTCGGCTGCCGCAGGTTTTTCATCTGTCGCTGCAGGTTGCTGTTTGGGGGATTCCTGTTGAATCGGCTCAGGTGCGGTAGTCGGCTGTTCCGCCGGCTGCTCCTGGGCTGTGACGACTGCCGTAGTCGGCTGAGGCGGAACTTCTTCCTTAACCTCCGCGATGGTTTCTATCTGTTCTGTAGGCTGCTCCGCGGCGGCCGGGATTTCTTCGCCGGTTTGCTCTTCCGCGACGGCTTGGGATTCTTCATCTTCTTTTTTGCCGCGGCGGCGGGTTTTCTGTGCCTCTTCGTGAGCTTTTTCAATATCTACGCGGTCGGAGGTTTCTACGGCGGTACTTTCCACGTCCGATATGCCTTCACTGAACCAGTCACGTATGGTCTCTTCAAGGCCGGCTGAAATGCCGCTGGATGCAGTCTTTACAATGTCGTCCAGCCCTTCGGCTGCACATTTGTCGATAATAGCCTTGCTGGTTACGTTCAGCTCTTTGGCTAACTCATGTATTCTTTTTTTTGCCACAGACTACCTCCGCAAAGCGGTATTCCTGAAAATCATACAACTTTTAAATTTTTCAATCAAATTGAACGATTCCGTATTTATCCGTGTATTCTGCACGGAAATTTACTTCGTAACAGGTAAAACACAGCCTGGCTGCCGGATATGGTCAAAGTCGCCCGACACCTAATCCAGCCCGCAAACTACAAAAGCAACTCAAACCTGCTACATACCGTTAAAGCCGTCAAACCAGTGACATCTCAAAAGCTTTAAATATCAAAATATAAAAAATATCAAAATTTACGGCAACTCCTGCCGTTGTACCTGGGCAGCCTTGGTTTTGGTTTCATCCACGTTCTTCGAGGCTTCAGTGCATGCTTCGACGATAGCCTGCGCAACCGGCTGTTCTATACCAAGTTCTTCCACAAGCGGGTCAGGGCCCACTTCGTCCACATCCAGGACTGAAACCATGCCCATAGCTATAATTTTGTCCACTATTGCAGGGTCGACGCCTTCAATGCTTTTGGCGGTTTTTTCGAGCAGGTCAAGAGCTGTGTTATATTCATCCGGCGTAAGGATGTCTATGTCCCAGTTCGTCAGCCTTGCGGCAAGGCGTACATTCTGGCCGCGCTTGCCGATGGCGAGCGAAAGCTGGTCATCCGTAACAACCACGGTAGCCCGGCCAAGTTCGAAACAGAGAGCTATCTCGGTCACTTCAGCCGGCTTAAGTGCATTGCCTATAAGGTTTTTCGACGACTCGTTCCAGCGGACGATGTCTATTTTTTCGCCGCCGAGTTCATCAACGATGTTTTTTATTCGGCTGCCGCGGATACCTACACATGCTCCGACGGCATCGACTTTGCTGTCAAGGCTGTTGACGGCCACTTTGGTACGATAGCCGGCTTCGCGAGCCAGCGCGTTGATTTCGATGATGCCTTCGGACACTTCCGGCACTTCAAGTTCGAACAGCGCACGGATAAAATCGGGGTGTGTGCGTGAAAGAATGATTTTCACGTTGCCGGGCTGTTCACGTACATCCAGAATCATCGCCCGGATGCGTTCGTCGATATGGTGAGAATCGCCGGGAATCTGTTCGCTTTTGGGCAAGATGGCTTCGCCGCGGTCAAGGTCGACCACAAGCGAGCCGCCCTCCCACCTGGCGACGCGGCCGGTGACGATTTTGCCTTTCTGCTGGGCGTATTCGTCAAAAATGCTATCGCGTTCGGCTTCGCGGATGCGTTGAATCAGTACTTGTTTGGCGGTCTGGGCGGCGATGCGGCCCAACGCGGCGATGCTCATGGCTTCGCCGTCGATGACTGCGATTATGTCGCCTGTGGCACGATTGATGGAAACCTCTATTTCGGTTTCGGGAGTGTTCGCCTTGCGAATGGCTGAACGCATGGCCATTTCAAGGTCGTCAAACACCACGCCGGGGTCGATGTTTTTTTCTCGTGCTATTCCGTTAACTATTCTCAGCATTTCCTGATTCATGGCAATTATCCTGCAAAAACTGTTGTTCACTAACCGGCGAGGCGTGACCCTCCCAGTTTTTTTGGGCCATAATGTCATACTTTCAGTTGGCCGACAGCCGGCCAAGCATCACATATATGAAGTAAAGCAAAAAAACAAAAAAAGCGGGCAAACGGCCCGCTTCCGTAAAATTCACTGTGGATAGAATCATCCCTTTCTGCCCCTGCCGCTCTTACGGCGGGCAAAAGAGGATGGAATCCTACCCGGAGGTGCGGAAAGATCCGCGCCGTCGTGGGCCATCACCATCTTGCCATGCCGATTATGCATCGGCCCAGCCTCGCTGTCCAAGGCTAACAATCACCATCGTGATTTCATGCCTGTATCGCTCAAGTAACACTTCGTTAATCCTGATTCCCAAAAATATAAAAGCAGGCCGCCAAACGGCATCCTGCCAAATCGATGCGAATCCGACATTAGTAACAGTTTGGGAAATTTTAAACCCTTACATTCCCGTGGTCAATAGCAATTGTGCTTTTTTCGTATTTTTAATGTTTATATGATAAAAAAATTCATTACAATACGCCGTCATATTTTCAGCGGCTTATCTGGGTGCCGGTGTAGTAGTGTAGTAATTTATGTGGCTTAAGTTTATTGGAGAATTTTTCAAATGATTTTCGACTCTACGGATAATCTGGATTTGTATTTTGACGCAATACCGGAGCTTGAGGCTGTCGCGGAATTCCTCGCTGCAATGCCGGCTGACGCGGCCGGCAGAACAAGTATCGAAGGCGACGACCTTTACGTAAATATAAATGAATATGAAACACGGCTGAGAGGCGAGGGCAGATATGAATTTCATCAAAAATACATTGACGTTCAGGTGGTGCTGGAAGGCAGGGAGGAACTCGACGTTTTAAATGAGACAAATCTTGAATTGACCGAGGCTTACGACGAAACTGTCGACGTCGGTTTTTACGCCAGAGGCTCTCAGGCTGCCGGGGCTACCCTGCGCATGATACCTGGCAGATTCGCGGTACTTTTTCCGCAGGATATTCACCAGCCGTGCATCGCTGCAAATGACGAGCCGTCAAAAGTCAAAAAAGCTGTCTTTAAAATTCTCTTTTAGAGCAGCCTGGCACAGCCGAAAAAGCTTTCGCAAGCTCATTTTGGAAATAAATTTGAGAATCGCTCTAAACGAAATGAAATACCTGATTTGCCGGAGGAGGGACTCGAACCCACACTCCCTTGCGAGAAAAGGATTTTGAATCCTTCGCGTCTGCCAATTCCGCCACTCCGGCAAGGAGGGGACATGATAACCATATCGGCTGAACATGGCAAGAAAAACATATGTCGATTAACGCTGGCCAATGAGAATGGTTATTTTTTCGAGAACCATATCTATTTGGGATTGATTCGTTCGACGATTTCAGCCAAGCCGCTTAGCGGGTCGTCGATGTCTTCTATGGGTTTTCTGGCAGTTTGCGACGATGCGTTCTGCGGCGGCAGGCCGGCGTATTCCGGTATCGGCGTATTCAGAATGTTTACCAGGGCCGAGTAATTTTTGAGTATCCATTCGACTTTTTTGCGTATCATCTGCAGAAATTCGCAGCCGTTGAATCGCCCGAAACCGCCGGTGGACGCAATGGGGAGGACGGCTTCGGAAATGATGGCTTCGCACATTAGCAGCGGAATGGATTTCAGTTCGTCCTGCGTTATGACATTCACCGAATCATAGCCATGCAAAAATGCCTTGAATCGCGGCATATCGAGATTCGCCGGCCATTCAAGCGGATTATCGCCGCCGCCGATGATTGAAAACTGCAACGCGCCGTTTGCAAAATCTATGACTCGCTGATGCAGCCGGGCCGTATCGTAATCTATTACCGCGGCGACGAGCTGGTCGCGGAAAAGCATGTTGCCGGGATGCCAGTCGCCGTGGACTATCTGGCTGGGCCAGTGATGAAGGCCTATCTTGTTGAGTTTTTCCACGCACTTGCGATAATATTCGTCCAGAATCGTGACGGTGTTGTCTATGGTGTTGCTCGCCTGGTCGCATTTGCTCTTCATCGCTGACGCACAGTGAAGTATTGAGTGATGTATCGCCTTGGCATTGTGATAACTTGCCGTCGGCGGTTCATATTCGGAACGAAAATGTTCGAGCAGCTTGTGATACAGCCCCAGCGCATGGCCGGACTGCTCGGTCGCCTTCAATGACTGGTCGTAACCTGTGCCGGCGATGAATTCCTGCAATTCATAAATGTGGTCATTGAATATGAGCATCGAATTGCCGTCATCGCGGGTCGGCTGAAGGTGCGGCAGCGGAAAATTCTGAGCCGCCAGGCTGAGCTGGATGTGATGCGTGAACGCGACCTTGTCCAGATTCTCCACGCCGTGCTGACGACGTTTGAAAAGATATCTGCCGCGCTCGCATTCGACTATGCACTTGGGAGCGCGGCTTGAGCCGCGTGGAAATTCACGTATGCTCTTGATTATGCCAAGGTCGTAATGACTCAAACCGATGGCTAATTCTTCGGGGTCGAAGTATTCCCTCTTTATCATTTTTTTATGTTTGCCGACCATCCTTACCTCTAAAGTCTGTTCGTGCAAAAGTCTCCAAGGGTTAAAACCCGTAGCATTGTGTACTTTTCAGGCGTCATTTACGGTTTGCAGTAGCTCCCAAAACAGAATTCTTTTGGCAGGCACTCTTTAAAAAACCGTTGAACTACGAATGACATATTAAAATACTACGCAAACATTCATTATCGGGCAAGTTTTTTTAATATTATAATGATACAAATTTAACAGAGAAACGGCTCAGAAGATTCGATACAATATAAAAAAATCATGATAGATTGTCATTTACATCTCCAGTTGGCTCCATTAAATGCACAGATATGTCGGCACGTTCAGTCTGCCGGCATGAAAGGTGTGGACTCTTTCTGGTGCAACGCAACATCCTGCGACGACTTTCAGGCTGTTGCGGAAATCGCCCTGCAATACGGCCAGATTGTGCCGTTTTTCGGCATACATCCTTTTTTCGTAGCCGATTCGCCGGCGGACTGGCTGGAGAGGCTGGAGTCGTACCTTGAGAAATTTCCAACCGCCGGCCTCGGCGAAGCCGGCCTGGACTGCTGGTTCAAAAAATGCAAAAATACCCTGGAGCTTCAAAAGAAATTTCTTGCGGAACAGATACGGCTGGCTGACCGACTTAGCCGGCCGATGGCGTTGCACTCGCTCAACGCCGATGGTGCGATGTTGGATTTGCTGGAGCAGAATACGCCGCAGCGGCCATTCATGATGCATGCATTCCGTGGTTCGCCGGAGACGGTTGGCCGGCTGGCATCGATGGGCGCTTATTTTTCATTTGCGGGCAATATCCTCAACCCGCAAGCCAGAAAAGCCCGGCAGGCAGTAGTCGCCGTGCCGGCAGACCGGCTGCTGATTGAGACGGATTCGCCCGAATTGAAAATTTTCGGATACGACTACCCGACTCTGCCGGAGTACCTCGGCCTTGTCAGGGATGAAGTCGCAAAAATACTCAAAACGACCCCGCAGGATGTGGAAAATCTGACGCTCGAAAACGCCAAAAAATTTCTCATGGGTCAATAAAAGATTTTTGGGCTGCAACAAAAATACAGGATTTTGACATGGACAGATTTTTACGAACCAGAATGCTGCTCGGCGAAAAAGCCATGGAACGACTCGACGACTCGCACGTCGTGATAGTCGGCCTCGGCGCCGTCGGCGGCTATGCGATGGAGGGCATTGCGCGCGGCGGCGTGGGCAATCTGCGGCTGGTGGATTTCGACGTGGTCTCGCCGACGAATATAAATCGTCAACTGCTTGCTCTGGATTCGACGGTCGGCCAGCCGAAAGTGGAATTGGCGGCTGCTCGCGTAAAAGACATCAATCCGGCATGTCACGTCCAAGCCATGCGAGCTTTTCTGCATACCGATACGCTGGACGAAATACTCGCCGGCCGGGTCGACATGGTCATCGACGCTATCGATGCGCTATTGCCGAAGGTGGAACTGGCGGCTGCCTGCATCGAACGTAAAATACCCATAATCTCCAGCATGGGAGCTGCATTGCGGAAAGATCCGTCGTTCATAAAAATCGGCCCGCTGAAAAAGGCGACGCATTGTCCGCTGGCGAGGCGCGTTCGCAAAATGCTTCGCAAACGCGGGTTGACGACGGACATTACCTGCGTGTTTTCATCCGAGCCGACGTGTGAACTGGAAGAATCGGCGATGGCGGAGCTTGAAAATAGCGAACAGGGGGTAATTTTGCGCGGCCGGCCCAGGCGGTCGCTCGGCTCATTGCCGACGATAACCGGCATTTTCGGCCTGACTATCGCAAATGCCGTCATAATGGCCCTGCTGCAAAATCCGTCCGAAGACGAAACTACAGCGATAACTCCCAATAACGCCTGAAGTTCCGCAATCGCCGATTCTGCACCAAAAATCGTTATTCAAAAAAACCATTGTCCGCGGACAGACGGTTATATACAATATTGCAAATCGTTTTGAGAATACGGAGAACCGGAAATGAAGAATGATTATAAGATAGGATTGGTCATAGGGCTATTGGTGCTGTTCCTGGGTGTGGGTTACTTTATTTTCAGAGGGCCAGGCAAAACCAGGAAGCCCGAAATACCGACTGTCCCTGAAACTCCGGCAGCGGAGAACACTTTTGTAGGTGAAACGACAGCAACCGGCTCGTCGACCACCAGCGAGTTTCCGCCGCCGAGCATGTCCGGCGAGACTACTCCGGCGAATAATACCGTCGCTGTTGCGACAGCTGCGCCTGCGGCTGAAACCGTTTCGCCGGCTGCGGCAAAACCGGCACAGTCTTCTACGCTGGCAGAGCGGGTCGATAATTGGTCGACTCGTACCGGCAATGAAAACGCCGCGGAAAACTCGCCGGGTGCTTCTGAAACACTGTCGCCGCGTCTGGCGGATAACAATGCAGGTGGTACTGCATCTTCCGAAACCGTCGCAGTAAAACCTGCCGCCGGTTCATTAAAAACTCCGCCCGCCGAAGCTGCCGTCGAATGGGGTGTGCCGGCGGTCGAATCAACCACATCTGCAAGCCAAAATAACGCGACGACCGTTTCTTCTGTTGAGCCGGTCGGCGGTACTACTCCAAGTACATACGTCGTTAAGCCAAACGACGTGGGCTGGTATATTGCCGAAAATGTTTACGGCAAAGGTATGGGCCAATATTGGAAACTCATCCGCCAGGCTAATCCTGACGTCGACATGTCCAATCTCAAGGCTGGGCAAGTGCTCAAGATTCCCCCGCTGCCGGAAAATGCAAGACAGCGGCTGCGGGACACTGTAACGCAGGGTACGACCTTTACCGACGCGACCGGAAAAAATATCTACGTGACGAAATCCGGCGACAGCTTTTGGACTATTGCGCAACGGGTTTATGGCAAAGGGTATCGTTACAAGGAAATACAGAAGGCTAATCCGGGCGTTGAGACATTGCGGCCGGGCCTGCGGCTTGTAATTCCTGGTGAAGTCGTCAGCACATCAAGCGTTGCCGGTGAAATGACCACTTACGGAAGCGATACTGTAACGACTGAAACTTCAGCCGCGAATTACTATACTGTAAAATCCGGAGACAGCCTCTGGACGATAGCCGAAAAAGAATTCGGCGACGGTTCTTATGCCGACCTCATCAAGAAAGCAAATCCGAATATCAACGCCAATAATCTTCGTGTAGGACAGAGAATCGTTCTGCCAGCCAAGCCGGAAGGCACGCCCGCTACGTCTACCCATACGTCGGACGAAAACACCGCGGAACGTCGTCATTCGGCGCCTTCGTCGTCTGAGCCCGTTCCGTCCGATGAACCGGATTTCGGGTTATGATGCGATATTGAACGACCATTCGTCGCCGGCGATTTTCGAAAGCAGAAATTCGCCGGCGATTTTTTTTCCGCGGAGGCTGACCCGCAAACCGTCGGCAGTTTCCGCCGGCTCGCAGAAGCCTTTGTCTATTCGCGTGACTTCGCCGCGACGATTGCTGACATGGCCCTGATATGTGAGATAAGCCTTGCGATGCGGCGGCAGTTGTCTGCAGATGGCGCCGGCGGCTGGAAACGATAGAAACTGCCACGTTGCCAAACGCTCACCAGTCTCAATCATCAGGTCGTAATGATCCTGCCCATTGCCGCTGTGAAACAATATGACAAATCTGGCTTGCATGATTTTTTAAAATAAATTCAAACTGACCGGTCTAACGGTTTTTAGTATACCGAACCAAATATCGTCAATCGGGCACTTTGAGTAATAAATAATAGACCCTTCGTAATTTTTGGGAGTTAACCCGCAAAATTATTACTGGAGCATGCTCTGAAAAGTCAGTCTTTATCGGATGATTTCGATTCCGGAGAGTCGGCGGTTTTGTCATCTTTCTGCACCGGCACTATTTTTACGGTCAGCTTGCCATCGTCAATTTTAAAGTCGCGTATCTCACGCAGTCGTTTTGAGCCCAGTTTGAATTCCGTCGGAAAAGGCTTATCGTTGATTTTAGCTATCACGTTCGCGATTATGGAATCCAGGTCTCGCAGAGATTCTTCGGTAATAGCGTCCTGTGGGCCGACGGCTGTTTTGAATGTATTGATTGAGCCGGCGACGAGCGTCTGCGGCACGGCGAGCTTGCCTATTCTGACGCTTTTTATTGATATTAGAAGATGCCTGTCGTCCGTCATGTCAAAGCCTATATCCACCGATATGACCTTGTTGGCGGCTCTGCTTCGCACCATTAGAGTCATTACGCCGTCGTCAAGCCGCACAGCCGGGTCGGCAAAGCCGGCGGCGTCCATGGCTTCGTAAACGCCCGACGTCTTGCGTTCCTGGTTGCGTTTTGCGGGTTTGAGAAATGCTATTTCCTCAAGGCTGGCGAAATAGTAGTTAAGCTCGTCTTCGGTGATGGTGTGTTCGAATGGTTCAGGGCGACGAATCTGCTCCAGCAGCGGCGCGCCGTGTTTGTTGATGAAATCCTGGGCGGCTTCTTTGCGTTCCTGCTGCGTAAGCTGGAACGGCCCGTAATCGCCTGGAACGGTACTCGCCATAAGGAACAGAATCGCCAATAACAGCATAAGCGCGAGTACGACTCCCGTAATTATGCGTACCGTTTTTTTACTTACAGCCATCGTAGCCTCCTGAATATCTGCGAATCAATATAGCCCATGTGTTCTTTAAAATCAACAGCCGATGCCGTTTCTGTCCGTCTTCTGATGCCTGTAGAAACGCGATGTCGGCAGGCTTATCCGACGTTAGAGCATTGAAAGATTGAGAGTTCATATTTTTGCGTCAGTGGGTTTGTTCGTGGCAAGGAAGGAAAATGAGGCATACTTGGC
>Ga0116170_10006533_pt1 | contig 10205 bp, 9 predicted proteins | sample AD_JPNHW1_MetaG_FD_89797 | JGI IMG/M metagenome (GOLD analysis project Ga0116170, IMG submission 89797) | Active sludge microbial communities of municipal wastewater-treating anaerobic digesters from Japan - AD_JPNHW1_MetaG | ecosystem: Engineered > Bioreactor > Anaerobic > Digestate | place...
ACGCCGATATCGAGATCCAGAGCCTTTTGGAAGAACTTTCGGAAAAACAGGTGATGAAAAAAAGCGGTTATATATCCGATACCGATATCGCCGATCTTAACAATCAGATATTCTCTAAAAAAAAATCCAAGGAAATAATTTTACGCAACCTTAAAAAGCTCATGCGCGGAAACGATCCGAAGCAGATAATGGACAAGGAATCCGAAATTAGAACCGATTCGCTTTCCGTGGAATTGGCGGATTCGGCCTATGAAATACTTATCGGCAATAAAAAGGGCTTGAAAAAAGGCGTTCAGGACAGAATGGATAAGATCGCCAAGGACATATCCTACTGCCAGTCCATGATAGACGACGCCGAGATAAAGTCGCCTATCGACGGCATCGTAATATATGGAAAAACCTGGATAACCGAAGGGCAGCGGGAAAAGGTCAAGATAGGGATAAACGTATTCGAAGGCTGGCCTTTCATGTCGATATCGGCGCTGGATCAGATGAACATATTGTTTAAAGTCAACGAGGTCGATATATCCAGGATAAAAAAAGGAATGAAGGTCGAGTTCAGGCTGGCGTCCAACACTGAAAAACTTTTGAACGCTGAAATTATAGAACTTGGGAATGTAGCGAGCGTCTCGGAGATGGATGCCAATATGATATGCAACATTCCGGTAAAAGCGAGAATAATTGAAGATTCCGCCAAACTTAACTTGAAGCCCGGCATGAGCGTTAACGCGGAAATAATTCTGAGTGAAAAAAAACAGGTCGTGGCCGTTCCGAAGGAAGCTGTTTCGTCCGACGGCATGGTGAAAATGGCCGACGGAACTTTGAAAAAAGTGGACGCGGGAGCATCGAACCTTTTCATGCGCGAGATAATATCAGGCATATCGGCCGGCGACACCGTGCTCATCAGAAAGAACGCCGCTAAAAATTATGCGGGCGAAGGAGCGCGGACGGAATCCTATAAAGTCGTCAAAGCTTCTATCGCGAACGCCATAAAAGAGATAGGCGAACTCGTTCCAGAAAATAAAACCAACGTTTCGGTTCCATTTTCCGGAAAAATAAACAAGATCGTAGAAGAGGGCGTCGACGTGGTCAAAGGCTATGAGATCGCCCTCATAGACGTTAAGGAAAAAAGCGATAAGCTCATGGAAAAGGAGCTGCGGGCAAAAGTTCTGGAGAAGGAGCGCAAGCTTATCGAAGAGCGTTCGGCTTCGGAGATACGTCAAATCGAGAATGCACTGACAGTTAAGGAAATGGATAAAAAAATTGCGATGCTCGATTATGAGATATTGATAGCGCCGCTTAAATACGAGAACGACAAGGATTTTCAAATAGCCATAAAATTATGCGAAAATTCACTTAAAGGGGTGGAGAACGAATTTAAATTAAAGCAGGAAATGGCTAAAAAAGGATATGTTTCCAACAGCGAGATCAAGAAGATCGGAATACGGCTAAATAAGTCAAAGGCTGATATGTCGATAGCCGAATATAAGTACGATTATGAAAAGTCATTACCCCTGCCGAATAATGTTGTAAAAGCGCAGATCGAACTTGAAAAGGCGACGCTAGATTTCGAGCTGACGTCGCTTAAGCTTCAGAAGCGCCATAAAAAGCTCGAATATGACATGGAAAAAAATTCGATTGAAACCAAATTCAATAAAAGCCAGCTGGATGAGACGCAAAAGATCGTCAATCAGGCGAAAGTATCGGCGCTGATGTCCGGGACCGTAATATATGTCAGCAAATGGAGCAACGAAGGCCTTCGCAAGATCAAGGAAGGCGATATAACACGCGCCAAGATGACGTTCATGGAAATCGCCAATCTCGATAAATTTTATATAAGCGGAATAATTCCGGAAGAGCAGTTTACCAGGATAGCGGCGAGCCGCGAGGTTGAATTTTATCTTCCCGCCTCTCCCGACGTGAGATATAAATCAAAAATAAGAAAGGTAGGGCTTTTCGCGCGTGAAAAAGAGGAAGCCGGCGCGTTCAACGAACGGTCCGAGGCCACCGGCGAGACGCCGAAATTTTTCGACGTCGAGATTGAAACGGACGCTAAAAATCCCAAATTTCAGCCAGGCATATCCGTTAATTTCGACATCGTCATAGATTCTAAAAAGGACGTTATCAAAGTTCCGCGCAAATTTTTATTCAGGGACGATTCCGGATATTATGTAATTAAAAGCGGCGGCGAGACCGCGCGCGTCGAGACCGGAATAAAAAGCGCTGAAGAGGCCGAGATAGTTTCCGGATTAAGCGAGGGCGATGTTATTGTTTATTGAGATATTGACGGACGGAATAATAAATTTCTGGCATAACAAGCTTCGCACTTTTTTGACGATGCTTGGCATAATTTTCGGCGTGGCAGCCGTTATAGCCATGCTCGCCATTGGAAACGGCGCGAAGATAGAGACAGTCAAACAGATTGAAATGTTCGGCGCGACCAATATATTAGTGCGCGCGGTGAAACTTAACAGCGATAAAATGGACGATGCCGTCAGAAGGCTTTCAGAAGGTCTTTCGATCGAGGATGCCGAATATATCAAAGCGGTTCTTCCGTTCGTAGTAAATATAGCGCCTCAGGTGGAAATGCCCGACGTTAAAGTGAAATATAATTCGCTCGAGCCCAAGGCGAACGTGGTCGGCATCGATGAAAATTTTCAAGGCGTAATGCATTCGAAGATTCAGGAAGGGCGCTTCATAGATGCTGACGACATTAAAATATTCAGGCGCGTTTGCGTCATCGGGCCGAAGATCCGGAAGGAACTTTTTTTTAACGAGCCCGCCATAAATTCGATCATAAGAATAGATAATCAGCAGTTTACCGTTGTCGGAGTCACCGCCGGGCGTGGAGTTGAAAAAGGTTCCGCCGCCGAGCAAAAGGTCCAGATAAAAACCAGGGACGTTGAGAGCGATATTTATATACCTATAACTGTCGCGCAGAAAAAATTCCCGCTCACCGTCAGGCAGGGTGAGTCTTTTTCCAAGGCTCTTTATAACCGGGTGTCCGACATGTCGATTGAAGTAAAATCGACGGACTGCCTGGCGTTCGCCAAGACTTCCATAACTTCCATATTAAAGCGCCGTCACGCCGGGACCGATGATTTTGAGATAATCGTTCCGCTGGAGGTCCTCGAGCAGAGTAAAAAAGCCGTCGAGATATTCAATCTTGTAATGGTACTTATCGCAAGCCTTTCGCTTATAGTCGGCGGCATAGGCATTATGAATATAATGCTCGCGACGGTCACCGAGCGTACGCGTGAAATCGGCATCAGGCGCGCTATAGGCGCGACGCCGTTCGTCATACTTGTTCAGTTCGTCGCCGAGGCCACTATAATTTCCGTATTTGGCGGTTTGATCGGGATATTCCTCGGCTTCGGAATAAGCTACGGAGTGTCGGTTTATACCGGCTGGAGCACTTATACGACTTTCTGGTCGGTCATGCTCTCTTTTTCATTTTCGGTTTTTACCGGAGTGTTCTTCGGCTATTACCCGGCCTATAAGGCGTCGTCGAAAGACATAATTGACGCGCTCAGATACGAATAATACGGAGGCGTTTAATGCAGTTCGAAAATTCGCTGGGAAGCTTGGAAAAAAGGATCGCGGATGCGGTTGATAGAAGAAACATCAGATTTAAGAATGAATATGGAACAGCCCCTATATCGTCCGGCGGTATAACCGTCGTCGCCGCGTCAAAATATGTCGACGCGCACGCGATAATCAAGGCCGCGAAAGCCGGCGTTAAGATATTCGGCGAGAACCGCGTGCAGGCTCTCAAGGAAAAATCCGAATTTATAAAAAACAATGAGCCCGATATATTTTCTAATATCGAATTTCAGCTTATAGGGCATCTTCAGTCCAACAAGGTTCGCGACGCCGTGCTCTATTCTTCCTTGATACAGAGCGTAGATTCATTGAAAATCGCGGAGAGGATAAACGAATACTGTGAAAAGTCGGGAAAGGACATGAGCGTTCTTATCGAGCTGAAAACTTCGTCGGAAGAGACTAAAGCTGGCGTTGCCGAGGGATCCGTTCGTGAAATCGCGGCTGGCATAACGAAACTTTCAAGGCTCAAATTCGCGGGAATAATGACCATGTCCGAACTTACCGACGATATAAACGTTGTACGCCGTTGCTTCGATAGCGCATATCGCGTTTTCGCCTCGCTCGCGAAAGAATATCCGGCGAGCTGTAAATACCTGTCGATGGGCATGACCGACGATTTCGAGACGGCCATAGAATGCGGCGCCAACATGATAAGGCCGGGACGGGTTATATTTGTTAATAACTAACCTTTTTTATGTTTGGCTCTGGAACGTTATATTTAAGAAGTTGAAATAGAAAAAGATCGTCTTACAAGAGAAAAGTTGATGCAGCCGCCTTCGGCCGCCATTTTAAAACGGGCTCAACTGTTATTTTTGACTTACTCGTGTTATAAAAATGGACGGGTTCATTTACCGGCATAAAATGTGACGGAATTAAAAATGCTATAAAAAAAGCGCCCATGCGCCGGCTATCATTATTAAAACTCCCGTCAGGCGTCCGCTTATATCTTCATTCAATATTAATTTAGAAAGAAAGACGGTGACTATCATGGAGAGCATGGAAGCCGGCTCCGCCACGCTGACGTCTATTCTGGCTATCGCGTAAAGCAGGAACAGGTAAGTATAGGCGTTGACCGCTCCGGCCTTTAGCGTTATCGCCCTGCGCTTCTTAAAGAGGTCCACCGCTTTATAAAATTTACCTTTGTATAAGATATAGAAAAAAAGAAAAACGGTCATGAATAAATAAATGCTGAAACCGTAAACCAGCGGGCCGGTGGTTTTTAAAACGAAGCCGTCGATGGTTCTGCCGATAGCCATGAAAAAAGAGCAGATTATCATCAAAACGCAGGCGTGATTTTTAAATATCGCTTTAAGAGACGATAATATGCCTCTCTGGCGGCTTAGAAACGATGCGCCGTATAAAAGTACGCTTAACCCGGTGACCTTGAGTATCGTTATTTTTTCGCCGAGAAAGAATGCCGTCAGCAGCAATAAAAAAAATACGTTAAAATTGTAAAGCGGACTTACGAGCGAGACCTCGCCCGTCGAAAGCGATCTCACGTAAAGCAGAAAAGCCAGGCAGTAAATGGCGCTGCTTACGGCGGAATATATAACGAAATTATAATCCGCGGGAGCAGGCGCCCAAAACATGCATGGCGTGAAGAAGATCATTGAAATGCAAAAATAGAGAAAAGTGGCCGATTCGCTTTCGGCTTCTTCTCCGAGTTGTCTTACCAGGATTTTTTCGTAGCCCAGCAATATTATTCTGCCGGCGAGAGCCAGATATGCCCAGAACATAAAATGGCCATTCCTTTCATATCTACTACATTTCAGCTTTTTCAATCAGCGCGCGAGGAATTTTCAACCGTGGAACTGATCGGGGAAAATCCACTGAAATATAGAGGCGCACATTATATTACATTTCAACTATATATGCAAGAAAAAACGCGATTTAAAGATGACTTTTTTTCGAGTATATGCTATAATTAGCCGGTGGCCGAAACGGAAAATTTCAGCGGAGGATAGATGATAGCCGACAGATGGTACGCCGTTTTACAGTCGAATGAATTAAGGAAAGGGAAAAAAGCCGGCATAAGAAGGTTCGGCGAAGACCTCGTCCTGTGGCGCGGCGATGACGGAAAGATAGCGTGCGTCGCCGATAAATGCATACACAGGGGCGCGTCGCTATCATGCGGAACCGTCGTTAAAGGCAGGATAAAGTGTCCTTTTCACGGATTCGAATTCGACCCTTCCGGAAGATGCACGTTGATACCGGCTAACGGCTCGGCGACACCGGTGCCGTCTAACTTTAAAACCGCATCCTACGCGGCGCGCGAGTCGCATGGCTATATCTGGCTATTCTTCGGAACGGCCCGCGAAGATCTTCCGGAAATAAATTTTTTCAAGGATATCGACGATTCTTTTTCGTATACGCAGATGACCTCCCGCTGGCCCGTCCATTATACCAGATGTATCGAAAACCAGCTCGATCTGGTGCATCTTCCCTTCGTTCATAAAACGACTATAGGGTCCGGCGGCAAAACGCTGGTCAACGGTCCTTATGTAAAGTCGGATACGTCCGGCATAAAATTCTGGGTGAACAACGAGCGCGATAACGGTCAGAACCCGGCGGGCCCCGAAGATATAAAACCGCCGGAAGAAGGCCGCGTTCATATAGAATTCCTCTTTCCGAATTTATGGCAGAACTGGATAAGCGATAAGCTCAGGATATTCATTTCATTTACGCCGGTGGACGATTCAAATACCATATTATACATGCGCGTATATCAGAAGATATTTCAGATCCCGGTGCTCGTATGGTTTTTTAACGCCATGATGCTCGCTTACAGCGTTATAATTTTAAACCAGGACAGACGCGTCGTCATAACGCAAAAACCCGTCAAAACATCGCTTGCGATGGACGAAAATCTTATAACCGGCGATCTTCCGATAATAAAATACCGGATGATCCGCGATGAATTGCTCAAAAAAAATAACAAGGAGATGTAATCATGCAGGACGTATTCTTTTTAAAACCCTTCGCCCAGGAAGTGGACGGCAAGTACGACATGACCCTCGAGGCTCTTAAGACGAAGCTTTCCGACGGCTGGTCAATAGTAAACACCGTAGATCTCACCAACCGCACATCCTCGAGCTCGGCGCGCGACATAATATTCGTGGTTCTCGAAAAATAACGCTTTTGGCGGGCTCCGGTTTGATATAAAATTTACTGATTTATGATAAGCTTGACTTTTTTTTCGGCGAGCGTTACGACCGCGGTCCGCCCCGAGTTGAATTCGAGATAATCGTTTTCAATGCCGTCGCTGAATATGACCCCGCCCGAAGGCGTTCTGGAGATAATCGTAAGTTCCCGCTTCGCGGTTATGGTTCCGTACGCTATGCCTGTCCCGGACGTCTTGCTTTCGAACGGCTCCCTGACCGAAAAAACCAGATGTTCGGAGTTCCAGGCGAACTGCGTAGAAGACTCCGGAATATTTTTGACATTATCATGCCTGGCGACAATGCCGCGCGCTCCCGCGACCACTGCGCGAAGCCAGCCGGTGGACCCCGCTCCGGTCGAGATTATTATTCCGCTGGAGAGCTGGTCTTCTTCCCGGAGCGCGTGCCTTATCGTATAACGAAGTGAAGTATGGCTTTTCGGGCCCACGAATATATCGTTGACCGCGTATAGTTTCTGGCCGTTATCGAGCGATACTTTCGCCATGGATATTTCAGAGTGTGAAAACCCGCCTCTTAAAATAATTTCCAGCTTGGCTCCCGCGTTTTTGATCTCGAACGGAAGCAGCACGCCGTCGATTTTGGACCTGTCCGGATTTATGGCGAAAATATACTGGCCGCTCAGGTATTTGGCCGTATTCACTACGAGACCGTCCGGGCCGAGCGTCATCACAAGATCGTTATTTCCGAATAAAAAATTGGTCAAAAAGCCGCGTTCGATGAACTGGGATTTCATTTCGCGCGGAATGATCCGTTTCAGTTCTTCGAGCGACGCAGCGTAGGAATTGTGGAACGCTTCGTATTCGGCGAACGACTGGCCGGAGTGCTCGATATAAAACTTCGCCTGCGCGAGCGTATTGAATCTTTCGATAAGTTCCTCGAGCGGCGTTTTTTTCGTGACGACGATTATTCTGTCGAACATTTTATTTTTCCATTCGGGCCATCATTCAAGCGCTATTTTTTTTCGTTCAATATCGCTGAAAGAAGGTCGGGCGTGATCGTTAAATTGCCTATTTTAGAAGCGTTTTCGCCGAGCGTCCTGAAGCCCTGCGCCAGAAGGATGCGCGGATCGAGGTTTTTATACGGAGCGAGTTCGAGCTCGGTCGCTTTTGATTTGAATTCAGCCTCTTTTAGCGTATTTGCGCCGTTGAGCTCGACGAGCTGCTGGCGGCCCTTTTCGATGGCGATCTCTGAAGAGAGTTCGTTTTCCTTGATCTTTTTTTCCTGTTCGACGGCGGCCGCGCGCCTTGAATAGATGGCCTCGTCGGCTTTTTTCTGGAGCGTCTCGCGGTACTCGGCCTCGAGCGCCTTGGATATCTCCGGCGTCGGGGTGACGGCCGTGAGCGAGATGTTGAGGCATTCTATCGACATGGTTTCGAGGAACGGGTCTTTTTTTATTTTGTCCAGTATTTCCTTCGAGAGCACGTCGGTCTTTTTAACCGCGTCTTCAAGAGAATAACGCTGTATTTCCGAGCGCGTCGCGATCTGGGCGGCGTTGATTATTCGCTGGGAAAGTTTTCCGGGGTCGTCGGAATTATATCTTCCGGTGCGCGGATCGATAGAAAAATCAAGCCTGGAGGATATTTCGTGCGGGCTTTTTATTTTATACGTGAGCTGGCCCTGGACCGTAACGGCCTGATAGTTGTGGGTGATTTCGTTGAAAATGAAAGCGGAATCTATTGTCTTGACGGGGACCGCTATTATCGTCGTATTTAATTCGAAGCTGAAAAAAGATATGCCGACGCCTTCCTTGAGGATCTTTCCGCCGGAGAATTTGAAGATGTAGTCGGTCGGTTCGCCTTTGAAGTAGTTAATAAAGAACATGGTCCCCTCCGTTTCGAAGTTTTCTTTGAAAATATCTCAAGCATTTTAACAAAGAGGATGCGGATTGTCAATAAGGGCCGGATATAAAAGTTTTGACGGATATTTTCACGCGCCGCCGTAAAAGGGCATTGCGCTGGAAATACCGTATCAAATATGGTTTTTCGGGCTTTTTTATGGCCGCCGGAACCCGCGCGGGGCGGACAAAAAATAAAAAGCATCGCTATCAATATTTTCAGACGCCGGTCGATAATTACTTCAAGAATATGTTTTATTCACTTACGGACATTGTGGTAATAATTTTTAAGGCTTTCGAACTTCTTATATTGATAAGGATATTAATGTCATGGGTGCCGTTTGGAAGGAATTCGGAGTTTCGAAATTTTGTGAGGGCTTTTACGGAACCGCTTTTGAGACCCTTCCGTATCTCGGTCAATTTGAATCCGGCAATGGGCGTGGACCTTTCCCCGATGATAGCGATATTCGTGCTATACCAGGTTGAAATGCTGGTTTTGCATTTAATAAGATTAGTCTAGAAATAAATTATTAATTATAAAATAAATTATCGAAAGGTTGTGGTATGAATGAGATTAACCCCGATTGATGTTCAACAGCACGTGTTTCAGAGATCGTTTCGCGGATTCGACGAAGCTGAAGTAAATGAATTCATCACGAAACTTTCCAAAGAATATGAAGTAGTATATGCTGAAAATCGTAATCTTACTGAACAGGTCGATAGATTGAAAGCCCAGATGAAAGATTATATCGAACTTGAAAAAACGCTTAAGCAAACCCTTGTTTCCGCGCAGCGGACTTCTTCCGACCTGAAGGTCAACGCCGAACGCGAATCGGAACTTCTTTTGAAGGAAGCGGAGCTGAAAGCCGAAAAAGTTATCGAGGACGCCCGCGTCGAGGCGAAGGAGCTCATGAAGGAAATTCAGGAGCTTAGAAAAACGAAGCGCGTATTCAAGCTTGAAATGAAGAACCTGCTCGAATCGTTCGCTGAAATTTTAAGGTCCGACGAGGATTCGTCGAACCGGAGAGCGCAGAATAGAAAAGATTCGCAGGCTAATGCTGAAGCGTAAAAAAATCAGATAAAAAATAAAAAAACGGGACCGATATAAAACGGTTCCGTTTTTTTTTTGATTTGCCATGCGTCAGGGTAAGTTTGGCGGATACGGAAGCGATATTTTCAGCCCGCGAAATTATTTTGCCGCGGCAATTTGAAATTTATTGAATATTGCGAAAGTATATGTTATATTTAATATAGTAAGAAAATTAATAATTCAAATCGCAATAAGGACTGATCATGAGAAAATTCCTGGTACTTCCTGATAATACGAGAGTAGGCGTCAGAAGAGCAGAAATGTCCGATATACCCGGTATATTGGAACTCTACAATAAGGTTTATTCCGGAAAATACACCCTGCCCGAGGCTACCGACGCGGGCGATGCGGCGAAAATAATAGGAGATTCAGGCCATTTCTGGTATCTCGCGGTCCATAAAAAACGCGTTATCGGCTCCGTCATATTCGCCGTCGAGCCGGCTCATAAACTTGGAAAAGTATACGCCGCGGTCGTTCTTCCCGAATATCAGGGAAAAAA
>Ga0116170_10006535_pt1 | contig 10198 bp, 8 predicted proteins | sample AD_JPNHW1_MetaG_FD_89797 | JGI IMG/M metagenome (GOLD analysis project Ga0116170, IMG submission 89797) | Active sludge microbial communities of municipal wastewater-treating anaerobic digesters from Japan - AD_JPNHW1_MetaG | ecosystem: Engineered > Bioreactor > Anaerobic > Digestate | place...
CCGCCATGATAGGGGATAACGAAGTAGCGATAGGCGCGATGGATTTTGGATTCATGGGCGGCTCGATGGGGTCCGCCTTGGGCGAAAAGCTTACGCTTATAACGGAACATGCTACGGCGATGGCGCTTCCGCTTATAATCGTTTCAACGTCGGGCGGCGCCCGCATGCAGGAAGGCATACTGTCGCTTATGCAGATGGCGAAAACGTCCGCCGCTTTGGCCCGACACGCCGACGCCGGGCTTCTTTTCATATCGCTTCTTACCGATCCCACGACGGGCGGCGTGACGGCAAGTTACGCGATGCTGGGTGATATAATAATGGCGGAGCCGAACGCGCTTATTTGCTTCGCCGGCCCCCGCGTCATCGAACAGACGCTACGTCAGAAACTGCCCGAAGGGTTTCAGCGATCCGAGTTTTTACTCGAACACGGAATAATAGACATGGTTGTTTCAAGAAACGAGCTTAAGGAAAAACTCGGCTTTATATTGGATCATACCAATTCCCGTCAAAGGATGGTTAAATAATATGTCAGAAAACGTATATACCAACCTGGCTTCGCTCGAAGAAAAGTTAAACGAAATTGATTCTCAGATAGAAAAGTTCAAAAAAATAAGCGAGGAAGAAGGCATAAAACTAAGCGAGGTCGTAGAGGTCCTTGAACGAAAAAAAATACAGCTTCTGGACGGGCTTGACGCATGGCAGAAAACGCTAATAGCGAGGCATAAGGATAGGCCTTTAGCCGTCGATTATATAAGCGGCGTATTCAGCGAATTTACGGAGATGTGCGGTGACAGGTGCTTCGCCAATGACGCGGCCGTAATCGGTGGAATGGCGTATATCGAAGGCCGTCCGGTTGTCGTTATAGGGCAGCAGAAGGGACGTACCACGGAAGAAAAAGTTTTGCGCAATTTCGGTTCTCCGCACCCTGAAGGCTATAGAAAAGCCCTCCGGCTTATGAAATTCGCTGAAAAATTCAAAAAGCCGATAATTACATTCGTCGACACGCAGGGCGCATACCCTGGCATAGGCGCCGAGGAACGCGGTCAGGCCCTTGCGATTGCCGAAAACCTTCGTGAGATGTCCAAATTGCGCGTTCCCATCATCGTCGTCGTCATAGGTGAAGGCGGTTCGGGTGGCGCGCTGGCCCTTGCGGTCGGCGACAGAATCCTGATGTTGAAATATTCCATTTATTCGGTAATATCGCCTGAAGGTTGCGCTTCGATACTTTTCAGAGATGCCGGAAAGGCGCCTCTTGCGGCTGCCGCGCTTAAGCTTACCGCCGACGATCTTTATTCGCTAAAAGTGATAGACGAGATAATAAGCGAGCCGTCGGGCGGCGCGCATCGTGATCACAAGAGCACTCTAGAAAACGTGAAAGCGGCCATTATAAAAAATCTGGATGAGCTTTCGAACTTTTCAGATGAAGAAATAGTCGAAAAGAGATATCAGAAATTTAGAAAGATGGGAAAAACGATTTCATTTTAACGATATATATTCCGGAATTTGTGAAAGAGATATAATGTTTTAAAATTTTTTGCCGATTAGGAAAATTATGAAGAAAAATAAACCAAAGAAAACCGTATCCGGTGGTACTAAAAAAAATGGCAGCAAGCAGTCTTCGCCTTTTAAACTTAAGGCGGCGGTGGAAATAAAGGCGCCAGCCATTCCGAAAACCGTTAAAGCTGATGCCAAAAAATTAAAAAAGCCGGCTGACGATAAAGCGGTCCGTAAGGATAAGCTTCTTCATTCAAAAACGTCGAAACCTTCATTGCCCTTGAAAAAGGACGCTAATCGCAAAGCGGAGGTTTTAAAAACCAAGCCTGCTGCGCGGACTCCTGAAAAGTCCGTTAAAACGCCTAAAGTGAAAAAAAGCGAATTGGTAACGGCCGAGGTCAGTGAATTTTTAGTCGTTGCGAAGGAAAAGGGCGTTATCAGTAACCGCTACGTAAAGGAATATTTTCCAGCGGCTCAGGCTGACGCTAAATATTTTAAAAAGATATTAAGAATGCTTAAAGCCGAAGGCGTCGAGGTAATTAACGAAAATACCAACAGCTCCGATGCCGGACGCACCGAATTTGACGACATGGTCAAGCTTTACTTGAAAGACATAGGTCATCTTGATCTTTTAAAGCAGGATCAGGAGCAGAAACTTGCCATTCGTATAGAGGAAGGCGATCAGGATGCGCGTAAAAAGCTCATTCAGTCCAACCTTCGTCTCGTAGTTTCGATAGCGAAAAAATATACTAATCGCGGCATACTTTTCCTCGATCTGATTCAGGAAGGCAATATCGGGCTTATAAAATCGATCGAGAAATTCGAGTACAAGCTCGGTTTTAAATTTTCAACTTATGCCACGTGGTGGATAAAGCAGGCTATAACAAGGGCTATCGCCGATCAGTCCCGTCTGATAAGGATGCCGGTTCATATAGTCGAATTGATCAACAAATTTAAAAAGATATCAAGAAAAATATTCAATAAATTCGGCCGAGAGCCGCTCGTTGAAGAGCTTGCGGCAGAGATGGAATGCACTCCGGATCGCATACTCGAGATCAAGGAATTGATGCTTGAACCGCTTTCACTTGATCTGACGGTGGGCGACGACGATTCGAACATAGGCTCCTTCGTCGAAGACAAGGATACCAAAAGTCCCGAGGAAACCGTTTTTACTCAGATGCTTCGCAATCAGATATCAAGGGTTCTTTCCGAGCTTAATGAAAAGGAACAGATCGTCATTAAAAAGAGATTCGGCCTTGATGACGGAATTCCAAGAACCCTCGAAGAGATCGGGCAGTATCTGCAGATGACGCGCGAACGCGTAAGACAGATAGAAGAGCGCGCCATACTCAAACTGCGCAAATTCAGCAAACAATATGGTTTTACCGAAGGCGAATAAAACCGGAGCTTTATTTGGGTTCAATCGTTTTTATTCTAAGTTTAAAGTTAAGAACAATGTAACAAAAAAATAATTTTAGGAGGACATTCAAGTTGCTTTTTAATTTAATTTCAACCCGTTCCCTCGTGACTACTTTTCTCGTATCGGCGCTTTTACTTTCCGTTTCGGACGTTTCGGAAGCTAAGCTTTTTAAAATAAAGGAAAAACCAGTCGAGTCAAAAACAACCGAAGTTTCCGAGGATGAAGGCGATACTCTGAATACGGCCGCGGAAAAGCCAAAGAAAGTCGCGGTAAAAACCGCCAAAGCCAAGACCGCTTCAAAACCCAAAAAAGAAGTTGAAATAGCGGTCGAAAAGAAACAATCGAAATTACCCGTGATGACGCAGGGAACATATGACGAATACGGCATTGCTACTGAAGAAAAAACGTTTTCCAAAAAATCAGGCGACGTTCCCGTGCATGTTATAAGGGTCGATCTTAACCAGAAAAAAGTCAACCCCAAGATAGTCCTTGCCAACGATAAACTCGGATCGCAGGGAACGTTAACCGAAATATGTAAGAATCACGGCGCCGTAGCAGGCGTTAACGGCTCGTTTTTCGATATGAAGACGCACGCGGCGGTTGGATATCTTATGATTGACGGAAAATCTATCCAGGCCCCTCTCATAGTTAAAGCGCGCACCACTTTCGGAATAACTAAAGACGACCGCGTAATGATAGGAAAACCTAAATTCCGCCGCAGAATAAGGCCCGAAGGCGAATTTTTCTCGATGATAGACGGGATCAACCGCGCGTGGACCTATGGCGACATAATCATATATACCGCCGAATACGGCAAGAAGATAGAAGCGCCAAAGGGCGGCTTGTGCTTTAAATTCGACGGCGCGGGCGTCGTCACGGAAGTATTCAAGGGTAAAGAATCCATTCCTGAAGAAGGCGGCATCCTCGCGGTAAGCGAGGCGCATATCCACAGATTCCAGAATACTAAAGCTGGAACGAAGATAATGTTCACCCAGACTCTTATGTCGCCGTGGGATCAGGTAAAAGACGCTTTCGGTTCGGGCATGCTCCTTGTCACCGACGGTCAGATCACGTTCGATCAGTCGCGCGAAGAGGTTGGCCAGTATCTGATGGGCGACGCTCCCAGAACCGCGGTAGGCCTTACGGCGAATAACGAACTTGTTATGGTTGTGGCGGACGGCCGCGGGAAAGGATATCGCGGAGTCGATTTCGACGAGATAGCTCAGATAATGATCGATTGCGGCTGCACCGACGCAATAGCGTTAGACGGCGGTGGCTCATCCACTCTCGTTTACAAGGACGAAATATTGAACACTGTATCTGAAAAGGGCGGAGTTCAGAGGAAAATAGCCAACGCGCTCGTTCTTCTTCCGGCCGGCAAATAAGAAAACTGAAATAAATTTTTAAAGAGGTAGATAGATTTGGACGTAACGGCTGTATTCGGACTCGTAGGCGCAATAATGACGGTTATAATAAGCCTTTATGCTGAGGGCGGACACATCGGTTCGTTCATTAACGTAGGCTCCATATTCCTTATCGTTGCTGGAACTTTTTGCGCCACGATGGCGTCTTATCCTATAGAAAAATTCAAGCAGGCGCCCAAATTTTTGAGAAAAGCCTTTTTATATAAGCATGAGGATCCTTCCGGCATTTTGCAATCACTGTTTCGTCTTGCTGAAAAAGCTCGCCGCGAAGGCCTCCTCTCTCTCGAAGACGAGAAAGAGAACGTCGAAAACCTGTTTTTTAAGAAAGGGCTTCAGCTGGTAGTCGACGGTATCGATCCCCAGCTCATACAAAAGATACTTGAAAACGAAATAGCTTTTATCGAAGAAGAAGAAAAATTGGGCAGCGAAATTTTTGCTACCGCGGGCGCCTTTTCGCCTACGCTTGGCATCATAGGAACGGTTATGGGGCTTGTTCACATGCTCGAGGGCCTTGGAAAGGTTTCCGGGGCCGCCGCTCTCGGCAAATCCGTCGCGGGCGCATTCATAGCCACATTCTTCGGCATTTCGCTGGCCAATCTCGTCTGGCTTCCGATATCCGTGAAACTAAAGGGCCGGTCCAAGGAGGAAGCGAACCTTCTATACTGTATAATGGAAGGCGTTCTGGCCATACAGGGCGGAGATAACACCGCGATAATCAAGGAAAAATTACGCGTATACTTCCCCAATGAAATCGAACAGATAGCGCCAAATAAATAAGATGTTCCGAAATACCAATTTGAAATATCAAATTGGTATTTTACATTTATATTCAAAATACTTTTATTCTTAAGTCGAGGTAGAAATGGCGAGGAAAAAGCAAGAGGAAAAAGAACTGAATTTCGAGGCGTGGCTTCTGCCATACTCTGATCTGGTAACCCTGCTGCTGGCGTTCTTCGTAATCATGTACGCCCTTACTCTCATGGAAAAAGAGGCGGCCGCCAAAGTCATGGCTGAGATATCGAAAGCGATGGGAGGGCCTCCAGCCGTTACCGCCGGCGCCCCCGGCCTTGTCAGCGGCGGAAAAACTTTTCCCAATCCTATCAAAAGAAATGATGGATCGTTCAAAAGAGGCACCAATAAAAAGGTTTCGTATATCGATAACATGGGACATTTTCCCACCGTTGGCAACGTTGTCAATATTTCGGGTGATGGCGGAACGCTGGAATCAAAATATATCGGAACGGACCCGAAACTTGTCGAGGCGTTGAAAAAACTTGATGCCAGCAAATTCGCGCGTTCGGATACGTCATCCGTCAGCACCGCCAGCAAGGGATTTGAAGGCGGCGACCTTTATTTCAAGATGGGTAAGCCGAAAAAGAGCACTACCGAGGAAGTCGTTTTAGGCGCCAGTGAGACCGAGGAGACGAAAGCCGGCGGCGGCGGCATCTCGGGCGACTCCTATTTCAAGGATATCTTTAACCGAATGACAACGATATTCGACGAAGAAAAAAAGCATGGCAGTATCGAGATCAAGGTTACGCAGCGCGGGATCGAGATGATATTGCAGGGCGATATGATCTTTGAACTCGGCTCCGCGGAACTTATGCCTTCTTCATTGAAAATAGTCGAAAAGGTAGGCGCGGTGCTCAAAGGACTTAATACTCAAGGATTTGAATTTCGAGTCGAAGGCCACACCGACAACATTAACGTGCATTCGTTCCTGTATCCGTCCAATTGGGAATTATCCTGCGCACGCGCGGTTTCCGTTCTAAGATATTTTACGGAGGAAATGAACCTGCCGCCGGAATCAATAGCCGCGTCTGGAATGGGCAGATATAAGCCCGTAGATACGAACGCGACCGTCGAAGGCCGAAAAAAGAACAGAAGAATCGAAATATTGATATTCGATCCGGTTCATCCGATCGACGTCACAGCCGAATTCGCTAAACGCGATTATAAATTGCGAGATATTATAAAGCCCGCGGAACCCAGGAAGGAAGCGCGTCAGAGCGTAAAAACGGAAGAAGTTAAACTTCCGTCAAAGAGGTAGCCCGCCGGGCGCTTATTATGAAGAGTTATTTCGTTTACGGTTATTTCGGCAATAACAATATCGGCGACGAGCTTATACTTGCCGGTTTTTTGAAGGCGCTTTTTTCGAAGGCGCCGGACGCGGGAAAAGTCATCGTTTCCTCAAAATTATCAGGCAATGAATTTTTGCGCTATTATGAAAACTCATTTCCGGACCGTGAGATCGAATTTACGGACCGGAGCCGGAACCCTCTTTCCATATCCAACCTCGCGGGCATTTTAAAAACGGAATGTTTTGTCGTGCCCGGCGGCGGAATTTTTCAGGATTACGGGATTCTGTCTTTTCTGTGCTATTTTTCACAGGCGGCGTTCGCTAAATTTTTAGGCAAAAAAGTATTCCTTCTTTATCAGGGATTTACGGGTATAAAACGGGGGTTCTTTAAGAACGTTATGCGATGGGGCATTAAAAATTTGTTTGATTACGTTTCGGTTCGCGATAAATTTTCTTTTGAACGCTATTTAAAAAAAGCCGGGTCCGGATTACCGGTTTCCGCTTCGCTATATTCCGACCTCGTTTTTATTCTTTCCGCGGAGCTTAAAAATTCAATGCCGCCTGATGATGAGGCTTATTGCGATTCGGGAACAATTGGGTTCGCTTTCCGTTCATGGAAAGGATTTTCAGGAAAAGACATGGCTTCCTGCGTGGAAAAAGTCATCGATTCCACAGGGCTTAAGGCGGTTCTTTATCCGATGCAATATCCGGATGACCTTGAATTAAATAATGAAATAATGAAATCCGTGAGCGAGCGAAATAAAAATAATGTCGCCGCCGCGGAGTTTTGTCCCGATCCCGTGTCGTTTTTTAAAAGCGTCGGGCGGAATAGATTTAATATCGGCATGCGGTTTCATTTTTCCGTGCTTTCGGCTATCGCGAAAGTCCCTTGCATAGGTATTTCGTATGACGATAAGGTCTTAGAATTTTATCGTGAAGCGAACCTGCCCGAATTTTGCGTCACGCTGGACGGCGTTAAGGCGGCGGCCGATATCGCTTCCGAAGTCGCCGCAAAGATAAAACTGGCAGGCGTGAATTACTTCGCTATATCGAAAAATCTTCTTCAATATTCGGATATGAAGGAAGAAGTTTCCGGAAAACTTTTTGACGAATTCATTCGCGAAATGGCGGTCCTTATAAAATGAAAGAAAAAATAGCCCGTTATATCACGGAAATTCATAAAAAGAAAAAGGCACGCAAAAATCTTGAATTTATTGAATTTCTGGCCTGGATATTAATGCTTGCGGCTTCCGGAATTTATTTTTCGCTTAATTTCCTTAAATGGCTGCTTTATAAAAAGGAAATATTGAAACCTGCAAGAACGGGGATATTTACAGTCAGCGTAGGCAATATAAAGGTCGGCGGAACTGGAAAATCACCCCTGGTCATAAGGATAGCGTCGGAATTTTTAAAGCGTTCCATAAAAACGGCGGTGATAAATCGCGGATATCTGGGGCCTTCTAAAAAGCTTAATATCATTTCAGACGGCGTCAGCCTGAAAAAGGATATCGGCGAATGTTCCGACGAGGCTTTTATGGAGGCCCTCGCGCTTCTCGGAGGGGTCAATCGCGGATTGGGCGGGCCTCTGCGTGAAAAATCCAGAAGTTCCGGTAATTATGCCACGTTCGGTGAAAACAAGCTTTCCACCTTGTTCGGCGCCCGCGTCATGACCTCGAAAGAGAGGGTGGATTCCATAGCTTACCTTGAAAGTATTGATTTTGAAGGGGTGGCAGTCCTTGACGACGCCTTTCAGTATTACAGGCTTATAAAAGACGTAAATATAGTCGTGCTCGATTATAACGATCCCTTCTCAAACGGCATGACTTTTCCCGCCGGCATGCTTCGTGACAGGCTTTCCAGGCTTTCCGAAGCGGACATTGTAGTGATATCGAAGTGCCCGTCGCCCGAAGCGGCGCGCGGAGAAAAATACGCGCGTATAATTTCGACGCTGAAAAAACACGGCTTTTCAGGTGAAATATACGCGAGCGGAATCACCGTGACGGGGGCGTATTCTGAAAATGCCGCATCGTTAAAATCTTTTAATGAATTTCGCGGCTCCCGGGTATTTCTTTTTTCAGCTATTGCGGATAATGCTTCTTTTTTTTCCTCCATGCAGAAAAGAGCTTCTGAAAATGGATTCGAGCTTTTCTGCGAAGGATTTTTAGATCACAAGGATTACAGCCTGAATTGCCAGGCCGAAATATTAAAAAAAGCCCGCGCGCTCGGCGCGGATCATATCATGACGACCTTCAAGGACGTCGTGAAGTTGAAAAAAGAGATTTTTTCGAATTTTTCCTTAAACAGCGTTTCTTTCGACCTCTGGATAACGGAAGAAGATGCGCTCTTTTCCTCGCTTCTTTACAGGCGGAATTTGAAAATGGAGGCGGCTGAAAAATGAGCGAGTTCAAAACTATAGGGATCACCATGGGAGATCCGGCCGGCATTGGGCCCAAAATATGCCTTCTGGCGCTCAGGGAAGTTCTTTCCGGAAGGCTCAAACGCGGAGCCGGCTTCGTCATATTCGGAAATTATGATATGCTTTCGCGGCTTGACCGCGAATTGGGGACGGGCCTTTGTCCTGAAAAGGTTTCAGGCTCGGATCGCGGAAATATCCTTTCGAAAAACGGGTCGCGGGTGATGATATGCGACATAGATTCGCCCGGTTTCAGTGATATCGTTCCCGGCCGGGCTTCGGCCGAATCGGGCGCCGCGTCATTCGAATACATAAAAAAAGCATGCTCCGAGGCTATGGAAAAAAAGATAGACGCCATCGTTACGGCGCCCATTTCGAAAGAGGCCATAAATCTTTCGGGGCATAAATGGCCGGGCCATACGGAGATGATGTCTTACCTTTCCGGATCGAGAAACGTCGAGATGGCTTTCGTCGGGGACAAAATGCGCTTGGTGCTCGCCACGCGTCACCTGTCGCTTGCCGATTCGGTAAAAGAATTGACCGCAAAGCGCGTGCGCGAGTCAATTTCCTGCGCCGCCGCCCTTATGGATTCGCTGTATCCGCGTTCGAAAAGCGTAAGGATAATGGTCGCCGGCCTTAATCCTCACGCCGGAGAAAAGGGCCTTTTCGGAAAAGAAGAGGAGGCCGTAATAAATCCGGCGATAATTAAAATGCGCGATCATTTTAAAAGTTTCGCTTCGGGTCGCAAAATATCGATCGAAGGGCCGATCCCGGCCGACACTCTTTTTCACGCGGCATTAAGGGAGCACAAAGGCACTGTAATCGTCGCCCTCTATCATGATCAGGGCCTCATACCTTTCAAGCTGCTTTATTTTGAATCGGGAGTGAACGTCACGATCGGGCTTCCGTTCGTCAGGACATCGCCCGACCATGGAACGGCTTATGACAAAGCCCGCGGAGGCGAATGCAACTTCGTTTCAATGAAGAACGCCATCGAACTCGCCGCCAGCATGAGAAAAGTGGAGCCGGATAATCTTTTTATTGAGTGATGTTATATCCCCATTTATTTCGCAGCGCGTAAAACGCGGTATCCCTTACTATATCGTCCCAGTCCGAAAGCGCCCTTTGAAGGTGCTGTATGACGGAGCGGCTTCTTATGTTCGCGAGGCCCGAAACGGCCCGCTGGCGATATGACGCGAGATTTTGTTCCCAGAGGAACCATACCAGGACTCCTTCGCCCGCGGAACTATCGAAAGTGGATAGAGCGTAAGCCGAGTTCAAACGGACTACGTTGGCCGCGTCGACAAGCCCGAGGGTTATGAGCGGCCTTATCGCGCGCCTGTCCTCGAGGTCGATGAACGAAAGCG
>Ga0116170_10006538_pt1 | contig 10193 bp, 5 predicted proteins | sample AD_JPNHW1_MetaG_FD_89797 | JGI IMG/M metagenome (GOLD analysis project Ga0116170, IMG submission 89797) | Active sludge microbial communities of municipal wastewater-treating anaerobic digesters from Japan - AD_JPNHW1_MetaG | ecosystem: Engineered > Bioreactor > Anaerobic > Digestate | place...
AGACCGGGATGCGGTGCCCCCACCAGATCTGGCGCGAGATGCACCAGTCGCGGATGTTCTCCATCCACTCGAAATAGGTCTTCTCCCAGCGCTGCGGCGTAAAGGTGATCTTGCCCGAACGCACCGCCTCGATGGCGGGAGCCGCCAGCGGCTTCATGCGCACGAACCACTGCTTCGAGAGGCGCGGCTCCACCACGGTGTCGCAGCGGTAGCAATGGCCCACGGCATGCTGGTGCGGCTCGACCTTGACGAGGCACCCCTGCGCCTCGAGGTCCGCGACCACCTGCTTGCGGCAGGCGAAGCGGTCCATGCCGGCGTACTTTCCGGCCAGCTCGTTCATGGTGCCGTCGCCGTTCATGACGTTCATGAACTCGAGGTTGTGGCGGCGCGCCACCTGGAAGTCGTTGGGATCGTGCGCCGGCGTGATCTTGACCACGCCCGTTCCGAAGGCGCGGTCCACGTAATCGTCGGCCACCACCGGGATCTCGCGGTTACAGAGCGGCAGGGTCACGGTCTTGCCGACCAGCGCCTGATAGCGCTCGTCCGCCGGGTTGACGGCCACGGCCGTGTCGCCCAGCATGGTCTCGGGGCGCGTGGTCGCGACCACGACCTCGCCGCCGCCGGCGATCGGATAGCGGATGTGCCACAGGTTCCCGTTCTCGTCCTGATGCTCGCTCTCCTCGTCCGACAGCGCCGTCTGGCAGCGGGGGCACCAGTTCACGATGTAGTTGCCGCGGTAGATCAGCCCCTCGTCGTAGAGGCGGCAGAAGACCTCGGCCACGGCCTCGCTCAGCCCCTCGTCCATGGTGAAGCGCTCGCGCTGCCAATCGCAGCTCGCGCCGAGCTTGCGGAGCTGCTGCACGATGGTGCCGCCGTACTCCTTGCGCCACTCCCACACGCGCTCCAAGAACTTCTCGCGCCCCAAATCGCGGCGGCCGAGCCCCTCCTTGCGCAGCGCCTTCTCCACCACATTCTGCGTGGCGATGCCCGCGTGATCCGTTCCCGGGATCCACACCGTGTTGCGCCCCTGCATGCGGCGCCAGCGGACCAGAACGTCCTGAATCGTGTTGTTGAGGGCGTGCCCCATGTGCAGGATGCCCGTCACGTTCGGGGGCGGGATCACCACGCTATAGGATTCGCCATCCTGGCTGGCGTCGGCATGAAAATGGCCGTTCGCCTCCCACCATTGGTACCATTTGCTCTCAACAGACTTCGGATCGTAATGCTTTTCCATGATCGGTTCACACGTTTCTGGTTGCTGTTAATTGGAAAAATGAAGCTGTATTAAACCAAATAACCGGGCGGATGACAAAGATTTACGCGGGGGGATCCAGGAGACAGTCGCCTCGAGGCACGGCCTTCTCCGGGCTCGTTTCTTTTCCGCGCCCTTACTGAGCCTGCGGGGCGGCCGCCGCCGAGACGCCGTTCGTCTGCGCCGCTGCGGCGGGCAGGAGCGGCGCGACCAGTCGGATTCTGGCGAACTTGGCGGTGGCGAGCGTGTCGGGGATTTGCGCGGAGACAGAAAATCCGACCGCGTTATCGGCGGGCAGGTCCAGTTCGCACGAGGCGAAACGGTCCCAGGCGACACCGTCAACGGAGAGGCTGGCCTCGAACGTTTTGCCGCGGCGAACGATCTTGAGGCAGTGAGGGAGCTCGATCCGTCGACCCGAGCGTTTGACCACCACGGTCGAGTTGTTCGGATGCCGGAGCTGGAGGAACAGCTCGCCGTTGCCGAGGAATCCGAAGAGCAGGCCGGGGCCGACGGTCGGATCCGCCCCTTTGACCAACAGACCGGTGACGGCGAAGCCGTCCTTGTCGGCGATCACATTTACCTGGGAGGAAAACTCATAGTCGCCCGAGGCCTTCGACCAGACGAACCGGCAACGGTCATAGCCCTTCCACATATCCGTGCCCGGCCCCTGAATGATCATGGTTCCGCCCATGTACATCGTGCTTCCGCGCTGGGCATTCACGCCCAGATTCATGCTTTCCCAGATCCGATTGTCTTCGGTGCTTAGGAGGTCCCTGCCGAGCGCGCCGGCCTTGGGCTTCTGGGAAGAAGTCTGGGGGGATCGAGAAGCCGAGGAGGTGTCGTCCTTCTTGTGAGCGACATCCCGGCGAAGCCGCGCCCAGGCCTGGCCGAAGAACTGTTCCTTTCCGGCAACGCTCCGGCGGAACCGCTCCCACGTCTGGCCGAAAGGCTGCTCTTTCCCCGCGATCCGCTGGCGGAGCCAGGCCCAGGCCTGATCGTTGGACTGGATCCTTGCGGCGATCAGGAACTCGGCCACGGCGATCAGCCCGAGGACGATGACGACGACCCAGGAGATGCTTCGCGAGGGCGCGGCGACCGGTCGCAACCGCCGGGGGAGTCTGAGGCGCTCCACGAAACGGCGGATCCGAACCGCGGCGCCGGGCGCGGCGGCCGGCGGCACGTCCAGCCTAGCGATGGAGGCCCGGATCTCGGCGGCGACCGCGTCGCTGTTGAGCTGGCGTTTCTCCGGATCGGGGTCGAGCATGCGCATGACCAGCCGCTGCGTGAGCGACGAGACGTGGCGCGCGCACTTCCCGATCGCGACGGGCTGCTTCCACAGCTTCGCCTTCAGAATCTCGGTCGGCGTCTCGCCATCGTGCGTGAGCCGCCCGGACAGCAGGTGGTAAAGCGTGGCCCCGAGACTGTAGAGGTCGCTGCGATGGGTGTCCGGCAGGCCCCGAAGCAGTTCCGGGGCGATATAGTTCGGGGTGCCCACGAAGTTGCCGTTGCTGTCGAGGCGCGTCATGCCGGAGAGCCCGAAGTCGACGAGCTTGGCGTTTCCGTCGCGGTCAAGCACGATGTTGCCGGGCTTGATGTCGCCGTGGACCAGGCGCTCGCGGTTAAGGGCCGAGAGGCCGTCCGCCACGTCCAGCGCCATCCTCAGGACGGTGCGCTCATCGACGCGGCCCTCGCGTTCCAACTTCTGCGCGAAATCCTGACCGGTCACCAGCTCCATGACCAGATAGGGATAGCCGTTGGAGAAATTGAGCGCATACACCTGGGCCACCCGAGGATGATTCAGCTTCCCCGCCGCACACGCTTCCCTGAGCAGGCGCTCGCGGGACCCCGGATCGTCGGCATGACAGCCGCGGACCAATTTGACCGCCACCTCGCGGTTCAGGGACTCGTCGGTCGCCTTGTAGATGGCCCCCATTTCGCCTTCGCCGATGTGCTCGTGCAGGAAGAAACCGCCCACCCGCGCAGCCACAAACACCTTGCCGCCGCACGACGGGCAAGGCAGGCTTGAGAGGGGCTGGGCGCCCGCCAGCGACACAACGGCATTGCAGTGCGGACACTTCGTCTCCGCCGCGCATTCAAATATGATTCCGGGGGTGGAAACATCCTGCGGGGCCAGAACAGGACCGCGCTTCACCGTGCGCAGAACAATCGGTTTGTTCGGTTCAGTAGCCACAGAAGTTTTTTGGAAGCATTAAAAATGCCATCTATCGGCCGAGCGACCGCCGACCGGGAAAAAGCAGGTTCGAGATGCCCAACGATGCCCGAATGACCAGGTCGCGGGCCTTTTCCCCTCGTTCGAGGCGAACGCGCAACCGGCTTTCGACGATATAAGAATTCCCTTTTCTCAGAGCCGAGAAAATCGGACGCAACCCGGCGAACGTTGCCGTCATCGTTCATTGGACGGCCTTACGCCGCCCGACCGTTACACTTCTGTAATCCTTTTTTCATTCGCGCATCATGCGGAAACCGGATACTTTGGACATGTGATACGGAACCGATTTTGTGAGGCCGATTGCCGCGTCTGACCGCGCCTCGACCCAAACGGGAGTCCCCCCATCAACACCCCACGAGACAAACCATGCGCATCTTGGTGATAGAGGACGACGAGCGCATCCGCTTGTTCACCAGCAAGGGCCTTCGCCAAGCGGGGCATGTTGTCGACGACACGCCGTTCGGAAAAGATGGCCTCACCTTATGGAAGACCGGACGCTATGACGCCGTCGTTCTGGACATCTCCCTCCCGGAAATGGACGGGCTGTCAATCCTCACGGCCATCCGGCAGGCGGGCGACCAGACCCCGACCATCATCGTGAGCGCCAAGAAGGCGGTCGACCAACGGGTTGAAGGCCTCAAGTCGGGCGCGGACGATTACCTGACGAAACCGTTCTCCTTCTCCGAACTGCTGGCCCGCATCGAGGTCATCACGCGCCGCCGGGACCCTTCCGAGCAGGCCCACCTGCCGGACGGCAAGCTGTCGTTCGCCGGGATCGCCCTCGACCTCGACACCCGCTGCGTGACGCGCGAAGGAAAGTTCATCGCCCTCAAGCCGAAAGAATTCGCGCTTCTGGAATTCATGATGCGCAATCCCAACCGCCCGCTGACCAAGGAGGTCATTCTCCGACAGGTCTGGGACTACCGGTTTGACCCGCAATCCAACATCGTAGACGCCCTGATCTGCAGGCTGCGAAACAAGATCGACACCCCTTTTGGCACCACGTTCATCGAAACCCGCAGAGGAGTCGGTTATGTCTTTAACGGCCAGATTTAAAAAGGCCCATTCCTTCTTCGCCCACCTGATCCTGAGCTATGCCGCGGTCTATGCCGTCTGCGTTTTCCTGTTCTACCTCATCATGGACCACGTCATTTCCGAGTCGGCGCGGGCGTTCGACCGCGACGACATCCGCTCCGAATGTCGCGAATACGCCGAGATCCTCCACGACAAGAAGTCCTACGACTGGCTGGCTGAAGAAGTCGCCCTCGAAAACTTCCCTGACTCCACCCTCTTCGCCATTCGGGTGCTCGACCGGGACGGCAGCGTCATCTGCGCCGCCAGCCAACCGAAAGAGTTCGACTTCCCCGGCGGGTGGAAGACGATTCAAGCGCCGGCCCCCGTCACAAAAGACGAGGAGCACGAGGTCTACCTGCGCGCCAACCGTCGTCACCTGCAGCTGAAATCGGCGCTCCTGCCGGACGGACGCGTGCTCCAAGTCGCCAAAAGCACAGCCCGCGAACACGTCCAGGAAGGCATCCTTCTCCGCACCACGCTGGCCATTTTCCTGCTGGCGTCCCTCTTCACCCTCGGGAACGGGTTCTGGCTGATGGCCATCACCCTCAAACCCATCCGGCGGGTCACCGCCGACATGAAACGGATCATCGAAGGCGGGACGCGCGAAGAAAACCGCTCGGCCGTCAGCAGCCGCATCACCGAACTCGACACGCTCGTCAGGCTCTTCGACGTGATGGTCCAGAAAAACGCCACGCTGATCTCGGCCATGAAAGACACGCTCGACAACGTCGCCCATGATTTCCGCACCCCGCTGACGCGCATCCGTAACGCGGCCGAGTTCTCGCTCAACGCCCGGGAGCCTCAGGCCTCCCGCGAGGCGCTCCTGAAAACTCTTGAGGACATCATTGACGACTGCGACACCGCGCGTCTCCAGCTTCAAAACCTTCTGGACATCCGCGCGCTGGAGAGCGGGTTCATCAAGCTCGACACTCAGCGCTTCGACCTCAAAAACGCCATTGCCGAGGTCGCCGACCTCTATTCCGTGATGGCGGATGACAAACAGATCGATCTGCTGATCGACCTGCCGGAAACGGACGTGCCGATCACCGGAGATTCCGTCCAGCTTTCGCAAGCCGTCGCGAACCTCATCGACAATGCGGTCAAGTACACGCCGCGCGGCGGCCAAGTCCGCATCAAGCTCGAAGCCAACCGCGAGAACGTTCGGGTCACCGTTGCCGACAACGGCATCGGGATTCCGGAAGACGAGCACGCGCTGATCTGGCAGCGCCTCTACCGGAGCCGCGGCGCCCGTTCCGAAAAGGGCCTTGGCCTTGGCCTCAGCATCGTCAAAACCATCGTCAACGCCCACCGCGGCACCATCGCCTTCACCAGCAAACCCGGAGAAGGAACAACCTTTGTCGTCACACTGCCCCCACAAGCATTCCCCGCGGTCTCGCAGACGTAACTCCGCTCCCAGAAGCATTCCGGCCGGTCTTCCCCCCCCCAAGGTCAAGGTCTATGACGGAAAGGCGCGTGAACATGAGCAGGCTCAGCCCGTGCAGCATAACGTCCGGTGTCCTGACGGCCGTTCTCGCCGGCAATCTCCTCGCGGCCAGCGCCGTGAAGGTCAGCTTCGTCCTGAACACGACGGACGAGAACGGCGCCCCGGTCGCCGAGAACCGCTACTACTACGTGTACCGGCCCGACGGGCTCTCGACCAACACGCCGGTCCCCATGATTCTGGTCATGGAGGCCAGCCCCGGTTCCGGGGCCGCTTCGTTCCTGAACGCGAAGGCGGCCCAGGCGGGCTTCGTCGTGGTTTCGTGCTCCTTTTCGGGCAACTCGACGGGCACCCCCGGCACGGTCTGGAACAACGACAACCCGCGCATCACCGGATACGAGGACTTCGACTACACCGACGAGGTGATCCGGCGCGTGCAGGCTTCCGACAACTGCGACGACGCGTTCATCACCGGCATCTCGAAGGGCGGCCACATGTCCCTGGCCTACGCCTGCGAGCGCCACGGGAAAATCAGGGCCGCCGGCCCCATGGACGAGTTCATGGGGCTGACCAGCAACATCCCGCAGGCCCCGGTCCCGATGATCGTGTTTCAGGGCACCCTCGACACGAACGTGCCTTATGTCATGGTCAAGGACACCGTGGACGCGTGGCGGATGAGCGACGGGCTGATGCGCGCGGCGCCGGTCACGACGTACGAGGCCTCCCCCCTCATCCCCGGCCGCGTCACCCAGGCGACCTGGCGCGGCGGTCTCAACGGCACCCAGGTCGCCTTCGTCACGATCATCGGCGGCACCCACGCCGTCCCGACGCCCTCCGTCCAGACCGGCTACAACGTTGCCGAGGGTCTCTGGACGTTCTTCAGCCAGTACCTGACGGGGCGGGAGGCAACGCCCAGGTTCGTGTCCAACCCCGTCAACAATGTCCAGGCCGCGGGGCAACCGGCCAGTTTCTGGGCCGTGGCGACCGGCGACGGCCCGCTCGCGTACCAGTGGCAAAAGAACGGGGCGAACATTTCCGGGGCGACCTCGATGTGGTACACAACGCCTGTGACCTCCCTGGCGGACAGCAACGCCACGTTCCGCGCAATCGTCTTCAACGGCGCCGGGAGCGCCACCAGCGCCGTGGCGACGCTGGCGGTCAGTCCCGCCACTCTCTCTGCGCCCGTCGTCGACGCGCAGCCGACGAACGCCGAAGTCCTCGCGGGGCAGCCGGTCGCGTTCGCGGTGTCGGCCGGCGGCACGGGGCCCTTCTTCTATCAGTGGCAGAAAAACGGCATGGACATCGCAGGCGCCACATCGCCCACCTGCGCGCTGGCGGCCGCGCTCATGCCGGACTGCGGCGCGGGATTCCGCGCGAAAATCTCCAACGCCGCCGGCAGCGTCACCAGCGTCAGAGCCACCCTGACCGTCGGGCCGCGCCTGGGCGCGCCCTTCCTCCTCGCCGATCCCGTCCGCGCCCGCGTGTTGACCAATCAACCGGCGCAGTTCGCCGTCAGCGCATGGAGCGCCCTTCCGGCGCACTACCAATGGCAGAAGGGCACGGTGACGGGCAACTCCTACGACATTCCCGGAGCCACGTCATCCGCCTACACGGTGCCGTCGCCGACCCTTGCCGACCACCTGGCCATCTACCGCTGCACCGTTTCGAACGCGCTCGGAAGCACGACGAGCGCGAGCGAGTTCCTCATGGTGACGTCGGCGGTCAAGGCCCCAACAGACATCATCAGCCTGACCGCCGCAGGCGCGCAGGTCGGAGTGCCCTTCCGTTACACGATCCGCTCCTCGGGGGGAACGGTGCCCATCACGTACGACGCCCGGCCCCTTCCCGACGGCCTTGCCGTCGATGCGGCCACCGGCGTGATCTCCGGCACGCCGACGGCTGCCGGGACAACGCACGCAACCCTGACCGCCTCCAACAGCGCCGGCAACACGACGGCCTTCCTGGTCCTCTCGGTGACGGAGACCCCGCCGGCCGAACCGGCCGAATCCTGGCTGCGGACCCGCTTCGGCGCCAGTGCGGCGAACGCGGCTGTCGCCGGCCTCGCGGCCGATCCCGACGCCGACGGCGCGGACAACCTGCTCGAATACGCGACGGGCACCGATCCGCTCGCAGCCGGCGCGGCCCCCCTGGATCTGAGCTTCGCCGACGGGCACCTCACCCTGAGCGCGACCAAGAATCCCCACGCCACCAACCTCACGTGGACCGGCGAGTCGGGTCCCGATCTCGCCTCATGGAGCGCGACGAACGCGACCGTGTTGCAGAATTCAGGAAACCTCTTTCAAGTCGGCGACAACGCCATGCGGACGGCCGCCCCCCGCCGCTTCCTACGGCTGAGGATCACCCATTTCGACGGGCTCAATCAAGATTGAACATATAACCGAGACCACGCACGGCCTGGATGACATCCCGCTTCAGCACCGTCGCCAATTTGGCCCTAAGTCGACACACCAGAACATCCACCACATTCGTCTGAGGATCCATGTCGTAGCTCCAGACGTTCTCGAAGATCAGCCGCTTGGTCACGAGGTCCTTATGGTTCAGCATCAAGTATTCGAGCAAAAGGCTCTCCCGTTCCGTCAGGTCCACCGCGCAAGAATCGCCCGAGATCTGACGGCACGGCCGGTTAAACGTGAGCCCGCCGATCCGGAACACCTCCCTCTGCTGATCGCACCCCCCATCGGCGCGCCTGCGCCGCATGATGGCGTTGATGCGGCCAGAAAGCTCCGCGAATGAAACGGGCTTCGCCATGTAATCGTCCGCCCCGAATTCAAGGCCCTTCACGCGGTCGTCGACGGAAGCCTTGGCGCTCACGATGATCACCGGCGGAGCATCGGCCAGCTTCTTGATGTGGCGGAGCAGGTCGAAGCCGCTCGCATCCGGGAGCATCAGGTCGAGAAGCACGATGTCATACCCGCATCTCTCAAGCAGCGAGACCCCGTCGGCGCCAAACGTCACGGCATCAACGGAACACCCTTCCTGCCGGAGCCCCTTGCATAAAAAGGCCGAAATCTTTGGCTCGTCTTCGATGACCAGAACTTTCATGAACCGATGACACTTTCCGGCGAACGGGGAACTCTCGCGGTTCAGCGCGGCCCGCCTTCCGAGACGATGACGCGGCCGAGCACCCATTCGCCGGCCACAGCCAATTCGGACCAGCAGCCGGGCGCAAGCCCCTTCAGCTCCTTCTTCCGTCCTGAGCCGACAACGACGAGGACCGACCGTCCGTGGCCCACGCACCGCCGGAGGCTCGCCTCAAGCTTCTCCTTCGGATGCGGCATGACCCACCCCCTGGCGTAGAACAAGGCGCTATAAGGGGTTTTGCGCTCAAACACAAGCGGCTCGCCGGACTTGCCCCCGTCGGCAAGCCGGACCGCCTCCCTCACGATTTCGCGCGTCGTGCTCGTGTTGCGCATGAGCGGCACGCAGACGACGCTCACAACAGCCATTGCGGCCGCAAGCGCCGTCGTCGCCGCAAGCATCCTTTTCCGGGCCGTCTCATTCCGCGTCACCAGCGCCAGCCACGCCGCGAAAAGAGGCAGCATCGGCAGAACGTACGTGAACAGCAGCTGCCGCGCGAGGCACCAGAAGAGGACGCCCGCCGCGAAACCAAAAAACAGGAATTCCACCTGCCGGTCGGCCAAGTTCCCCGGACGGCCCTTCGGCCCGCCGCGAAACGCGAGCCAGATGCCCCAAAGGCTCCAAGGTGCCGCGGCGGCCACGAACATCAGCAGCGCGGATCCGCGCGGGTACAGGTGACCGCCCCCGTACGCGTCGCCGTAATCGTGCGTCACAAAACGCAGCAGGTTCTCGTTCACGAAGAAGTACTTCAGAAAGCCCGGATTGCGCATCTCGCACAGCGCGAACCACGGCACCACCAGCGCGAGAAAGAGCAACGTGCCAGCGACCCAACGATGGTCGCGCAGCTGAGCCCACCCGCGCCAGCGGACCGTCCAGATCAGCACGGGCAACCCGAACAGCGCCACCGCCACAGGGCCCTTCGTCAGGAAGCCCAGCGCGAGCAGCAGGAAAACCAGCAGGCTCCAACGGCGCCGGATCCGGCGCTCGGGCTCGCTGACGAAAGCGAAATAGGCCAGCAGGCTGCCGGCGACACAGGCGCTGAACAGCATGTCCACGGCCACGCTCCCGCCGACCGCCACGAAGAAGCCGCAGGACGC
>Ga0116170_10006539_pt1 | contig 10192 bp, 2 predicted proteins | sample AD_JPNHW1_MetaG_FD_89797 | JGI IMG/M metagenome (GOLD analysis project Ga0116170, IMG submission 89797) | Active sludge microbial communities of municipal wastewater-treating anaerobic digesters from Japan - AD_JPNHW1_MetaG | ecosystem: Engineered > Bioreactor > Anaerobic > Digestate | place...
GGCCAATCTGTGCTACAGGTGAAGGGATGTTAATATGGACTGCAACTGAGGGAGTCGGGCCTTTTACGGTTGTTTATAACGACGGAACAGCAGAGCGTACTGCATCAGGTGTAGTTAGTGGCACCCCGTTTAATGTTTACACCACTCCTGTTACATCTACCACAACCTATACCCTTGTGTCTGTAACCGATTCGGAAACTAATACCCGTACAGGAGGCTTCACGGGTTCTTCAGCGACAATTACTATAAATGCTTTACCAGCTGCATCAGCAGGAGGCAGTCAGAATATCTGCATTGATGGTACAGCCACAGTGAGCGGAGCCAGCTACTCAAACGGAACAATATTGTGGACAGAGAACGGGGCAGGCTCCATAACTTCGGGGGCCACAACCCTTACGCCAACATATACTGCAGCCCCAGGTGATGCTGGTAATGCTGTTCTATTGACAATGACAGTCACCAGCAACAATGTGTGTAACCCTTCAACAGCAACTGCTACTTATACAGTAAATGTTAATCCACCGCCAACATTAGCAGGAGCAATTCAGGAAGCCCCGGTCTGTTCAGGAGCGACTGCAAAAATCAATCTGACAGGGTTACTCCCGGGTAGCATTTCAACAATATCATATACTGTTAATAATGTTGCAAAACCTGCAGCAACAGGCGTTGCAGCAAATGCTTCAGGAGAAGCAAGCTTTTTAACAGGTGCATTGACAACAGCAAACAATGGTAAGAAACTTAAGATAACTGGTATTACTAATACCCTGACAGGTTGTTCTGCTGTGTTTAGTACAAGTACTACTATTATTGTAAATTCAGCGTCAATACCCACTATAACAGGAGATGATTTTTCCTGTGTGAATTCGGAAGGTAATGTTTATACTACAGATGCAGGAATGTCTGATTATTCCTGGTCATTTTCAGGTGGTGGAACATATTCAGGAGGAACGGCAACTGAAAATACTATAACAGTCGAATGGACATCACCCGGTCCGCATACTATAGGCGTAAATTATACCAACACCAATGGTTGTATAGCAGCATCGCATACTGTTAAAAACGTAACTGTTAATGCGTTACCTGTTCCTTCTGTGTCAGGTCCGGCATCTGTGTGCGTTAATTCAACAGGAAACATTTATACGACTCAGTCTGGAGCACTTTCTTATACATGGTCGGTTCCAACAGGAGGGACAATTACATCAGGAGGAGCGGGAAACATGATTGTAGTAACATGGAACTCGGTTGGCAATCATTCGGTACTAGTGAATTATGAAGATGCAAACGGATGTACCGCCGAATCTTACACATCGTTCCCGGTTACTGTAAATGCATTGCCGGCACCAACCATTTCGGGCCCTTCAACATGCCGTCTTACATCTACAGGGAATGTCTATATTACTCAGCCAGGCATGAAAAATTATTCCTGGACCATTTCGGCAGGGGGTACAAAAACAGCAGGAGGAACCACAACTGATAATTTCGTTACCGTCACCTGGAATACGGCAGGCGCTCAGTCCGTTAGTGTAAACTATACCAATACAGGTGACTGTACTGCATTGGTGGATAAAACGTATAATGTGATTGTTAATTCTCTGCCTTCTGCCAGCAATGCTGCGATTTCAGGAACTGCTGCCATAGGGTATCTGCTGACAGGAACATATACTTATTCTGATGTCAGTCCTGAAGGAATAAGTACTTATCGCTGGCTCAGAGACGGGACTACTGCCATTGCTGGTGCTACGGGTAAAACATACGTACCCACAACAGATGATTTAAATAAAACAATCACATTTGAAGTAACACCGGTATCAACCTCAGGGACTCCAAATTCAGGGGAACCTGTTAAGAGTTTAGCGACCATAAAAATCGAAGACTTGTCAGAATTGCCTTTAGCCGATGAGGTATGTATAGAAGGTATAAAGACGACAGGCAATATTCTGAAAGGTAAGTACAGGTATATTCATTCAAAAGCAGAAGGAGCATCAACATATCAGTGGTATAGGGGTACTGTTCCCATAGCCGGTGCAACTACAACTCAATACACCCTTAAACAGATTGAAGATATCGACAGTAATGCTGACATTATATTTAAGGTAACGCCGGTGTCGTCAAATATAATTCCGGTCACCGGAGCTACTGTTGCCAGCAATCCTTTTGCAATGATTATTTTACCCCAGGATGAATATAGTGTATCCATCAATGCTGTGACTTTGACTGCAAATCAGCCGGGAGGGGTGTTCTCAGGGCCAGGTGTCACAAACGGAACATTTTCTCCAAAGGGAGTTGGAACAACAGGAAGTCCTTATAATATCCAGTACCTGCTGAATATTGTCAATAACTCAACCTCATGTTCTCAGATGGTATACAAAACAGTTGAAGTAGTTAACAGCTCCACAAACTTCAATAGTTTCAAGAGTGTTTATTGCCAGGAGGAAGATCCTGACCTGATATCAGTTACAGGCATACCTGAAGGTTCGGTAATCATAGGATTCTCTCTTACCGACGCAGATGCAATCGTGAGCCAATCAGGGAACACTGTAACCGTTGATCCTGGAAAAATGAAAGCAGGAACAAGGGATACTCTCTATTTCAGTTATATAAACAGCGGGTTAACCTATATAATACCCGGTCCGTTCGTTATTGATTCTGTCGGAACTGCAATGGCATACCAGGGTATAAAAACTGAATATTGCGAAACTGATATACCGGATGAGGTTATGGTTACCGGTGTTTATCCCCAGGGAGGTAAAAGCACATGGACAGGCAGCACAATCTTATCTGATACGCTGGTATCTTCTCCACTATTAGATCCGGGGGCAGGGACTCCCGGGCAGACATATTATATTTCGTACCGTTATACATCCCCGAAAGGTTGTTACAGAGAGTTATCACCAATCCCGGTTACCATTAATCCTTTACCCAACACTGCATTTGCATTGAATCCAACATGCAACATAGATGGAGGAGCACTTGTTCTTGTTCCTGTCCAGAAAGGTGGTTCTTTTACAGGAGACGGTGTTTCAGGGGATAGATTTTTTCCCGATATTGCCGGACTTGGTGAGCACACGATCAATTATAGGATTGTTGATGCCAATGGTTGTTCCGACTACATTAACCAGAAAACAGTAGTTAAACAGGCTCAGGGAATATTTAACGGTATACCCTCAGTAATCTGTTATAAAGACACAACATTTAACGTAAGTGTAACTGGCCTGCCTGATGGTATGACGGTTAACTTATTTACCAATACCAGAAATTCCATTGTTCATGCTGATGGAACAACCACTGCCGGTTATAGCGTTCCTGCTGCAGGTGAAGGGCTTGATACCTTATTTTTCTCATATAAGCTGGAAGGAGTTGATTACCAGATAACAAAAATTGTTGATATCGACTCAATAGGGAAGGTTGGATTGAAGAATCTGAGTGCCGGCGATAAGATTTGTGATAATACTTCGCCTTTTGAGCTGTTTGCTTCACTTCCCGGAGGTGTTTTTACCGGACCGGTGTCAGGTAACTACCTTGATCCGACCAAAGCCTCCGGAGCAACATCTGTCACATATAAGTATACAAATTCTAAAACAGGATGTTCTGTAGCCACTACCGTTCCCTTTAATATAATCCCTGCTCCACAGGTCTCCTTCATACCTGCAGACGCTTGTATAACAAACAGGTATGACAGCACATTCTTCATTAATAATACAACATCCTCTGATTCTGTTGTTCTGTGGACATGGAAATTTGAATCAGGAGTTGTATCAAACGACCACAGAAAGAACCCTGGATACCTTTATAGCACAGGAGGATACCATACTGTTTCCCTGACGGCAACAACAATTAACAGATGTACAGTAACAAAAAATTCAGATATTGACCTTGGAGTAAGGCCGGTAGCTGACTTCTACTGGAAAAATGATTGTTATTCTCCGGGGAAAAAAATCAGGTTATTTGATTCAACAGAATCAAATTTTCCTGTCATTTCACGGACGTGGGATTTCAATAACGGGAGTCTGCTAAGCTCAGATTTGAATCCTGAATATACTATGCCAGATACCGGGTATATACAGGTCAGATATATTGCAAGAACAAATTATGCTAATTGCTCCGATACAGTTTTCAGAAAAATTTATTTGCGGCCTACCTTCTTTGTAGATCAGGATAATTATTATGAGCAGGATTTTGAGTCAGGTAGGGGCGGCTGGGTAAAGAACGATGAGGACACTCTTAGCAGCTGGCAGTTCGGAACACCTGACAGAGAGGTTATCAACAGGGCAGCCTCCGGTATTAAAGCCTGGTTTACAGGATATGATACTGAAAAGCAGGCAGAGGAATCCTCCTCGGTTATTTCTCCATGTTTTGATTTTTCTGAAATTCAGCGTCCAATGATAAGCCTGAAGAGCTGGAAAAGATTTGACAGGAACAGGAACGGAGCAGCTTTGCAGTATAAAGCAGGTGATGATGATTCGTGGAGCTATGTCGGGTCTCTCGATGACGGCATAAACTGGTATAATTCAACTCTTATTAATGGCCGGCCGGGCGGAGATAAAATGGGCTGGACAACAGAAACACAGGATACCGGCTGGATTGAATCACGTCATGATCTTGATGAGCTGGCAGGTAAGAGGGATGTTATGTTCAGGATTGCTTATGGTTCAGATGGTAATTCTATAAATAACGAGGGAATTGCTTTTGATGATATAATGATAGGTGAAAGAACCAGAAAAGTCCTTCTGGAACATTTTACAAATACTACTGATGGTGCAAGCAATGAGGCTGCTGCTTTGATAGATCAAATTGCCCATAATAATGAAAAAGATGTTGTAAACATTCAATATCATACTAATTTCCCCGGGATGGACCCGTATTATGCTGATAATCCCGGAGATGCCGGCTCAAGAGTATTTTTCTACGGATTGACAGCAGTTCCATACTCATTTGTTGATGGTGGAAATGATGAAAATAATTTTGCTGTTATCTTCGATGCCCCTGAAAATATCGATAGTACTGTTATCAGAAAACGAAGCCTTATTTACCCACGATTTACTATTGCTATAAACAAAAATATTACCGGCGGGGTGTTGACAGTAAGCGCAGGACTGACTGCTCTGGGAAATATCAATTCTGATAATCTGACATTGTATATTGCTGTTACGGAGAAAGAGAATGAAAAGGGAGATATTGTTTCTTATAATGTGTTCAGAAAATTTATTCCCGATGCAGGGGGTATACCTCTGAAGAATACCTGGGCAAAAGGTGATTTTGTAGTTGTACCTGAAAAAACATGGGTAATTGAAAATGTAAGTAAATCCTCAGATATTGAGATCGTTGCTTTCATCCAGGATGCCAATACAAAAGAGATACTCCAGACTTCTTCAGAATTTGAGCGCGATATAACAGTAGGCATTGAGGATTTGCATGGCGGAAAGGAGAATGATTTCAGTATATACCCGAATCCTGCCAGAAAAAAGTTTACAGTCGCTTTTGGTGAGCCTTTGGTAAATGATTCAGAAATAACGGTCTATGATGCAAGTGGTACTGTAATCTCTGTTTTTAAAGCCGGATCAGGCTCTTCAGAATTTACAATAGAGAATCCGGGACTGAAGGGTGGTATCTATCTGTTACGAATAACATCGGGAGGTCTCAACGCTCGTTTCAAGAAGCTGATAATAACAGGAGACTGAAGATGATTCTAAGCTGTCTCCCGGATTGTGACTGATAGATTTAAAAGAATACTCATAATATTGATTCCCGAATTTTAACTAAATTTGCGGCTGAAAGGCTGTCTCAAAAGCTTTTTATTACCCCCACACCCCCTAAAGGGGGCTTTGTAAGAGACTGGTATTCAGCAAGTCCCCTTTAGGGGTTTTAGGGGTAAACAAGGATTAAAGCCTTTTGAGACAACCTCTTTTGTTAGTATATTTATTAAGATCTACAATATTATGAAGAACAGGAAAACTTTATTAATGATCCTCGATGGTTGGGGAATTGGCGACGGTTCAAAATCAGATGTTATAAGCCAGGTCCCTACACCAAACCTTACTTATTATAAGAAAAACTATCCTAATTCACAGTTACACGCTTCAGGTGAGGATGTCGGTTTGCCTGACGGACAGATGGGTAACTCAGAAGTTGGCCATCTGAATATAGGTGCCGGAAGAGTTATTTACCAGGACCTGGTAAAGATAAACAAGGAGTGCAAATCGGGAGAGATAAAAAAGAACAAAGTGCTGGTGGATGCCTTCTCTTATGCACGAGATAATAATAAACAGGTTCATTTTCTGGGATTGTTATCAGATGGAGGAGTTCATTCCCTTGACAAGCATCTCTATTCACTTTGTGATATGACAAAGGACTATGGATTGAAAAACGTTTTCATTCATGGTTTTGGCGACGGTCGCGACACTGACCCCCGGAGCGGAGTAGGTTATATGCAGAATCTTCTGGATCATCTTAAAAAGTCAAACGGGAAGGTTGCATCATTTATAGGAAGATATTATGCAATGGACCGCGACAAGAGATGGGAAAGGATCAGGGAAGCCTACGACCTTCTGGTAAACGGGAAAGGTACTCCCACTGTCGATATCGTAAAAGCTATGAAGGAATCATATGATAAGGGTGTAACTGATGAATTCATGAAACCGATAGTTGTGACTGATAAAGAAGGTAATCCGGCAGGGACAATAAAAGAGGGTGATGTCATTATCTATATTAACTTCAGAAACGACAGGGCAAAAGAACTAACCATTGCTCTTACCCAAAAAGAGCTTCCTGAAAACGGGATGCATACGATACCTTTGTATTATTGCACAATGACTCCTTATGACGCCACTTTTAACGGTCTTCATATAATTTATCCAAAAGAGAATGCAGATAACACAATAGGAGAGGTACTTGCTGAAGCCGGAAAGCATCAGCTCAGAATTGCAGAGACTGAGAAATATGCACATGTCACATTCTTCTTCTCCGGAGGAAGAGAAGAGAAATTTAAAAACGAAGAGAGAATAATGATCCCTTCACCAAAGGTAGCTACTTATGATCTTCAACCTGAGATGAGCGCTTATGGTGTGAAAGATGCTGTTATTAAGGAAATAGAAACCAAGAAGTTTGACTTTATCTGTCTTAATTTTGCAAATGGCGACATGGTAGGTCATACCGGTGTATATGAGGCTATTAAGAAAGCTATCGCAACTGTTGATGAATGTGCAGGTGCCGTCATTAAAGCAGCACATAATGCAGGATACGATGTAATGATAATTGCCGATCACGGAAATGCCGATAAAGCAATCAACGAGGATGGAACACCAAACACTGCTCATTCTCTTAATCCGGTACCTTGCATCCTGGTAAGTGATGATTATAAAAAGATAAATGACGGTATCCTTGCTGATGTAGCGCCAACCTTATTGTCAATAATGGGCGTAGAGATACCAAAGGATATGACTGGTAAAGTACTTGTTTAGTACCTTTATAAGAAACCTCATCCCCAACCCCTTCTCCCACTGAAGAAGGGGGGGTAATGCATTAAATATCAGCATATACTCTTTTTTCACCAGGTAGAGAAGGGAAGCAAAAGGGTGAGTTTGTGTTATAAAAGAGATATTTACAACCTGGGTAAACGCTGAAGAGATTTAAAAAGTTCTTATTATGCTCCGGATTGACAATACCATATTCAGCTTTGACATACTTGAAAAAAAATTCAGATGTGATCTTCCTAAATGTCTTGGTAACTGTTGCCGGTATGGGGATGCCGGGGCTCCCCTGAGTGCCGGTGAAGTAGAAATCCTGGATAATATATGGGATGATGTAAAACCTTATCTCCGTCCTGAAGGTATTGCATCAATAGAGGAGAAAGGGACAAGTGTAAAAGATTTTGAAAATGAAAGTGTGACAACCCTTATAGGTAATGAAGAATGTGCATATACTGTATATAAGGGTAACATGTTGATGTGCGGGATTGAGCAGGCCTGGTTCGATGGTAAAGTTACATTCAGAAAACCATTGTCATGTCATCTTTTCCCTGTACGTATAAAGAATTATTCTGATTTCAGGGCAGTTAACTATGAAGAGTTGGCTATCTGCTCACATGCACGTATTACCGGAGAGGAAGAAGGGCTTTATGTATATGAATTCCTGAAAGAACCTTTGACAAGAGCTTTAGGGGAGAATCTTTACAAAGAATTATGCATAGCAGCTAAAGAATTAAGAAAAAATAACACTTTGAAGAAATAGCGAAATTCTTATTTCTTTAGGACTTTTAAAATCAGCCATTTAATTAATATTTCTAATGCTTCCTGATACAGGGGGCAAAATTCCTGTTTAAGGTATGTTCAACGCAAAACATGACCAGATGCAGAGCAGAGAATTTAACAGCCAAAAAACTGTTAGAAATTTCATGGAACTACTTTCATTTTATTAAAAATTAGCAGGATACAAGTCAAAATATTTTTTCAGGGTGCTAAAAATCCGGTAAATATTATTAATTAAATTCATGTTTTGTCTTATTTTTTTACATGCTATTTACAGTAAAAACTACAAAAAAGACGCAAGAAGACCCTGATTACATCTGGATTTACAAAACCTAGAATATTTTGGTATTTTGAAAAGAACTTATATCTTTGGATAGTTAAATTAAAACCTAAAACTAAATCGTATGAAGAAACTATTTCTACTGATTGTATTGTTTGTGTTTATAGGAGCATCATCTCTATTTGCACAGACAAGAGTCATTACAGGTACGGTTACCTCTGCTGTAGAGGGGGAGGGGCCGGTACCCGGAGTAACTGTATTTGTTAAAGGCACTACCATTGCCACCGCAACGGATATCAATGGTAAATATTCATTGACAGTTCCCGAAAGTGCTACTACTCTGGTTTTCACCTACATCGGGATGAAGACACAAGAGATTGAGATTGCAGGTCGGTCATTAATAGACTGTGCTATGGAATCAGATCTTGTAAATTTGAATGAAGTTATTGTTACCGCCTTAGGTATCAAGAGGGAGAAGAGAGAGGTCACTTATCAGACTCAGAAGGTAGGTAATGAGGAACTCTCTGCTGTACAGCCAACAAGAGCTGCCAGTTCACTTGCCGGTAAGGTTGCAGGACTTCAGATCACCACACAGGATAACGGTGTTAATCCTACTACCCAGATCACATTAAGAGGATACAGATCCGTTACCAATTCAAACCAGGCCTTGGTTGTAATTGATGGTGGTATTTCAACTATTGCTGCATTCGATGACCTTAACCCTAATGATATTGCTGACGTCAGCATCCTTAAAGGTGCAACAGCTGCTGCATTGTATGGATCAAAAGCAGCTAACGGTGCTATTCTTGTTTCAACGAAAAAAGGCCAGGCAGGTCAGAGATTTACTGTCGGTTTGACTTCATCGTACACTGCTGAAAAAGTAGCATACATGCCAAAATTCCAGAGCCAGTACGGTACAGGCTGGGAAGGAGCTTATGATGCAATTGAAAATACAAACTGGGGACCACGTTTTGACGGAACCATGCGTCAGATTGGGCCAACATGGGCAGATGGATCATATCAGGAGGTACCCTATGCTCCTGTAAAGAATAACCTTCTCGACTTTTTCAATACCGGAAATACTTTCAACAATACATTCTATGTAAGCGGAAGCAACGAGACCAGTAAATTCTATATTTCTGCAGGACAACAGAATACCACCGGTATTGTTCCGAACGATGATTATAAAAGAAATACTTTCAGAGTTAATGCAAGTAAGAAATTAGGCAATGTTGAATTATCAGTAAATTCAAGTTTCTTCTCAGATGAGACAGACAAAACCGGAGAAGAACTCGGAGCACAGGACAGACCTCTGTACTGGTTCCTTTTAAATACATCTGCCAATATTCCGTTGAAAAACTACAAAAACTGGAGAACTGACAAATATTCGACTCCTAACGGTTACTATAACGGCTATTATGAAAATCCTTATTATCTTGTTGATAATGCACGTGAGCTTGATGACACCAAAAGGATCAACTCAAATGTTCAGGCATCATGGGATGTGCTTACATGGTTAAATATAACCGGACGTGTTGGTGTTAACAATGTGTGGGGCGACGGTAAAAACTGGCGTGCTGCTCTGGAATATGACTCTTTCCTGAAACCTTCAGGAACAAACGTTACTTCATTTGTTGAAGATTCAGAATTCCAACAGGAAGAATACACA